>OGNF01000161.1_pt1 | contig 75554 bp, 71 predicted proteins | sample 1573321 | NCBI WGS metagenome assembly OGNF01 (sample SAMEA2581911, study PRJEB24529) | metagenome | biome: Human gut stool | place: China | collected 2011 | reverse complement strand
ACTCGTTCCAACTCTATCATTCAATTCATACCCTAAATTTAAATAATAATCTTTAAGTTCATAAGGGATTCCAGTTTCATCGGTTGATACATTACCTAAAATAGTTCTAAAGGTATTTCCATAAGGATAAGTTCTAACCCAATCTAATCTAACATCAAAACCTTCTAAAACATTAATATTAGAAGCAATAGTTGCATATTCCTTATCTGTAACATCAGTTTTTTTAATTACTTTTTCATCATAACTATAACCTTGATTCATAAGTTTATAAATATAAGCAGCTTTGCTAGAAACAGTTTTTAATTCTTCCTCACTTACTCTTTCCTTTTTTAAATTATAAATGTCATCTAAAGTTAGCTTACGCATACTAACTAATTCCCATTCTTCTTCTGTTATTTTTAAACTTGCTTCTTCTTTATTTTGTTTTACCCAAAATGTTCTTAAATCATCTTCAACTACATTTTTATAATCAATATCAATTAAATCCGCCACTTTTATAGCCATTTCTATTTCCTCTTTTGTTGTAACATTGTTCTTTTTTTTATAAAAAATAACTTTTACTGGTTCATTATCAACAATTAAAACACCATTTCTATCATATATTCTTCCTCTTGGAGCACTTTTAGATGTTACATAACTATTTTTAAGCATTTCTATTTTATTAACATAAAAATTATGTTTAAAAACTTGAACTACCAATAAATTAACTAATAAAACAAGCATTATTGCAATTATTATAAATATTAATATGTTATATCTTTTTTCAATCGTTTCTTTTATTTCTTTGTTATTTATATAATTTATTTTATATATCTTTTTGTACTTTTTCATAGTTTTTTTCAATTATATTAAAATCTACAACTGAAAAAAAATTATTAACATATAAATTGCGGTTATTTTTATAATCTAAATAATAAGCATGCTCCCATAAATCAATTGTCATAATTGGCTTTAAATTATAATAATATGGTGTTTCTTGATTTGACAAATTAATTATTTCTAGAACATTTTCTTTATTAACAACTAAAAATGTATATCCAGAACCAACTAAATATGATGCGGTTTTTATAAACTCTTCTTTAAATTTTTCATATGAACCATATTGCTTATTTATTTTTTCTAATAATAAGCCTGTTGGTTTAGCATTTTTATTCTGACTCATATTTTCAAAATACAATTCATGGTTCAAAACACCACCTAAATTATAAAGTATATCATCCCTATCATTAATAGGAAAAATATCAATATGCCCTACTAATTCTTCTTTCGTATATCTATAATCATAATTATTCTTAGTAAGTAAATTATTTAAGTTGCTCATATACTTCTTATAATGAGAATCATAGTGTGTATTAATCGTATTTGAACTCAAAACTGGTTCTAGAGAATTATAATTTAATGGTTTTAAATTATACATATATTACCTCCTTAGTTTTATTTTATTTTTCTATTTAAACATTATTCTATAAACTTAACATATAATATATAGAGGTGTTTATGAAAGAAAGGTTAATAGAACAATATGTAAGTAGAATGACAATTAATGATGTATCCAATTTTGCAGTTAAAAATGGAGTTAACTTAAATCAAGATGAAGTTGAAATGTTATATAACAAAATAGTTAATAATTGGAAAACTATTGTATTTGGAAATCCTAGAGGTTTATTAGACGAATTAAAAGAAAAACTAGATTTACAAACTTATCAAAAAATAGAAAATTTATATGTGTTTTTTAAAAATCGTTATTTATAATAAGTTATAATATCATTTAATAAGTTTTTATTCATTTTTTTATTTTTAATCATTTCAATTTCAAATTTATATGGTGGGTACTCTTTTTTGTTAGTACAAGGATTTATTACATAAGGTGTTTCTAATATTTTAGGAACATCTTTTAGTCTTTCATTATAAATAATGTTAATTAAATTTTCAAAGCCTATTGTTCCTAAGCCAATATTTTCATGTCTATCTTTGTGAGCTCCTATTATATTTTTACTATCATTAATATGGACACATTTAACTTTATCTAAACCTATTTTAAGAGCAATTTCGTCTAAAATTTTATCAAAATCACTAATATCATACCCAGCATCATTCAAATGACATGTATCTAGACATAATCCTATTTTATCTTTTAGTTCAATATTATTTATTATTTGGCTTAATTGTTCAAAGTCAGTTCCCAATTCACTACCTTTTCCAGCCATAGTTTCTAGACAAACTATAACTTTTTGTTCACTTGTTATACTTTGATTTAATGTATTTATTATATTTTTTATACCCTTTTCTATTCCTAAATTAACATGACTTCCAGGATGAATTACTAATATTTCTAAACCTAATTCCTCTACTCTTTTAATTTCATCTTTTAAAAATTGAACATTAAAATCAAAGTTTTTATCATTTGCCATATTAATAATATAAGGAGCATGAACTACAATTTGTAAATTATTTTTTTTAATCAATTCATAAGCTTTTTCTTTTAATTTTAAATTTATAGGATTTCTAGTAGTATTTTGAGGCGCTCCTGTATATAACATTAATGCATTTGCATTATAACTTAATGCTTCATTAACTGAACCTAATAGTTGTTCATTTTTATTAAATGAAACGTGTGAACCAATTATTAACATATTATCACTTCCTCTAATTATTATAACATTTATTTATTAAAAACTTAAAAAAACTATCAACTTTTTGATAGTTTTTAACTTATCTTAAAACTATTGTATTAATTATCCAGTTAATATCAACCTTGCTTAATAACAAAATCATTGAACCTAGAGCTAAAAATGGTCCAAAAGGAATTACATGGTCAGCATTTTTATATAAAATTATACAAGATATAGGTAATGCAATTACGGAAGCTACAAAGATGTTTATTAAACCTAATCCCCATCCAAGTACCAATCCAATTATAAACATTAATTTTATATCTCCACCACCCATTGATTCTTTTTTAAACATTTTATCGCCTAATAATTTAATCAATAACATTACTACAAAACAGATTGCACCATCTAATAGAGAATATAGTAAACCTTGAAATCCTTTTAAGAAATAAAGTTCAATTATTAATAAAATTCCGAAAAAGATTAAAACTTTATCTTCGATAATCATATAATAAATATCACTAAATATTATTATGATTAACATAGAAATAAAAGTTAGAGCTATTAATAATTTTAAACTTAATCCAAATGATAAATAACAAAGCATAAATAATATTCCACACAATAATTCAGCGATTGGATAAAACCAAGATATTTTAGCTTTGCATTCTTTGCATTTTCCCTTTTGTAACAAAAAAGAAAGGACCGGTATTAATTCTAACGGTCCTAATTTATGATTACAGTTAGGACAATGACTAGGTGGAAATACAAAAGATTCACCCTTAGACATTCTATATCCAACAACGTGGTAGAATGAGCCGAATAACATTCCTAATAATAGGAAACCTATTGCAATACTTACTTCCATCAAAAACCTCCTAATAACCTTGTACAAGATTATATAAGTTGAACATTGGAATAACGATTGATAATATAATTCCACCAACAATAACTGTTAGGAATAAAATCATAATTGGTTCAACAAATGTTTTAATTCTTGTAACTGAGTTAGCATGTAACTCTTGATAATACTTAGCTACTTTATCCATCATTTCAGGTAATTGACCTGTTTTCTCACCAGTTACTATCATCTCATAAGCAGGTACTGGAAAAGCCCAGTGATTATTGAACGCTAATGAAATTTTTTCACCTTTAGCTAAATTTGTAATTGTATCTAGTATTAATGACTTATAAATTTCGTTATTTGAAATTTTATTTAAAATTTCCATACTATCTGTAATAAATACATTGTGAGCAAGTAATGAAGCGAATGTTTTAGTAAACATTGTGACCTCGTTATAAATAACCACTTGGCCAATTATTGGTAAGTGCATCATTACATATTGAATAAACGTTCTAAATGACTTGATATTTTTATACATATATACAAATATAAGTATAAATAAACTTATTCCTAAAATTAACCATAACCATTTTTCTTGTAAAAATTTACTTGCATTCAATACAAATTGAGTTATGCCAGGAAGTTCAGCACCTTCCATACTACTATAAATAGTTACGAATCTTGGAACTACCCAAACCATAATAAATATGATTGCTGCAATTGCAACTACAAAGATAATTGCTGGGTAAGTTAATGCAGTTATCATTTGTTTTCTTGTTCTATCAATTTCAGTATAGTATTCTGCCATATCATCTAGTGCTTCTGGAAGTTCTCCAGTCATTTCTGATACTTTAACCATATTAATTAATAATTTAGGGAAAGCAACACCTTGCTTATCCATTGCATCAGATAGGCTTGCACCCATACTTAATTCGTATATTAAAGATCTAAAGATTCTTTGATAATTAGCATTTTTGTATTGTCTCGATAAAATTTTTAATGATTCAACTAAAGGAATACCAGCTTTAATATATGTTGATAATTGTGTTATAAAGAAAATCAAATCTTTTGTTTTTATTTTGTTAGATTTACTATTAACATCTGCTGGATGAAGTTGTTGAATCCATTTATTAGTTTCAATACTATAAACTTCATTACCTTCACTTAACAAGAATGAATGAACTTCTACCTTAGAATAAGCAGGAAAATAACCTTTAATTATATTTCCTTCTGGACTTTTAGCGACATATTTAAATGTTATTTTTTGATTACTCTTCTTAGCATCATCACCTGTTAGGTCTAATAATAATGCTTGTCTATTAATATCGTTTTTCTTAGCTTTATTCTTAGCAAACGGTGTGTTTGCCCACCAATCTTTGACTTTCTTGTTAAATTTTTCAACTAAAGCATTTAATTTTTGACCAAAAGTTTTCTTTTCTGATACCTTAACATTATTATTTAAATCTTCGGCCATATTTTTGTTCTTTTGTTGTTCAATTAATTCTTCAAATTCTGTTTTTTTAACTTCTTTTAATCGTTTTTTATTTTCTTCTTCGATTAATTTATTTCTTTCTTTTGCTTCTTCGTTTTTCTTTAATAATTCTTGCTGTTTTTGTTTCTTGTTCTTAATAAATTTAATTATTAAGTTAATAGGTACAATTAAAAGAGAAGCTATTCCCATTCCCACATATCTAATAAATCTATATAAATATCTACATATTACTACAAATCCTATAAATAGATACTTAAATAACCCTGTTATGATTCTTAAAACAATATCAATAAAATAATATAAAGTGAAAAATAGCCCTATATTGCAATATTTAATCAACATAATAGGCAATTTTAATACAAAAACAATTGGTTTCAAAAACTTTGGTACTTTCACTTAACTCACCACTCAATCCCTCTTCTACTCTCTATAAAAGATTATACCATAAAATCACAAAATGTAAAACTTTTTTTTAAAAAACCATATAATATTTTAAAGAGGTGGATTATGAATTATTATTATCCTTATTTTCAAATGCCTTATGGTATGGCTAGTGTTCCTACTAGGACTGGACTAAGGGGCTTACTAGGTAATATTAAATGGGGTTCAATACTAAGTGGTACTCAAAAAACTTTGAATGTTGTTAATCAAGCAATTCCACTTGTAAAACAAGCAAAACCTATTATTAATAACGCCAAAACGATGTTTAGAGTAATGAATGAATTTAAAAAAGTGGATATTTCAAGCAATAACGTTAAAACTAACAAACAAAATGAACAAACAACTGAACAAAACAATTCAAAAAAAATAGTAGAAAATAATAACCCAGTATTTTTTGCATAGTAAAACTTCAGGATTTCTGAAGTTTTATTTTTTACTATCATATTTTTTTCTTTCTTGAGTATTTAATATTCTTTTTCTTAAACGGTAATTCAATGGTGTGATTTCAACTAATTCATCATCATTGATAAAATCAATACATTTTTCTAAACTCATAACACGAGGTCTTTTTAAAACTACTGTATGGTCTTTTCCAGCACTTCTTGTATTAGTTAATTGTTTTCCTTTAACAACATTAACAGCAAGGTCATTATCATGATTATTCTCTCCTACTATCATACCTTCATATACATCTGTACCAGGTTCAATAAACATAACTCCTCTATCTTCTAAGTTTCCAAGTGAATATGCTGTAGCTTTTCCATTTTCCATTGAAACTAAAACTCCATTTGTTCTACTTCCAATTTCACCATCGCTCATAGGTAAGTATTCACTAAAACGATGAGAATATAGTCCATATCCTTTAGTTAATGTCATAAATTCAGTCATAAAACCAATCAACCCTCTTGATGGTACTTGATAATTTAATCTAGTTGTTCCATTAACATTGTGCATATTTATCATTTTACCACCACGATGACCTAGAGCTTCTATTACAACACCGACACACTCATCACTAACATCCATTTGAACATCTTCATATGGCTCGCATCTAATATCATCAATTACTTTTTCAATGATTTGTGGTTTTGAAACTTGAAGTTCAAATCCTTCTCTTCGCATATTTTCAATTAAAATAGCTAAGTGTAGTTCTCCTCTACCACTTACTACCCAAGTTTCATTATCTTTGTCATTTACTTTTAATGATACATCTCTTTCGGTTTCTTTAAACAATCTTTCTCTTATTTTACTTGCTGTTAATAACTTACCTTCTCTTCCACAAAATGGACTAGTATTAACTCCAAATTCCATTTGTAGAGTTGGTTCATCAATTCTTAAATGGGGTAGTGCTTCTTCTTTTCCTATTTCACAAATAGTTTCCCCAACACTTATATCACTTAATCCAGCAATTGCAATTATATCTCCAGCTTCGGCTTCTTCTATTTCAATTCTTTTTAATCCTAAAAAACCATATAATTTTTGTATTCTAAATTGTTTAATACTACCATCTAGTCTTACACATGATACCATTTGGTTTACTTTTATTTTTCCTCTTTTTACAACACCAATTCCAATTCTTCCTACATAATCATTATAATCTAATAATGCTGGTTGGAATTGAAGACTTCCTTCTTCAATTTTAGGTGATGGGATATAATCAATAATAGTATCTAATATAGGCGCCATAGTATTTTGTTGTTCAGTAAATGTATATCCACTTGTTCCTTTAATTGCTGATGTATATAATATAGGAAAATCTAATTGAGAATCATTAGCTCCTAAATCAATAAATAATTCTAACACCTCATCAATAACTTCCTTAGGTCTAGCTGTATCTTTATCTATTTTATTGACAACAACAATTGGTTTTACTCCTGCTTCTAAAGCTTTTTTAAGTACAAATCTTGTTTGTGGCATAGTTCCTTCGTAGGCATCAACAACTAATAAAACACCATCAACCATATTCATAATTCTTTCAACTTCTCCACCAAAATCAGCATGTCCTGGTGTGTCTAATATATTAATTCGATAGTTCTTATAATTGATTGCAGTTGTTTTAGCAAGGATAGTAATTCCTCTTTCTCTTTCAATGTCATTTGAATCCATTACTCTATCTACTACAGTTTCATTATCTCTAAATGTACCTGAACTTGATAATAACTTATCAACTAGTGTTGTTTTGCCATGGTCAACATGGGCAATAATTGCTATATTCTTTTTTTCCATAAAATCACTTCCGACCGAATGATTATACCACAATTTATATATAAATGCAAACTTTTTTATAAATAAAAGAAATTAGCTCTAATTTCTTTTACTTGTAAAAATTTTATTTCACCAAATACTTTTTATAAAAATCATTTTTTAAAAACTTTACAAAAAATACTTGTAAAAAGTTGCAAACTTATTTACAAAGAACTTTATCTTTTTTTAAATATACATTTTTATACCAATTAACAAATTCTAAAGTTGCCGATGTGTGATTATCACATCTATTTTCTCTTTCTTCTTCGTTCATTTCTGCCAATGTTTTAGTACAATTATTAGGAATAAATACATACCATAAATTTGATAAGTTGCTATAACTGGTTTTCCCTTTTTTAGTATAAGATAAATTTCCTTCACTTAATCCATGAAATGTATAAAAATCTTCTCCATCGTAAAATGTTAGACAATCAACAAATTTACATTTTCTATTATCTACATTTTCCATTGTTTTCAACAATTCATCAATATTGCTACTAATACCACTTCGTTTTACAAACGCACCTGGATAATTTGGTTTTAAAGGATAATCTTCAATATAAAATCCACTATCAATTACAAAACAAGGTTTATTTAATAATTTATAAGCAGAAATTACCTTAGCTTTTGATATAACATCAATATCATTAATATTTGGTTCATCTAAATCACATTCAAAAAAAGAAAGAGAAAGTTCATTTTGAGAAAAAATTTTTTTTACTCCTAAATACTTTCCATAATTTCCTGTTACATAAGTAATATTCATTTTAAACACCTCTTAATCTCAATATTATCAAAAGAAGAGGAAATATATATGTCAGTTTTAAAATTTATCTAATATTTTAATCATTTTTATTCTTTTTAAATAAAAATGTCTAATTTCATCTTTTAACTCGCAATAAGCGGCTACTCCTAATTGATTATTAAGTAATATTAAAGCATAGGGATGGATGATTCTTTTTGAAACATCATTATTTTTAGAATAGTATTCAATATAACATTTTCTTTCTTCTTTAATTGCTTTACTAAGCGTATTATAAAATTCTTTATTTTCAAAAACTATAGGTTTTGGTTCTATAAATCTTTTAGGAACAGTTATGTTTTGATTTAAAATATACCCACCATACATTCCTTTTATAGTGTCTACATAAATACCTGCTTTTTCTAATTCATCTTTATATACTCTTACCATTCTAGGCGTAACTTCTAACTTTTCAGCCAATTCTTTGATACTATACTTTCTACCAGTACTTAAATATTCTAACATATTTAAAACATTACTCACCTTTGACATATAACCACCATTTATATAATATCAAAATATAAAATTTAAAGCAATTTTTTTAAAACATTATACATACACATTCAAAATTTTAGTTTGTACATAACTTATAGTAAAGAGAGGTGATATTATTAATAAATCTATATATGATAAAGCTATTTGCAAAATAAAAAAAGCGCAAAAACTAAAACCACCGTGTTTAGGGGTTATTGGACCAATTGGACCTACTGGATGATTTAATAAAACAAAAAAGTTAAAACTAATTTATATTAATTTTAACTTCTCCTATTCCACTATTTATATAAATATAATTATCTCCATTTCCAACAACACTACCATCAGATAGTGTTTTTCCATTTAAAGTCACATTTCCAATTCCTTTATCTACTTTAAATTTATAATCCGAAGTATTACCTATTATATTTAAAGTTAATCCACCAATCCCAGTGTTTAAATTTGTTTTTCCAGTTATTATAGAGGTTATTAAAGTTTTACCTATTCCCATGTCTAAATCCAAATCATTTAATAAACCTTTTTCAATAACAAATTCTCCAACACCTGAATCTATTTTTGAATTATAAGAAATTAAATTTTTAAAACTTGCTTTTCCCGCACCTAAATCTAAGTTTAAATTTCTTGTTTGAAGATTATCAACTTCTAAAACACCAGCTCCGGTATTTATTTTAATATCTTCAAATACGAAATCTTTTTTTATGTTTAATATTACTTTTCCATTACCAAATTTTAAACCTTTTTCTTCTATTTTTAATTTTCCTTCATCTTGTTTTACTTTTAAATTTTTATTATTTGTTTCAATTGAAAAATTTTCACTTTCTTTAATTATTAAACTACTAGAATTTAAATCTATGTCTAACTTTTTTATATTTTCTTGGGTTAATTCTATATTAGTAAAATCTTCACTTTTAAAATTAAATATTCCATATATTAGTGAAAATATTGATGACAATATAGTAAAAATTAAAAAGCAGGCAAAACTTAAGGCTATGTACTTAATTACTTTTTGACCTTGTGTCATTTAATGTCAATTCCTCCAAATACACAACTACCATTTAAATAAACAGTAAATTCTTTTTCATCAGAATTGTTTTTTCTTTTTTCATCTACCCCACCAAATATAGAAGAAGATTTAACTTTTACTCTTACATTATCTGGTACATATATAGTAATCCCACCAAAAATACAACTTGCATTAATCACTACATCTTCATTAATTTTTGAGTTTTTTAAATCTAATGTAATACTACCAAAAATAGCATTCAAGTCTGTTCCTTTAAACTCTTCATCGTCAAATTTAATAGTTTGACCTGAAAATGTCGAACAATACCCACCATCTTTGATTCTGTTTTCATTTAACTTTTTAATTTCTTCAGTTACTTTTCCCTTAAATACATCTTTAAAAATAAATGATAAGCCTATTAAAACTAAAATTGCTGGTACAATGAATTTCCATACTGTTTGAAAATCAAATAATCCTTGTTGACATAACAATAATACTAAACCAATTAAAATACCAATTATACTTCCCATTTTATCTTCATCTTTAAATAAATTTATAAAACAAGGTATTATAATTATTAATGTCCACCATCCATCAAAAAATAAATTTATACTAGTTAATCCTAAGGCATTTAAACCTATTATAATTCCTATTATTATAAAAATAACTCCCCACATTATATTTGTATACTTTTTCATATTATCTCTCCATTTCTAATAAAGCCTTAAATTCATACGATAATAATTCACTTATTTCTTGTTCATTGAATTTAATTGTACTAGTTGCAATTAATGTTGCAATACCATGAGTAAAGAGCCACATTTTAGAATGAAAACTCATAACATCATCTAATTTAGTACAATCTTTTATTATTTTTTCTAATTCTTTATAATCTTCATCTTTAGTAATAAACTCTGATACAAACAAATTAGTATCGCTCATAAACAAAGCTTTAAATAAATTTTTTTCTTTTTGCGCGAATTTAATATAATTTATTCCAACTTGTTTATAAGCTGGTATAGTACTTTTAATGTTGTCCAATAAGAATTTATAAAAATATTTTCCCATTTTTGTATATAATTCTTTATTCAATTCTGAAACATTTTTAAATTGATAATAAATAGGTCTTATTGAACAATTTAATCTTTTTGCTATTTCTCTATTACTTAATCCTCCAATTCCTTTCTTTTGAACTATTTCAAACGCCGCATCCAAAATTATTTCTTTTGTTATCTTAGCTTTCATAGAACTCCTTCCATTTTTATTGTATCACCTGATACAATTTTTGTCTATAGTGATTTGACATATTTTTACAAAACAATTTGTTATTGAATTTATAATATGTTATAATGTTTTTTGGAAGTGATTGAATGAATTTTTTATTTTATTTTTTACTATTTTTTATATATTCAGTAATTGGATGGTTTGTTGAAGTTACTTATGTTTATATAGGAACAAAAAAATTTGTTAATAGAGGTTTTTTAATAGGACCTTATATTCCAATTTATGGTTATAGTGCTTTAATAATGGCCCTTTATCTAACACAATACAAAGACAATCCATTAACAGTTTTCTTACTTGCAATTTTTATATGTACATTTATTGAATACATGATTAGTTTCAATATGGAAAAATTATTTAATGCTAGATGGTGGGATTACTCTAATTCAAAATTTAATATAAACGGTCGTGTTTGTTTAAAAAATGGATTAGGTTTTGGATTTTTAAGTCTTTTATTAATTTACTTAATTAATCCTTGGTTAGTTAATTTATTAGAAAAACTAAATCCTAAATTATTAATTATAATAAGTGTTATATGTTTAGTTATATTTGTTTTTGATTTTATTACATCGCTTATTGTAACTTTTGATATTAAAAATAAAATCAAAAAATTCGATTCTGATTCAACTACAGAAATTAGAGAATTAATTAATGAAAAAATAAAGAAAAAGTTATTAAAGAGAAGAGTTTTAAATGCTTTTCCTAGGGTTAAATTCTTAAAATTTAAAAAGTAGAATTATTAAATCTAGATACTGGACCAGCAGGGCCAGCAGCCACTGGTGTTTATGGAAGAAAATATTCAATTAATGGGGATGCTATAACGCTTGAGGCTAATACCGAAGAGGTAGTTCCATTATCTAATTTGGGTCCGCTTTTTGGTATAACTGACATAACTGGAAACACATTAAATATTAATGAAACAGGAGTCTATCAAATTGATTACTTCTTTCAAGGTTCATCTAGTGAAGCTGCAACTATTACATTCGAAGTTTTTGAAAATAGTAATGTAATTAACGGTTCTTCAATTGTTAAAACTGTTGAAGCTAACGCCAGTGAAACTTTTATGGGAAGTTTAATTACTAAATTAACTGATAAAGATGAAGTAAGTCTTGGAATAAAGGCATCAACTGGTACAACAATGACTTTATCTGCTGGTACAAGTGCTTATTTAAATATAATTAAGATATCAAATTAAAAATTACCCTTTATTGGGTAATTTTTGATGTATCACTTAAAATATATAATTTGTTTTGTTTATAATATTCAATTCCCGAGTAAATAGATAACACTGTTGCTATTATAAGAAACAAACTAGAAATTTTTAAATTCCATAATTCAAATGGTAAATTATTAAATAAAGTTAAACTTAAACCAACCATCATAAATGTTGTTTTTATTTTACCTGATTTAATAGCTGCAACTGCTCCTTTTTTGTTTCCAACAATCATTTTTATAACATCTACAATAGTATCACGAGATACAATTATAACTGGAATTAATGGATGTATTATTCCTTGCGCTGCTAAAATAATTAAAACAGAGTTAACTAATATTTTATCAGCTATAGCATCTAACATTTTACCTAGTTCTGTTACCATATTATATTTTCTTGCAATATAACCATCTACAAAGTCAGTTAAACAACCAATTATAAATAAAACGCCGGCAATGATATATTTTAATGAAACAACGATTGATTCATTTATAAACAATTTAATCGAAGATATACCGATTGCATGAAATGGAAATAACAAAATTATAATTATAAAAATTGTTATAAATATTCTAAATACTGTCAATTTATTTGGTAAATTCATTTAACATCCCTCATTACAATTTGGTCATTAATATCATCATTGTTACCTATAATCATAGTTACAACAAAGTATCCAATAACCACCAATAATAGTCCCATAATAATATAGGTTAACATTAGTCTTTTCTTCTCATCTTTGGATTCTAAAGTATATGGTGATTGGATTCTTGGTCCATCATCCTTTAAACTTACCTCTTTTTTAATGTCTTCAAGTGATAACTTAGATGTATAATCAAATAAATACTCGTTAAAGTCATCGACCATTTCTTCTTTATCTAAACCTAAATATTTAGCATAATCTCTAATAAAATATTTCAAATTAAAAATATCTTTAAAAGCATCAACATTACCATTTTCAACATTAATTATTTGTTCTTGGTCTAATTTTAAGTCTTCGGATACCTCATCTATAGATATTCCAATACTTTCTCTTGCTTCTCTTAGCCTTTCGCCTATTTCTTTCATAGTCACCTCAAAATTTAATAAACAAAAAAACAACACTAATAAGCCACGTTCTGTCCTTTCATAAGAAAGGGGCAAACATCTATCTATCGATTACTCGATTCCAACTTCGGTTCTTATTCCCTAAATCAGATTCCCCTACCATAATTTGGGTTTCTTGCTTGTGGGGTTTACCCGTTTCACCCTTTTGTTACCAAAAGATTCGTCACTGCGGCACTTTACATCTAATAATATCCAAACTGGATAAGTTCGACGCCGTTAGTTATAAACTACCATAGGTTACCCTATGCACAATCACTACTATCATCACAGATAGTGCAAGCATGGACTTTCCTCTACATAATTATGCAGCGTTTGCCTAGTATTATTTTCCGTATATTATTTTTTCTAAATTCGATAATCTTTTTAAAACATCAACATTACTAGAACCACTATCATTATCAGTATCTTTTAATGCTTCTATCTTAGTTCGTAAAATCCTAATTTCTTGTTTTAATTGTAAATTATCTTCAGTTAATTGTTTGATTTCATGATTCTGTTCTTTAATTATAGAAATAAATTCTTCATAATCACGCATAATAACATCTAAATATTTGTCTACTTCCTGTGGTCTATAACCTCTTGTATCTAATTTAAATTCTTTATTATAAATGTCATTAACCGTTAACATAATTCTCTCTTGAAACATAAAATCACCTCAATTAATAATATAATTATATAATGTTTATAACATCTTTGTCAAGTGAAAAGAGCTACCTATTTATTCCTTTAAAATAGGTAGCCAACTTGATATACCTAATATCATCAAGCATATCATTAAATAATGTTTCTATATGATCTTGTCTCATATTATTATTAAAACACATTTCTTGATTACTTTCATTAGTTTCGACAAAACTAGATAATAATATTATAAATTTAATAGAAAAAATCAAAAATATATAGTATAATAATAATGGTGAGGTTATGAAATATCCTAACGGTCTTAATAAAGAATACAAAAAGATTACCAAAACAGGTAATAGAGGGATGAACTTAGAAAACGAAATAAATGAGACAAATAAATATTACTTAAATAATGATATTGCTGTTATTTATAAAAAACCTACACCTATTACAGTTAATAAAGTTGATTATCACGCAAGAAATGATGCTGTAATAAGAGAAGCTCATTTTCTAATACCATCGACAACAGATTATAATGGTGTATATAAAGGAAAATATATAGATTTTGAAGCGAAAGAAACTTCTTTTAATTATCTTCCTTTATCCAATATTCATCCTCATCAAATAAAACACCTTGAAGCTATAACTAGACATGGTGGGTATGGTTTTATAATTGTTAGATTTACAAAAGAAAATTTAACATTCTTATTAGAATGTAGTAAATTAATAGAATTTATAGAAGAACAAAAAAGAAAATCAATCCCACTTTCTTATTTTCAAGAACACGGATACATCATAAAACAAGGATTTAGACCTTATTTAGATTATTTAAAAATAATTGAAGGAGTGATAGAATGAATAAATTAATTAATTACAAAAAAAAAGAACCTTTTATTATGTGGGTAGGAATTATTAGTATTATACTTTTAATAATAGGAACATTAGTTGTTGGTTTTACAAGAACTTTTATATTACTACTATTTTTAGATATTATAGTAATTCTTATAGGAAAACCTAGCAAAAACAAAAAAGAAAAGTTTAAGGCTATATTATTAGTTATATTTACACTTGGTATATTTGCCTTACTTGCTAGTATTGCGTTTTTTGCTTATATAGTTGTCAAAGCCCCAGAATTCAATACTGATAACTTATATAATAAAGAAGCTTCTGTTATATATTATAACAACAATGAGGTAATGGCTAAACTAGGAGATAAAATAAGAAAAAATCTTATTTATGATGAAATTCCCGAAGTTTTAGTAGATGCGATTATTGCTACTGAAGACTCTCGCTTTTTCCAACACAATGGAGTTGACTTGCCTAGATTTTTAAAAGCTTCTTTTAACCAAGTTTTAGGGCGAGGCGGAGGTGGTGCCTCAACTCTTACCATGCAAGTTGCAAAAAACAGTTTTACATCTACAGAAGCATCTGGAATAGAAGGAATTATTCGTAAATTTACTGATATTTATTTATCTGTATTTAAGATTGAAAAACAATATACAAAAGAGGAAATAATTGAACTATATGTTAATTCAAATTATTTAGGAAGTGGTAATTGGGGAGTTGAACAAGCAAGTCGTTCTTATTTTGGAAAGAGTGCGAAAAATATGAATCTTGCTGAAGCAGCTATGATAGCCGGACTTTTCCAAGCACCAGTTGGTTATGACCCTAATATAAATCCTGATTCTTGTGAAGCAAGAAGAAAACAGGTTTTAAGTTTAATGTTAAGACACAATTATATAACTAAAGAAGAATATGATATTGCTATTAATTTAACTGTTGATAAACTATTATATAAAAATGAAAAAGCACAAGAATATCGTGATTTTATCGACACAGTTGTTATGGAAGTAATTAAAAGAACCGGAAAGGACCCTTATTCTGTTCCAATGGCTATTTATTCAACTATGAATAAAGACCAACAAGATAATATAAATAGTATTATGAAAGGTGAAACTTTCAAATGGGAAAATGATAAAATTCAAGGAGCAACTGTTGTAATTGATGTTAAAACCGGAGCAATTACTGCAATTGGAGCCGGCAGAAATATCAAAGGAGAAAAAGTTCAAAATAATGCTACTATGATGAAACGACAAATTGGTTCAACAGCTAAACCTTTATATGATTATGCTCCTGGCATAGAATATTTGGGATGGTCTACTTATACTCCGTTTATTGATCTTCCTTATGAATATTCTGATGGAATTAAATTACGAAATTGGGATTACAAATATTTTGGTTGGATGACACTTCACAACGCTTTAAAAGAGTCAAGAAACATAACAGCTTTAAAAGCGTTCCAACAACTTAATAAAGAAGATGTTAGAAAGTTTGTTACAAATCTAGGTTTATCTCCAGAAAAGTACCTACACGAAGCTCATTCAATTGGTGGTTATACTGGGGAATCTCCATTAACAGTTGCAGCTGCTTATGCTGCTTTCTCAAATGGTGGTTATTATATCGAACCTCATAGTTTTACTTATTTAACTTACCTAGAAACTGGAGAAACTTATACTGTTAACCCTGTTACACGAAAAGCTATGGAACCTTCTACAGCTTATATGATTACAAAAGTATTAGAAGACACAAGTAAATCAGCAGTTGGTATGAATATTAACGGAGTTAATTATTGTGCGAAAACTGGTACAACAGATTATGATTTAGATTATATTAAAAAGAATAATTTACCTAAAAATGCAATTAGCAATCGTTGGATTGCAAGTTTCAATGATTCTTATGCAATTGCTTTATGGTATGGATATGAATATAATAGTAAAGATTATTACATGACAATGTTAACTACTGGACAAAAGTATTTATTCCAAGCCATAGCTAAAAAAGTTTATACTAAAAAATCAACTTGGGAAAAACCTGATAATGTAGTTGAAGTTGAAGTTGAAACAGAATTACCAGAAGCTAAGTTAGCTAGTGAATTCACACCTAAAGCAAACAAAGTTAAATCTTTATTTATAGATGGTAAACAACCTATTGAAGTATCAACACGTTTTTCTAAATTAGATAATGTTACAAATCTAAATTATGATGATAATACTAATACACTTAGTTGGGATGCTATTAAGACACCTGATTTTATAGATGAATCTTATCTAGATAACTTATTCACACAAATGTATGGTGAACAAAAGGCTAATCCTTTAAAAGAAAGATTAAATTACAATAAAAATAAAATAGGTACAATCCAATATAATGTTTACATTAAAACAAACGATGATTTAAAATTTATCACGTCAACTTCTAGTAATAGTATTAAATACAACATTGATGAAACAACTACATTTGTTGTTAAAACATCATATACTATATTTAAAGATAACATAAGTGATGGTGCTAATTTAACAATTCAAAAAGAAAAAGTAGAAAGTATAATTACATCTGAATTAAATGGTGATGATGTTATTACACTTTCAATTAATAGTCCTTATATCGAAACTCAAAAACCAATTGTAGTTTATGAAAATTTAATTGATGTAACTAGTAATGCTACTATAATTAAAACAATTACAAGAGCAAGTGATAATGAAGTTGTTGATAATATAACAACCAATAATATTGAAACATTTAAAATAACTTATCAAATAAAATATAAAAACTACACTAATACTATAACTAGAATAGTTGAAATCAAATAAAAAGACCTATTGGTCTTTTTAAAATGTAACCTATAAAGAGGACAAAATAAAAAAGCCAATCTGAACTGAACCCCAAAAATTGGACAGTTTATAAATAGTTTCTAATTAGAGGATTGTAGCCTGTAATTTACAGGGGACAGTCCTTTTAATTTCACTTTAATTCTATCATAATTATAATAATTAATATAGTCATCAATAGCTATAATTAATTCATCTAGTGTTTTATATTTATCTTCTTGGTCGTAAAACATTTCAGTTTTAAGCAGTCCAAAAAAGTTTTCCATCATACCATTATCCATACTATTACCCTTTCTAGACATGCTTTGTTTTATTCCTTTATTTTTTAATCTTTGTTGGTAGGATTCGTGTTGATATTGCCACCCTTGATCTGAATGAAATATTAATCCATCAAGTTTATTATTTTTATCGAAGGCTTTATTTAACATGTCATTTATTTGTTCTAGATTAGGCGATTTAGAAGTATTATAAGATATTACTTCTCCATTATATCCATCTAGAATTGGAGATAAATAACATTTTTCTCCACGAAGATTAAATTCTGTAACATCTGTATACCATTTTTCATTTGGATTATCCGCACAAAAATTTCTTTCGATTAAATTATCAGCAATTTTACCAACAGTACCCCTATATGATGAATACTTTCTTTTATTTCTTTTTAGTGGCTTTAATCCTAATTTTACCATTATTCTATAAACTTTCTTGTGATTTACATTATAACCTTGATTGCTTAATTCTAACGTAATTCTACGATAACCATATCTTTCTTTATTATTAATAAATATTTCTTTTATTTTATCTATTATTTCTTTATTTTTATCATCTTTATCTATTTTGGATAAGTATAATAATATACTGATTTAGCTAAACCAGATACTTGTAGAAGAATCATTAATGGATATATTAGCCGAAGTTCACTTACAACATTTACTTTTTCTTCTGTTGTTGATTCTTCCTTGCTTGAACAACGGCTCTCAATTTTTTTGAGTATTCTAGCTCCGCCTTTAAATATAAATTTTCTTCCTCTAATCTTTTTATTTTATCTTTATCTGTTTCATTTTCTTTTTTCTTTGTTACTTTAGGCATAGTTGGCCGACCTCGCTTTCGTTCAACTATATTATAACAGTTTTCTCTATATTTTTTAATCCAATTTACTAACATTCCTGGACTAGATAATCCTTCATCAATTGCAACAGATAAAAGGGATTCATTATTTAATAATACACGATTAATAATTTTTTCCTTTTCATAAGATGTAAATTTCCTGTTTCTATTTTTTCTTAAAATATCATAACCATGCTTGTCTATTAATCTAGTTAAATATTTAACATTAGCATGTAATATTTTATATTTTGAACATAATGATGAAATTGATACTCCTGACTTTCTATCATTATACAAATTAATTTTATCTTCAAATGATAATTTTCCCATATAAAAACCTCGTTTCTATTTTGTCCAAGAAACGGGGTTCATATCAATCCTCTTTATAGGTTTTTATTATGTCTTGATGTATAATATAAGAAAGTGGTGATGATTATGTCAAAAATATTATTTACAGATATTCAAATACAAAAATTAAGTAAAAACAAATGAATTAAAAATATTACTAGTAAAGGAATAACTTATACTGATGATTTTAAAATAAAATTAGTTAAAGAATGTGAAGATTATAAAAAATTTCCTAGAAATGTTTTTGAAGAATGTGGAATTCATCCAGAAATAGTTGGTGATACGAGAATATACAGTTGTGCTAAAAGATGGAGAAAACAATATAAAAATACAGAAGAACTAAAAGATACTAGAAAAGAATCATCTGGTAGGCCCTTAAATCTAGTCTAGGACAAATGACAAATAATATAAAAAATATAGATTTACTTTGTTTTCAAGGATTAATTAAAAGAACAACATTTTATTTAAAACCTAAAGAAGATGTAGATAGTGGTTATAATTTAGAAATTTTAATATCAATTAATATATAAATGTCCTCGTTTTGATATTAAAATAAGTAATTTTCTTATACGTATTTAAAAGTAATTGGTTATGAAATTATTAAAGGTATGTTTAGCGACATATCTTTTTTTGTTGTGTAAAAAGAAAGGAGAAATGATATATGGAATTAAATTATGCAATATTTAGAAGTGAACCTATTATGACTATACCTGATTTAGCACAAATAGGATCACATAATAAACGTGAAAAGAAAGCATATCAGTCAAATAAAGATATAAAAATAGAATTAAGTAAGAATAATATAGAACTTGTTCCATTAAATGTTAAGTATGTTAAAGGTTTTGATGAATTAACTAAAGAATATAAAAAGGAACATGAAGAACGAATGAAAACTGAACGAGCTGACAGAAAGAAAAAATATCACGAAATGTTAAATAGTTCAAGAAATTGTGTTGCTGATGAATTGGTTATGACTGCTTCTCATAATTTCTTTAAAGATATGTCTAGAGAGCAAATAAAAGAATGGGCAGATACTTGTATGGAATTTGTTTATAATGATTTAGGTTATAAGAAAGAACAAATATTACATGCAACAGTCCATTTAGATGAAGAAACGCCACATATTCATTGTGTAGTAGTTCCATTAGTTAAGAAATTAGATAATAGGACTAAAACTGAAATATATACTATATCTAAAAAGCAATATATTAAAGATAAATTACAATTATCTAGGTTACAAGATATGTATCACAAGAGACTAACTGAAAAAGGTTATGATTTAGAACGAGGTATTAAAAATAGTGATAATCAGCATATTAAAATAAAGGAATATAAAAAACTTACAAAAAAACTTAATCAAGAATTAAATGTAAGAAATGATAGAATTGATAAAGCAATGGCTGATTTTGAAGAAAAAATGAAAACTACTAAACAAACACTTATTATTGATAAAGATTTTGTTAAAGTTAAAAAAGATACTTTTGATAGTATGAATAATGTTATTAGTGAATCTAAAAAAGTAATGGAATTACAACCTAAACTACAAACAATATTTAATGAAGTTGATAGTTATGCTAATAGTTATAAATCACTTGAAAATGAAAATCAAAAGTATAAGAAAGAAATTAGTAAATTAGAATATGAAAATCAAAATCTAGAACAAGAAAATAGAAGTTTAATGTATAGATTAAATGAATTATTCCAATTATTAAAGAAGTTTTTAAGGAAACTATTACAACGAGGTAATGACTATACTAAAGATGAAACTGCTGAAGTTGTTAAAGATTGTTATGACAATAGTGAGTTTGATATGGGAGATGTTGTAAGAATATCTAAAGGAACAACTAAACAAGATGAATTATTTGAATATGTTGAAGCACCTGATTATTATAAAGAAAGAGTTAGAGATTATGATGAAGGTGAATATGATAAAGATGATTTTGATATAAGTAGATAAAATTAAAAAACACTCTTGATTTTTTTAATTGTTTGAGTGATAAATAAAAAGACAAGAAAACGAGATTAAACCTAATTTAATCGCTTATATTGAGGTTTTAAGATAAGGTTTAATCTCTTATCTGTTCTTTAAAATAAAGTGCCTTAAATGGTAAATTAGAAAGATGGAAGATTTATGTTATTAGAAAATAATACAGAAAGGGTAATGAATTTAGTTGATATTATAGATGATTTAAATGGCATTAATAAGGTAAGATTACCAATACATATACTTGAAGAAAATTGTTTTTCTACTAAATATGATGAAAGTTTCATTAGATTATTAAAAGATGTATTGGAAATATTAGATCCAGATTATAAAAAAGTAATAACTAACTTTGCTAAATATAAAAACTTATTGTTTATATCAGCAAAATATATGAAATTATCATTATTAGAAAAGCAAAAGTTTTTAGTAGAATTGTTATTTAATATCTTTCAACATGACTTTAAAGATGAGAAAATAAATACTATAATTAACCAAAAATTAAATGTATATGATTATTATTATTCATTAAATTTTTTATAGTTTTCCCAGCTTTTAATATAAATCAGTTGAATTTGCTTGACACTCTAGTTAATTTATGCTATTATATTAAATAATTTTCTGAAGGGGGAAATATTATGGAAAAAATAACTAAAACTTATGTTGAGAAAATTTACAGAGGTCTATTGTTTAGTGAATCTTCAATAAAAGAAGTGGCAGAAAGAAATCCTATGCAAGTTGAAAATGATGGTAAGATGCAAGGTTTCCGCTTTTACGACAAAGAATATGTTGTAGATGGTGAAAAAACTTATGATGGTGAAAAATCAAATTATTCTAAATGGATTTATTTTGGAAAAAGATATAGTTTAGATGAAATTAAAGCAAAATATGGAAATAATCCAGATTATAGAATTCTAATTAGCAACATTGAAGGTAATGGTTATAATTATGTATGCCATACTCAAGCAGGTTCTTTCTTACCAATGGAAGAAGGAGATATGACTTTTGCTGAATATATTGCAAAACATAGCAAAGAAAAAAATGCTATTAGAATGTTTGAAAACCTAAAAAAACATATTGGGGAAAGAATTTCATATAAAGCTTGGTGGTACGGAGTTGAGCAAAATGAAACTGATACATTAAGAAATGTAAATTATTTTTCAAATATTGAAACAGAACATTCTGGAATACCATTTATAGGCTTGGGTTCTGCAATTTCATCTATAACATTAGAAGAAACTGGCGAAGAACTATATTTTAATCCATATATTGAATATGGCTATGCTAGAATAAGCCCAGAAGATATTGAAGATTCAAAAAGAAAATTCTTTGGTGATGTTATTGTTGATAAACAAAGAGATAGAAGATTAAAAGCTGAAGAAGAAAGAAATAAAGCAATGGAACGTGCAGATTTAGCAGCTAAAAAAGCTAAATACACATTAATGAAAGAAGGATTAACTTTAGTTAAACCTGAAACAGCAGAAGAATGGTTACAATTTGCTGATAATAATAGTAATGATGGTTATTCAGTATTTGTTGTTAAAGCAACTATTTCAATGATGAAGAAATTTGAAGAAGGTATTTCATTTGAAGAAGCTGAACAACAAGTATACAATGAAGAGTTAGGATTAAGTGGATTTATGGCTGGAGCTACTGCAAATGCTCTATCACATTTTGCAAAACAAGGCGAAGAATATAGAAGATATTGGAATAAACAATATGGTATTGAAGATTCAGAAGAAAAAGGAACTGTAAATCCTGCTGTATTAACAACTAAGAAAAAATAGTTATTTATTTAAATTAAACAGATTAATGGATAAAGTTAATCTGTTTTTCAAAACTATAATTTCATTATAGTAACACACTACCAAGTCGGCATTTTGCCAACTAGGATTGTGTGCCAAAGGAGATCCTTTGGGAACCCATTTAAGTACCAATACTACAAACTGTCGTAAAGAGCATTGGTGCCTTTTTTATTTTGTCTTACGACTTCACAAAAAAGAAAAAAGTCTACTACTTTCATTGCTAACGCAATAAAACGTAATATCCTTTTTATAGAAAAAATAACCTAATACCAATAAGAAAATGTAACAAAATAAAAAAGCCAATCCATATAGAAGAATGATGAAAGCAACACAAGAACACACAACGTGCGACAATTTATTTTTAAAACAGGAATACCTTATAATATTTTACTAACAGATATAACATATTTATTTTATGGAAATAATAAAAAATGTTATTTATCTACTATAAAAGATGCAGAGACAAACGAAATCCTTGCTTATTATATAAGTTAAAATATGACATTAGATATATCTTTAGAAACAATAAAAAAACTTCATAGAAAAAGAAAGTTAATGTTATCTGAAAAAGTTATTATTCATTGAGATCAAGGAGTGCATTATACAAGTCCTAAATTTCATAACTTGTTAAAAAAATATAACATTCAACAATCAATGTCTAGAAGAGGTAATTGTTGGGATAATGCACCTCAGGAATCATATTTTGGTCATATGAAAGATGAGTTAAATTTAGATACTTGTTTTACATTTAGAGATGTATGTAACGAAATTAAAGAATATATTGAATATTATAATAATTTTAGATACCAATGGAATTTAAAAAAGATGACTCCTGTTCAATACAGAAATCATCTTTTAGAATCCATTACTTAATTAGACTTTTTTTATTTAGTCCTTGACAAAGGGTTCATTTTATTTTTGCATATATTTTTTAATTTACAATTTAAGCACTCTGGATTTTTAGCTTTGCAATAATATCTTCCAAACAAAACTAATTGGTGGTGTAATTTTGCTAGTTTTTCTTTTGGAAAAAAATTGTTTAAATCTTCCTCTATTTTTAAAACATCAGAAGAATTACTGATTCCTAAACGATTACTAACTCTTTTAACATGTGTATCAACAGCTATACAAGGTTCATTATATAAATTACTTAAAACAACATTAGCTGTTTTTCTACCAACACCTGGTAAACTTTCTAAAAATTCTCGTTCATTTGGAACATAACCAATATTTTCTAATGCCTTTGCAATGTTTATAACATTATATGCTTTTTTAGTTATTCCTAATGGTTTAACTATACTTATAATGTCATTTATGTCTGCTTCGCTTAAAAGTTTTAAATTGGGATATTTTTTAAACAAAACTTTTGTTACTTCATTAACTCTTTTATCAGTCGTTTGTGCGGATAACATAACAGCTATTAATAATTCATAGTCTTTGTTATACTCTAATTCGCATTTAGCATTAGGTATTAATTCATCTAAATAATCAATTATCTCATTCATTTAACCAATCATAATCCATTATTTTTTTAGTTTGCTTTTTAATAGTATGATTTTTTCTTTCCAAAGCAAGAGTTTGTTCATTTTTAATACCTTTTTTTTGCCACTCATGTAAAATTTTATCTATATATCTTAAATTACTTACGCCGTTAAATGTCGCTTCCCGAACTGCTAGTAAAATCAACTGTTCTTCAAAATCTTGTAACCAAACCTTAATTATTTCGTATTCCATTGGCGATAAAGTTCTTCCAAATTCTTTTTCGATTACACTATATACATCAGAAGTATTTTCTTTTTCATCATTTATTATTATAAATCCTATTTTTTGATATAACGGTTCTAAGTTAATTATTTCATCTTTTATTTTATTGTTAACTATTTCAATTTTAATTAATCCTTTATCAGTTAGGCTACCTATTACTTCCATAAACTCTTTTAAATCAAAATTTATTTCTTTTGAAATTAATTTTGGGTTAAAACTACCATTATAATTTATTAAATATATTAAAACAACAAATTCTTTATCTGTTATATTTAAACTTCTATATTTATTCATTAATATAGATGGTATAATTAATGGTTTATCTTTTAATAAGTTAATTACTTTATTAATCATTTTACCCTCCCTTCATTACTAAACATTGTAATATTTGAAGCACCGAATAAGTCAAGTATATATTTTGCCATATCGTCATATGATAAACATTTATAAGATTGATTATCTAAATCTGCTTGAGGTTTTAAAGTTGAAACAAATAAAGCAATCTCTTCATTCAAAACACAAACATCTATTTCTTGATGATTAAACATTTGATTCAGTTTAGTAAAATAAGTTTTATATAAAAATTCATTGATATCTTTCATAATTTGTAAAGCTACTTTTCTTTTACCTCGAATTTCCTCACGGCGTCTTCTTAATAAAAAATCCATATTAGATATAAAAGTAATTATTTCTTCTTCACTAGTATATTTTTTTAATTCTAAAATCAATCCTTTTAAATCGGAACTTAAATATAATTGTTCCATCTTTTCTCTTCCAACTATTTTTTCTAATTGAGATACTATACTAACTTCGTATTCATATGCTCCACAAATTTCGATTTTATCACCAAAATAGCGTTCGGTAAGTAGTTGTGTATATCCTTCATTAATTCCTACACCATTGGCTTTAAATCCTAATTTTGATTGTTTAAATCCAGCATAACAAATATCACCATCAAGATATGCACTAGCCATATGAAATAATTCGTGATATATTGTCTCAGTACTACCTTCACAAATTTTAATTGTATTTTTACGTGGACTATAAATTCCTTCAACTCCACTTCCAAGAGTTCCTTGATTATCATCACTTATTTTAATTACATTTAAATTGTTTATATTATTATAAAAATTTATAAGCACTTTTTGATTAAAGTTGGCCATTATAACATCAACAAATTCTAAAATACAAGCCCCATATTCTTTTGATAAAAGTTCATTTAAATCAACACTAAAATATTTTTGTTCCAAACTCGGTGTTATATAAACATGTAATTGACTTTGAACCATTGGTTGTTTATTTAAGTTATAGCCTTTTATAGTTCTTGGATTACTATAAATTGGAATAAATCCATTTGATACAAAAGGAAAGTTTTTAAGTCTTTCTAAAACATTTTCAATAGTTACACTACCTTTCATACAACACCACCACTTGAAATATTTTTTAAAATTTTTTCTATTTGAAACCATTCTTCATCAGTTTCAATATTAACTAATTTGTTATTTTCATAAATCGAAGCATATACATTTAGATTACCATTTAAATCAACTGTATTATCAGTATAAATTATATATTCCTTATTGGTTTTAATCCATTTAAATATATTTAGTATTTCATAATTTATTTTTGTTCCATCACTATTAATAATGGTTAAAATTTTTTTATTCATACAACCAATTCCTTCTCTAAAGTATTTTATCATTTTAAAAAAATAAATACAATAATTTATCGTATTTATTTTAATATATTTTATTATCATATTCAAGAAATAACTTTAAACATTCATCATGTTTTATTTGTTCAATATCTAATAAAGTTAAGTCTTTTTTATTGATAAAGTCATATATTTTTTGGTCTCTAAATCCTATTTTTTCAGCATCATTTAAATCAGTTCCATAATATACTTCTTTTATATTAGACCAAATTATAGCTGATAAACACATAGGACAAGGATAACCTGTTGCATATATTTTATAACCAGTTAAATCGTGTGTATTTAATTTTTTGCAAGCTTTTCTAATAGCGTTAATTTCAGCATGGGCAGTTGGGTCATTATCTTTTAAAACAGTATTAGAAGCTACTGCTATAATATTATTGTTACTATCAACTATTACTGCTCCAAATGGTCCTCCAAAACCTTCATTCATAGTTTTTCTTGCTTCCTCTATTCCTAATTCCATTATATCCATAAAACTCACCTATAATTAATATATCACTTTAAATTGCTTTAATCAATTGTTTTGTTTAATTTCTAATTTACAAAATATTTTATATTTTAAAATAAACTTAATTAAAACCATTGAATTTCAATGGTTAATATCAATATGGTGACCTGTATGGGGTTCGAACCCATAAATGTAGCCTTGAGAGGGCTATGTGTTAACCATTTCACCAACAGGCCAAATTTGGCTGCCCCAATTAGATTCGAACTAATGCTCACGGAGTCAGAGTCCGTTGCCTTACCGCTTGGCCATGGGGCAATACCAAAATTATATTACAATTCACAAAATTAATCAATAGATTTCATGCAAGCTTCATCTAATTCTTGTAACATATTATCAACTTCAGAAAAATTTTTAGGTCTAGCACCAGAAGCTAGTGCATGCCCACCACCATTATAATGGCTAGCAATTTCATTTATTACTATTTTTCTAGACCTGATTGAACATTTAACACAATCATTTCCTAAATCAATTGAACAAGTTACAACTACTTTTACTTCATCAATATTCGTCAAATAATTGATTAAGTTACCTGCTGATGATGAATCTACATTATATTTTTTCAATGTATCAACATCAACTTTAATATAACCTAATCCATTAGGAGTAACTACTAAGTTATCAAGTAAATATCCTAAATAGCGATATTCTCTTAATGGTCTTAAATAAAGAGGCAAGTAGAGTTTTGTGAAATCAATATTAGTTTCTTTTATTAATTTAGACACTAAATCAAATGTTTTAGTTGTCGTATAATCGTGTAGAAATCTTTCAGTATCACTAACAACACCTATGTATAACTTTTCAGCAATGCTTTTGTTTAATTTTAATTTAGTATTAAAAATTAATTCTATTATCATTTGACTAGCACTACTAGCAGTATCATCAATTAATTCAAGCATACCAAATTTTTCTACAAATGGATGATGGTCAATTTTAATAACCGATTTAAAACCGCTAGGGCTAATTCCATCTATTCGTCTTTTATCGGGTGTATCCGTTACTATTAGTAATTCTTTATTTAATTCTTCCGGCAATTTATCTAGAGTTCCTAAATAACTAAACCTATTAGCAGGTGCCCCTACGACAAACACATTTTTATCCGGAAAAGTTAATTTTATACTTTCTTTTAAAGCTATTGAAGATGCTAAGGCATCCGGATCTGCACCAACATGCCTTGCAATTACAATATTATCATATTTTTTTATTTCTTTATATACTTTTTTATAAGGCATGTTATCTTTCCCTCTATTTACTATATTTATAAGTATCTCTTGCTATCATTACCTCTTCATCTGTTGGTACGATATAACAAGGTATTTTTGAACCTTCTTTAGTAATTAATCTAAATTCACCACGAACATCATTAGCATCACTATCTAAAACTACACCAAGAGGTTCAAGTCCTTCTAATATTTGTGTTCTTGTCATAATAGAATTTTCACCAATTCCACCTGAGAATGTTATAGCGTCAACATGTTTTAATTCAAGATAGAATTTTGCAATATAAGAAACAACTCTATTAACAAATAGTTTTTGGGCTAAGATACATCTTTCATTTCCTTCTTTTATTCCATCTTCGATATCTCTTGAGTCACTACTAACTCCACTAACACCTAAGAAACCACTTTTTTTATTTAAATTATCAAGTACTTCTTCAAATGTCATTCCACTTTGTTTCATAATATATGGAATAATATATGGATCAATATCTCCAGAACGAGTTCCCATCATTAATCCTGAATTTGTTGAAAAACCTAAAGTTGTATCAAAACAAACTCCATCTTTTATACAAGCAGCTGTACTTCCATTTCCTAAATGACAATTAATCATGTTTATATTTTCTTTGTTTAATTCTTTTTTCATGTAGTCTACTACATAATTATGACTAATTCCATGGAATCCATAATGTCTTAAACCATATTTTGTATACCATTCGTAAGGAGCAGTAAACATATATGATTCTTCTGGCATACTTTCTGGGAATGCTGTATCAAATACTGCTACTTGTTTTGCATTTGGAATATCTTTTTCAAATGCTTTTATTCCCATTAAATTAGCTGGATTATGAAGTGGCGCTAGGGGGATTAATTCTTCAATTGTATTCATAACATCATCATCAATCAAAACACTCTTTGAATATTTTTCTCCCCCATGAACTACTCTATGTCCAACACCCTTAATTTCATCTAAACTTTCAACAATATCATAATTAAATAATTCTTTAATTAAAATATCAACAGCTTTTGAATGTTCTAAAATAGGTGTTTCTTTTTTTATTTTTTCTCCGTTTAGTTTTAGTGTATAAAAACTATTTTCACTGCCAATTCGTTCAAATACACCAGAAATTAATACTTTTTCCTCTGGCATTTCATACATTTGAAATTTTAATGATGAACTGCCACAATTAATTGATAAAATTTTCATTTTTCCTCCTATAAATCATACTCAAAAATACTACAATTTTTTATAGTTATTTCTCCTAATAACCCATCACTTGAAATTCCATTAAAATAATAATACATTACTCTAATAACACCACTATGAGTTACAATAATTATATTTTTATCTTTGTATTCTTTTTTTAAATCTTCTATTAATTTTGCTACTCGATTGTATAGAACTACCACATTTTCGGCTTTTTCATATTTTATATTTTTATAATAGTTCCAGTAATCATCAAAATTAACTTCATTTTTTTTAAGACCAGTAAATTCTCCGTGGTCTCTTCCTAATAATCTCTCATCATAGATTACTTTTATTTTACCATCACTTATAATCTTTGCTGTTTCAACGCATCTTTTTAAAGGAGAAGAAACGATTAAATCAATCGTTTTCTCTTTAAATATATTGCTTACAACCTGTGCCTGTTTTATACCTTCTAAGGTTAACTCGCTATCTATTCTTCCCTGTAATCTATCACTTGCATTTTCAAAAGTTTCGCCATGTCTAACAACATATAATTTCATATTATTTCTCCAAATTACGCATATTTTCTAAATTACAGAATGGGTTATCAGAATCATATCCTGTTTCACCTTTTAAAAATATATTCATCAAGAAACTTAAAATAATAGGTAATAATAACAATACTGCTGCTGCTATAATTCTTTTTAAGAATCGTTGACCTGCCTGTTTTAATTCTTTATCAGCATCACCTGATACAATTACCTTAGCAAAATCAATCATTCCTAAAGCAATTGCAAGTATAGGCCCCGCAACTTTAATAATATTTAATGCGGTTTGTAACATATTATAAACATCTTGACTTATCAAACTACAATTACCATCAAAACGATTTACTTTACCATTATCAACTAACCATTGATAAAAATAATCATAACTTATACATTCTTCTAATCTGTTGTTTAAATCAGTAGTTGCCATTTTTGCTATTGAAGTATTATATCTATTGTATAAATCATTACAATATACAGCTACATCTTTAACTTTTTGAGTAAACTCATAATCAAATGTATCCATACAATCACTTTTAGTACAACTATATTTTCCAGTCATACCCCAATCTTTAATTGCCTTTTGTGTTCCGCTAAAATAAACCATACCATATGTATATTTACCACTCGTAGGACCGGTTTGTAATTTATCGGCATCAACTTCAATTAAATATGGGTATAAAATGTTCATCAATTCTTTGAATCTAACCCCTGTATAAATATCACCAGTTGCTTTATAATCTTCACTAGTTAATCCCTCTTGTACATATTTATATTTTGCTCCACTTTTATCTAACGAAACACATTTGCCACTACCACATTTAGCTAACCATACATTTTCAGGACAACTTCCAGCTTTCATTTTATTAGAAATCTCTGGATCAGTAACTGTATAAGTATTTCCGTAATTTCCATTAGCAGAAATATTACCATTAGTTGATAAATTGATTTTCAAACTTGTCGGATCTGAACCAATCCCTTTTCTTGTATATTCACATGACAACTTATTTTTGTAATCATCGCTTATATTTTCTAAAGATTTAGGATAAACGAATGACGATAACAATTTCGAATTGCTAGTTGATTTTCCATCAATAAAAGTTGGCGTTACTGCTACTACTTCTGTTTGACCACCACCAAGAATACCAGAATTTCGTTTTTTTTCTTGTGCATATACATGTGTAAAACAAGTTGGCTCTCCTTTTTCATTTTGCATTCCTGATACGGTAAGTAAGCTTTGTACATCTGTTCCAACTCCACTATAGGCATATGGTAAATTACCTATATATCCTACCGTTGCAAATGCGTAAGAACAATAAAGCATTGGTGTATTATTTAAAACATACAAATTCCCTTTTCCTACTGCATTTGTTATATCCATTCCTAAATTGTTTTTATTATCACCCTCATAATAAATATTTAATTTATTGGAACTAGAATCATAAATAACAAATTGTGGACATTTATTCTTTTTGTAAGGACTAGAACCATCTACAGTTGGATTTATTGTCTTACCAGATAGTGTATATGTTTCGCTACCTGAATTATAGTTATATTTAAATTTAGCACTACCTGTTTTAGGATCTACAAGTGAACAAGACAAACTTTTTCCAGCAGTTTTTGAAGTTAAAGTAAATGTATCTATAACATCCGAAATAGTATTATCAATATTCTTTAATTTGATAGTTTTAAGATTAGCAGTATCAGTAAAAATAAACTTATATTCTTTACCTTTTTGTTTGCCATCTACATATGTTGGAGTAGTAAAACGATAAGCATATTTAGGACATTTATTATTTTTTTTAACATAATCAAACACATTATAATTTGTTAAATTATATTCATATTTTCCGCCTTTTCCCTTGGCACTAGTGTAATCAATAAAAACATCATTATTACCAATTCTAGCTACAATCGTTGCATTAGTTCCCTCAATTTCATAGGTACAATAACGGTCATCCGCTCTTACAACATTTATACTTGAAAATGTTAAAATAAAGAAGAATAAACCATAAAATATTTTTTTCATTAAACCACCCTAATTCTTGTTTTTCATATGTGGGAATAAAATGACTTCACGAATTGTTTCACTATTAGTAATCATCATAACTAATCTATCAATTCCCATTCCCATACCACCTGCAGGTGGCATACCATATTCTAATGCTTCTACATAATCTATATCCATATCATTAGCTTCTTCATTTCCTAATTCTTTTTCTTTTAATTGATTTTCAAATCTTTCATATTGGTCTACCGGATCATTTAATTCAGTAAATGCGTTAGCATATTCACTACCACAAATAAATAATTCAAATCTTTGAGTAAATCTTGGATCGTTAGGATCTTTTTTAGCAAGTGGACTTATTTCAATTGGATGACCAAATACAAATGTTGGTTCAACAATAGTATCTTCAACATATTTTTCATAAAAAGCATTAATAATATGACCATATGCAAAGTGTTCTTCTAATTCAATACCATGTTCTAAAGCTAGTTTTTTAGCATCTTCTAAACTCATATGTTCAAAGAAATCAATTCCTGTTTTTTCTTTGATTAAATCAACCATATGGGCTCTTTTAAACTTAGGTTTTAAACTTATGTCATGTCCTTTCCATTTAATATCATAAGTTCCAAGTACATCCATAGCAACTCTACCAATGATATTTTCAGTTAAATCCATCATTCCTTCTAGGTCACTGTAAGCTTTATATACTTCTATTGTAGTAAATTCTGGATTATGATTTCTATCCATTCCTTCATTTCTAAACAATCTTCCTATTTCATATACTGCATCCATCCCACCAACTAATAATCTTTTTAAAGGTAATTCTGTTGCAATACGAAGACAAAAATCCATATCTAATGCATTATGGTGTGTTTTAAATGGACGAGCTGCTGCTCCACCTAAAGTTGCTTGTAAAACTGGTGTTTCAACTTCAGTATAACCTAGGCTATCTAAATAATGTTGAATTGAGCGAATAATTTTAGGTCTCATAAATGCTACTCTTCTAGCATCTTCATTAACGATTAAATCAACATATCTTCTTCTAAATCTTTCTTCAACATCACTTAAGCCATGGAATTTATCAGGTAATGGTCTTAATGCTTTAACTAAATGAATATATTTATTTGCTTTAACTGATAATTCTCCCATATTAGTACGCATTACAGTACCTTCAATACCTACTATATCACCTAAATCAGCTTTATCAAATAATTCATAAGCTTCTTCGCCTACATTATCTAATTTAACATAAACTTGAATTTGACCATATTTATCTTGAATATGCATAAATCCTGCTTTTCCTTTTCCACGTTTAGTCATAATTCTTCCAGCAATTTTAACAGGAATATCAACTTCATGTAGTTCTTCTTTAGTCATATTTTCATATTTTTCTTTTATTTCTTTTGAATTAGAAGTTACATCAAAACGATGCCCAAAAGGATCAATTCCCTTATTTTGTAACTCTTGCATTTTTTCTCTTCTAACTAATTCTTGTTCACTAAATTCTCTCATTATTATCTCTCCTTAACCACAGTTTTAGTTAAAATATCGTGTAATCCCAAGTTGTCTTTCTTATATAATACCATAAAACCGCTTATAATTACTACTATTATTTGCATTATTCCTAAAATATTTTCAATTGTAAAATATAATAGACTATTTACAAATGGTAATAAAATCAACAAAATTAACAAATATAGATTTCCATTTATTATAAAACTTCTAATTAATAAGTCAGTTATCTTTAATTTACCATCTTGTTTATCTACTTTTATTTTAAATAACATTTTACCTATTGTTGAACCATTATTAATATAAGGAATTAAAACAAAATAAATTGTCATTATAACCATTTGAATTATATTAATAACTACATTATTCTTAGCAATATAATAATTGATGTTTATATAACCATACAAAAATTCACTATACCCGATTTCATTATTTATAAACCTTTCACTTAAAGTTGTTAATTCTACTTGATAAGGATTAACAAATAATAAACTTATAGTTTTAAATATTAATAATAAAATTATTATATCAATCATTAAGGCTAAAAATCTTTTTTTCTTCATCTAATAACTCCTTAAATTCCAAAACTGTTTTTACTTCCATAATTTGTTTTTTTAAATTACTATTTGTTCCTTTTAAATACCATAAAACATGGCTTCTCATTTGTAATAAAGTTATTCTTTCACTATTGTTTTCTAATAAATAATCTATATGTTTAGAAATCATATTTAATCTATCCAGATATGTTATCTTAGATGGTTTAATATTATATTCTAGATAATCAACCGTTTCTTTAATTAACCAAGGATTTCCTAAAACTGCTCTTCCTATCATAACCATGTCACAATTAGTTTGTTCTAACATCCTCTTAGCATCATAACACGATTTTATATCACCATTACCGATTACTGGTATTGTAACATTTTCTTTTACTTGTCTTATAATATCCCAATTAGCTTGTCCACTATATCCTTGAGCTCTAGTTCTTGGATGAACTGTAATTGCACTAGCTCCTGCTTTCTCGCATATTTTAGCTATTTCAACAGCATTTATACTTTTTTCATCCCAACCACTTCTAATTTTAACAGTTACAGGAATTGGTACACTTTCAACTACTGCTTTTACTATTTCAAACACTTTTTCAGGACTTTTTAGTAAAGCACTACCCGCTTGAGCTTTAACTGATACTTTTAAAACAGGACATCCCATGTTTATATCAATTATATCTGGTTTCATATTTTCATATATATATTTAGCTGCATAGACAAATGTTTCTTTGTCACTTCCAAATATTTGTTGACTAATAGGTCTTTCTTCATCTTTCATATAAAGCATATCAATTGTTTTTTTGCTTCCATAGTATATTGCTTTATCACTTACCATTTCACTTACTATTAACCCACAGCCCATTTCTTTTATAATTCTTCTAAATGCACTATTACAAATACCAGCCATAGGAGCTAAAACAACTTTGTTTTTTATTTCTACATTTCCTATTTTCATTTTATTATCCATCCATTAGGAAGTGAGCGTTCACCAGAACTTGAATAAGCCACAGGGTCATTTACAACTTCACCATTTATGTACAAAACTGAAGAAGCTCCGCCATCTAAGTTAGATGCATTATAAGCATTATATCTTTCAAAAATATTAACTAAATCTTGCATAGTAGCTCCACCGCGGAAACCATATTTACTTCCATTTCCTTCAACTGTCAAAAGTAAAACTATGCCATCTTTTCTTTGACCTATAGCAGTTCTTGGATGAGTTCCATAACCCCCATTACCAACTAAATTAGCTTTTTTTCCATTCATTATTAAATATGGTCCAAAACAAACAGCATCTCTTATTCCTTTTTCAATAGCTTCTTGGGCAGTCATTCTTCCTAAAATTAACACATTATTATTATTAAATCCTATTATATTTTCTGGCTTTCCACCATGATTTTCAATTATTTCTCCATCTTTTATAAATATATCAGCCGCTTTAGCACCATTTCCCATACCGCCTACATCAGTAAAACCACCACCATTAATCGCTACAATCGCACCATTTTTATTTGCCATTTTTGATAAATATTCACCATTAGTTCCATAAAAACTGCTTTTCATTGTTTTTATTCTTGAAGCATCATATATTACAGTTAAATAAACATGATAATTTTTTTCATCAAACTCAATTAATTTATATAATTGTCCTTCTTCATGGTTTAATATTTGTTCCTCATATTCATTTTCATATACTTTTTCATTGCTTGGTTTGAAGGTAATATCAGCTGGTTTTGTTTCTTCTTTGAAATCTTCAGTATAATTTTTTTTAAGAACCTCTTCAATCTGTTTTTCTGAGTATAGTACTCTTGCTAGATATTGATGAGATTTAGTACTCATCGCTGTAGTTATAAACATATCTTTAAATTTTTTATTAGGTCCATAAGCTAATAAAAGACAAAAAATAGCCATAACATCTAAAATAATTAATACAATCGTCTTTTTCTTCATAAAACTCACCTCACTACATAAAAATAAATAAATCTTGTTACATAAAATACAAACATACTTAAAATAAAGATTGTACTTAATATTGTAAACACTTTCTCTTTTTTGTTTTTTATTAATACTTTACCAGTCATTTCCTTTGGTATTTTTAAATTTAACAATTTCAAGATTGTTGGCGCGATATCTGCTAATTTACCATCTTTCAATTTAACTTTAGCTGTTACAATAAAATTAACTAAATTAGTTGTATGACTAGTTAAAATATTTCCATCCTTATCGAGCATTTCTTCACAATTTCCATGATCGGCAGTTATAATCATTGTTCCTTTATAGTTTTCATATATTTTTCCAACACATTCATCAACAACCTCAACTGCTTTTATAGCTGCTTCTAAATTACCAGTATGACCAACCATATCACCATTAGCAAAATTAAGGACTATAAAATCATAATCGTTCATTATTGGAAGTAATCTGTTAGTTATTTCATATGCACTCATTTCTGGTTTTAAATCATATGTCGCAACTTTTGGTGATGGGATTAAAATTCGCTTACAATTGTCTAGTTCTAATTCCACCCCACCATCAAAGAAATAAGTTACATGTGCATATTTCTCAGTTTCAGCTATTCTTAGTTGTTTTAATCCTTTTTTACTAATATATTCTCCTAAAGTGTTTTCTACTTTTTCTTTTTTGAACATAGTAGTACATATTACTTCATCACTAACACTTGCCATTGTAAGTAACTTTATGTCTTTTTTTACTCTTTCAAAACCATTAAAATCATCATTAGTTAAAGCACTACCTAGTTCTCTTAATCTATCTGGTCTAAAATTAAAGAATATTATACCATCATGATTGTTTACACATCCTTCCTTGTCAATTATTCCAGGACATATAAATTCATCGGTTATTCCTTTTTCATAATTTCTTTTGATTGCAACTTCTAAATTTGGGTAAATATCATTACTAGCCCCTGTTATTACATCATAAGCTCTTTTAACTCGAGTATACCTATTATCTCTATCCATTGCATAATATCTACCAGAGATTGTCGCAATTTTTCCTTTTTTTAAATCTAATTTATTTATATACTCTAAACTACTATGTGGCAGTGTGTCTCTTCCATCCGTAAATATATGAAGATAAAATGGTATATTATTCTTATCTAAAATATCTATTAATGTTTGTAGATGTAGTAAACTAGAGTGAACCCCACCATCACTAACTAATCCCATCAAATGTATTCTTGTGTTGTTTTTTCTTACATAATCAAGCATCTCTTTTAATTCTGGATTGTTTTCAAATGTATGAGTTTTAATCGAATTATTAATCAATTCCATTCCCTGAAGTATAACTCTTCCAGCTCCGATATTGGTATGTCCTACTTCACTATTACCCATAATACCTTTTGGCAATCCTACTTCACATCCACTTGCTACTAATTTGCTATGTGGATATTTATTTATGATTTTATCTAAATTCGGAGTTTTAGCCAACATATAAGCATTACCTTTTGAACTTTGATTAATTCCTACACCGTCTAAAATACACAATAATAGTTTTTTCATATAATCACCAACACTATTATACATTATTTTACACTTTTTTAAAAGAAAAAATATCAACAATATAAGAAAAAACGCAAATAAAAAGAGCTTTTTGCTCTTAAAATTTCCATATATCTTCTTCTGAATCAACTGTATTATTCATATCATCAGATTGTACGAAATTATTATCAGTTTCATTAGAAGTAGACTTTGAAGTATCTTCTAGTGGTTTAAACAAATCGTTGCTGTAAGATACTTGTTCATCGCTTTGTAATGGTTGATATAAATCTTCATGATTTACTTGTTCGTCGCTTTGTAAAGGCTTATATAAATCTTCATGATTTACTTGTTCATCGCTTTGTAAAGGCTTATATAAATCTTCATGATTTACTTGTTCATCACTTTGTAAAGGTTTATATAAATCTTCATGATTTACTTGTTCATCACTTTGTAAAGGCTTATATAAATCATTATTATCAATTGCTATACTTTCATGTGTTGTTTCTGTAGGTAAAACCTGGAATAAATCTTCTGTTATTAAGTTGTCATTTTCTTCATTAACTACATCGTCAACTAAAGCATCATCTGGAATTCTTATTGGTATTTCTTCTTTAATTACTTCTTCAACTTTTCCTTTTTTTGAAGTTTCTTTTTTAGTATCTTTATTTTTTTCTTTAGGTTCTTTTAATCTTTTTTGAAATTCTTTTCTTCCAAAATCAGTTCTATCAGCAAAAAAACCGATAATAGCCATTAAAAGTACTACTCCTCCAACAATAAACCAAATATAGTTATCAACTATAAACTGCATAAGTTCCCTCCTTATTCTCTAATAATATATTAGCATTAATTTAATTTTTTTTCAATACTATATTTACAATTCTAAATAATTTTCTCCTTTAATCAGTTCTACTTTAGATAAATCGTTATATTTTTGTTGCCTTAAAGCTTCATATAGAACTATTGCAACACAATTTGATAAGTTAAGTGCTCTTATATTTCCGTTAGTTGGTATTCTTACACATCTATTTAAATTTTTACTTAATATTTTTTTAGGAATACCAGTACTTTCTTTTCCAAATATAAGATATATATTATCAAGTTTCATATTAAACTCATCTGGAGAATGTTTTCCATATCTTGTAATAAAGAAAAATTCTCCTTTGTTTTTAGATATGAAATCATCCCAATTTTTATAAACAAAATATTCACATTTGTCTATATAATTAACGCCACTTCTTTTTATATATTTAGTATCAAGTTTAAATCCTAATGGTTCGATTAAATGTAGTCTTGCTCCCATTCCTACACATGTACGCATGATATTGCCAGTATTTTGAGGAATTTCTGGTTCATATAATACTATATTAATCATTAAAAATCGTTATTTAATGCCTCTACATCATTTATTGTTACAATTGGCAAAACTATATTTTCATCTTTACATAAATCTTTAAATTGTTCTCTAAATAAATTTAATTCTTTTACGATACTATCAGGATATATTTTTTTACTATTTCTTATGGCATTATATACATCAAGTATATCAACTTGTGTTTTATTACTAAAAAGAGCATGAGAGAAAGCTTGTGTTAATATAGATAATGATACATCAGGATACATTGCCGCAACACCATAAACTCTTTTAAATTCGCTCGTCGCACTTACAATTGCTTTTAATAATAATTCAGTAACATAATCATTATACTTAAATTTAATTCCTGTTTGTTTTTCTATTTTAGGTAAACTTCCTTTTAATATTTTTACGGTTGTAGTTTCATCTGGTTCTAGAACATCAATTTTTTCAAATCTTCTTAAAAAAGCTCTATCTTTTAAAATATAGGTTTCATATTCAATCGTAGTAGTTGCTCCTATAACTTTGATATCTCCTCTATCTAGACCTGCTTTTAAAATATTAGCCAAATCCATAGGACCAGCATCATTTGCACCAATTAGCGTATGAATTTCGTCAATAAAAAGAATCGTTTTTTCAGTATTTTTTAATTCTTTTACTAATTGAGTTGCAACTAATACTTCTTGGCCATCTAAAACGATTTTCCCTAACAATGCTGTCGATGGTATACTTACAATCCTATACCCCTTCAAAGCATTAGGTACTAAATTTTTTTGAATTAAATATGCTATTCCTTCTACTATAGCAGTTTTACCAATACCAGGTTTACCAACTAATAAAGCAGATTTTTCTGGCGTTAGTAAAATAATTATAGCTTTTTTGATTTCATTTTCTCTTGCTATAGCAGGGTTTGTAACATAATTTTTTTTCGTTAAATCAGTACCAAAATTATCAAGTACGCTATACATATTATTTCTCCTTAATCATATTATATTTAATTAACGCATTTTTTACAGTTTCATAATCAGCAGCGCCAACTATTCTGTCATATGTCGTTTTCTCTTTTCCATCTTCAATAAAAATAGTGGTTGGTGTATATTGATAATAAAATTGACTTCTAAGTTTATTTCCATCTTCTTCATTTAAGTCAGCTATTTCAATAAAATAAATTGAAACATCGTAATCTTTCATGATTTCTTCCATTGTTCCTTTATATGTAGTACACGCTCTACAATCTCTTGAACCAATCACAAATACAAATGATTCATTATTATTAAGTTTTGTTGTTAATTCTTCATAACTAATATTTTTATATCCTACATACTTACAACCAGTTAATGCAACAATCATAATTGTCGTTAATAATATTAATACTTTTTTCATAAATATCACCTATATAATTATATAACATTTTTTAACAAAAAAAAAGAGTTTAACCTCTTTTTACAATTAATTGGTCCTCTAAAAGATAAATTGTGTCATTTTGTTCAATTAGTTCTTGCCAAGTCATGCCCAAACTATCTGCTACACTTTTAATAGTGTCGTTTTCTTTTGTTATATATACACTAACACCTTCTCTTGGAATCAACAATTCTTGATTAGGATATATATAATCATCTTTATTTAAACCATTAATTTTTAATAAATCTAAATAATTAACATTATAACGTTTAGCTATTTCATAAACATTATCGCCTTGTTTTATAACATAAACGTTAAATAAGCCACTATCTCTTTGTGGAACTACAATAAATTCTCCTACTCTAAAAGTAGTTTGACTATTCATATTCCTTAAATCAACAGGGCTTATATTAAATTTTTCAGATATACTATCAATAGTATCTCCAGGCATTATTTGATATACACTATACATGGTCTCACCTCAGTATAGTATATGGTTTTATAAATTTTTGGTTAATCTAATTTTTTAAATAAATTTAACACTAAACCAATTCCTACTAGAACTGCAAACATTCCAAAGTATACTCCAAAATAAGGGATATTTGTTAAAATTGTCATTAAACTTATTCCAATTAAACCGATTAATAAATAGTTTTCTTCTTTTTTTACTAATTTAGTCCAGATAATATAGCCTACTAAATAACCTGTAAATATAATTGATAATAAAGCAGTAATTGTATAAAATGCTAGCAGTAATAAAGCTAAATATACTCCTATTGTAACACTAAATAGAAGAACTGATAAAATCAATATCATAAGAGCACTTAATATTCCATAACCGGCATAAGTAACAAATTTAAATATATCTATTTCTTTGTTTTGTTTGTTAATTCTTTCAAATAATTTTGGTACGATTAAGGCAAGTGCTGCAAATAAAACTAAACTGTTAGCATAACTGATTAAAAAACTACCTATTTTTTGCATTGGCGTTAGTTCTAAAGATGTAGATTTAGTTAATGTTTTATTTACTATTTTAGAATCATCTAACATAGTTACATTAGCATTTTCATTATAAGTTAATTGATTAATCGCAACACTTTCTTTTATTTCAATTTTAGAAGCTTCAATATTAATACTTTCTATATTAACATTTTCTAATACAACTTCATTGGCTTTAACTGTGATATTTCTACTTAAGTTACCACTTAATATAACTTTATTAGCAAATATAAATCCATCTCTGTTACCTTTAAAATTGTTTTTAAAAGTTACAGTTTCTCCTGCTACTAAAAATTCTTTTAAAACTTCACCTTCCAAGTTTACTTCACTACCAGCAATAATAGCAAACTCACTTTTTGAAGTAAAATTAATTTTACTTCCAAGTAGTACTCCGATTCCATCAATATTTTTATTTACATCAATTGAATCACCTGCAATAACAGCGCTACCATTAACATCATCATCTAATTTTTCTCTAATAACTGTTTCATCAATAGGAGCTGCTTTAACCATAAATGGTATTAATAATAACAAAATAAACAATATCTTCTTTTTCATTTTATCTCCTCTATTCTAGTTTATTCTATCTACAATATAATTATATATTTTATTTATTTTAATGTCAAATAAATTGTGATTTACTTTGTATATATATTTTTATAAATTTGTGGTAGAATAAAAATGGAGGAGATATATGACAACATTCATTTTGTGTTTAAAAATATTTTTTGTTAGAATTTTAGATGTATCACTTGGTACTCTAAGAACAATGATAACTGTTAAAGGTAAAAATTTATATGCAAGTTTAATCGGTTTTTTTGAAATCTTAGTTTGGTTTTTAATAGTAAAAGAAGCATTAAATACCGATAACACAAGCATATGGGTCGCAATTTCTTATGCTTTAGGTTTTGCAACCGGAACATATTTAGGTGGTATATTATCAAGTAAATTTATAAGTGGCAACTTAAGTTTACAAATAATTACCAATAAATTAGAAATTGTTAACAAATTAAGAGATGAAGGGTATGGAGTTACTGTTATGGATGCTCTTGGAATTGATGATAGTGAAAAATATATGTTATTTGTTGAAATCAATAAAAAAAGTTATGAACATGTTCATAACATTATCAAACAAATTGATTCAAAAGCATTTACAGTGGCAAGTGAAACTAAATATATACAAAATGGCTTTATTAAAAAATAAGCCATTTTTTAGTAATTATAAGTTCCGTTTATTTTATCTAGTATACTATCATCTTGTTTATCAACTTGCCATTTAGAATCTTTTTTAGTTAATGTAATATCTAAAGTATATTTTACTTTTTCTTGTGCTTCTTTTAATTTTTGAATTCTATAATCGTTAAATTTAGTAACATTATAATTTCCAAATTCATCATTAAATTCCTCTGGGTGTTCTAAAAGATAAGAATTTGCTTCATCTAAAGCTTTATTGAAATCTGTAACTACAATTTCTGTTTTAACTGTCGCTTCATCACCATTTTCAATTGCTTCTTTCACCTCATAGGTTAAATTTTGATAATGCTTTTTCATAATATCACGATATTCTTCTTTTTGGCTATCAGTTAATGTAGTATCATTGGCTAAAACATCGTTTAAATCACTTAGAACTGCATTGTCTAAAGTTTGGTATTTTTTAAAAAATGCTTCAGTTTGTTTAGTTGGTGTGTTTGATAAATCCCCACAGCCAACTAATAATAAAATAGATAATAATGCAATAATTTTTTTCATTTTTAATCACCTAGTAATATTTTGTATGATTTTTTTTAAATTATACAATTTATATTTAAAAATGTTGTTTTAATGATAAAATCTCATTTGTTATAAATTTTTACACAAATATTTTATTATTTTTATTGCAAAACAATAACTTTTATAGTAAAATGTATATAGATGCATATATTGCATAAAATTAAAAAAGGGAATACTTAACTTTCCGATGTTGAGTACTTACCCATTTGTTATATGTTTAAGTACTTAATCAAACTGATTGAGTACTATTTTTTTATACATAGAATCATTAAAGAGACTATCAATAAAATGATAATTAGTATTAGAAATACGATTAATAAATCTTTTTTCTTCATAAATATCAAGCCTCCTTCCTTTAAGAAGTTGGCAAGTACTCAACAATTAAGTTTCCCTGTTTGAAATTATACTACACAAATATTTGTTTGTCAATATTTTAAAAAAAGTTGTATTTTTTGTTAATACAACTTTTTGTTTTAAAATAAACTTAATTGACTTGATTCATCCATATTATCTAAAATGCCCATCATTCGCATTTTTTCAATTAACGTAGAAGAAACTTTTCCTCTTTTTTGTAAATCATCTATACTTAAAAATTCGCCTTTTTCTCTTTCTTCAACAATTGTTTTTGCAACAACATCACCTAATCCATCAATTGCTCTAAAAGGTGGGATTAAAGTTTTATTGTCTTCATCAATACCAAAAGTCATAGAATTGCTTTTCTTTAAATCAATATTTCCAAATTTTAAACCTCTTGCTGTCATTTCTAAGGCTAATTTTAAGCATTCAAGAATTCCATTTTCTTTATTAGAGGCATCATAACCTTTATTTATAATTTCGTTTATTCTTGCTTTAATTGCATCATAACCTTTAATCATAACTTCTATATCAAAGTCAGTTGCTTTAGTAGAAAACCACGAAGCATAATAATATATTGGATAATGAACCTTATAATAAGCTATTCTAAAAGCACTCATTACATAAGCAGTTGCATGGGCTTTAGGGAACATGTATTTAATTTTTCTACATGAATCTATGTACCATTCATCAATACCTGCTTCTCTCATTTCTTTTTCAAATTCTGCCCAAGTATCAGGATCTTTACTAGCTTTTCCTTTACGAACAAATTCCATTATTTTAAATGCTCTAATTGGTTTCATTCCTTTGTTCATTAAATAAACCATTATATCATCACGACAGCCTATTACCTCTTTAAAAGGAACTATGTTATTTTTAATTAATTCTTGAGCATTTCCTAACCATACATCCGTACCATGTGATAGTCCAGAAATTTTAATTAATTCTGCAAAAGTAGTTGGCTTAGTATCTTTTACTAATCCTACTGTAAAAGGTGTTCCAAATTCTGGAATTCCTAGTGTTCCTGTATCACACATAATTTCTTCACTAGTAACACCCAGTGGTTTTGGTGATAGGAAAATTCCCATTGTTTCTTTATCATCTAATGGTACTTTTAATATATCATGACCAGATAAATCTTGGATTAATCTTAATTGAGTTGGGTCTGAATGACCTAATATATCTAATTTTAAAACATCTTGATCGATTGCATGGTAATCAAAGTGAGTAGTTCTCCAAGCAGAAGTTGGGTCATCAGCAGGATACTGAAATGGAGTAAAATCAAATACATCCATATATGCTGGTATTACTACAATTCCTCCTGGGTGTTGGCCAGTTGTTCTTTTAACTCCCGTACAACCTATGGCTAATCTTTCAATCTCAGCTGTTCTTTTATTAATTCCTTTATCCTCTAAATAACCTTTAACATAACCATACGCCGTTTTGTCAGCAACAGTACCAATTGTTCCTGCTCTATACACATTATCTACTCCGAATAATACTTTTGTATATTCATGAGCATCGGCTTGATTTAAATCAGAAAAGTTTAAGTCAATATCTGGTACTTTATCGGCGTTAAATCCTAAGAATGTTGCAAATGGCATATCATTTCCATCTTTTAACATTTTAGTATTACATTTAGGACAATTGTAATCTGGTAAATCAAAGCCAGAAGAATAATCTATGCTTAATTTTTTGCCATCAACCTCAAATACACTATGTTTGCAATTTGGACAACGATAATGTGCTTCTAGGGGATTTACTTCTGTTATTCCCATCATAGTTGCAACAAAACTTGAACCAACAGAACCACGAGAGCCTACTAAATAGCCATCATCGTTTGATTTTTTAACTAATTTTTGAGCGATTAGATAAATAACGTCAAAACCACCACCTATAATACCACCTAAAGATTTTTTTAATTTTGCTTCTACTTCTTCATCTGATAATTCTTTTTCTTTAATTTTAATGTTTTCTCTTATTACTTCTTTTACCTTATCAAAACCTTCTAGTATTGTATTATGCAATCGTTTGAATGCTTCTTCTTCTAATTTAGTTGGAGCAAAATTTTCTCTTTCTAGGGTTTCTTTAATACTTGTATATATTCCATCGCCATATAACTCTTTGGCTATTCTCTCTTCAATATTATATGGAAGAGGTACACCATACCAATCGCTTGCTTTCGTGTAAACTAAATCGGTTACAGTTTCAACTGATTTATCAATTCTAGGTGAGAATGGAACACCACCTGTTTCAATAATTACTTCGATTATATCAACCATATTAGCAATTTTATTTGGATTTTCAATTACTATTTCGTGTTTTAATTCATCACTTAAAAAACTAAAATCTTCTAACATTTCATCAGTTGTTCTAAAGTGTTGAGAAGGAATATTTTTTATATTATTTCTAGCCAATGGATGTCTTCCACCACCAGGAACTTTTTGATTAACAATTATTTCTCTATATATTTTATCGTCTCTAAATAAGTGATGAACATCTCCAGTAGCTACAACTAACTTGCCACTATCTCTTGTTACTTTAATTATTTTGTTAACATGGTTTAATAGTTCCGTACTGTTAGCAAAATCTCCTGATTGTATTAAATGGTCATATACTTCTAATGGTTGAACTTCAACATAATCATAGAAATTAATTATATTTGTAAGTTCTTCATCGCTTTTACTTTTTGCTTCAACAAATACTTCACTTTCATAACAACCACTACCAATTAAAAGTCCATCTCTATGTTTTATAATTTCACTTCTTAAAATTCTTGGAGTTTTATAAAGATATGTTGTATTAGCAAGTGATACTAATTTGAATAAATTTTTTAATCCAGTTTTATTTTTTACTAATATATTAACATGATAACTTCTACCATATTTATGGATTTCATTCTTGTTAACCATTTTATTTAATTGCGACATGGTTTCAATATTTTGACTAGCTAATTTTTTTAACATTTTATGTAATACAAAAGCTGTCCCTCTAGCATCATAATCGGCTCTATGATGAGCATTTTCATCCCACTCTACATCATATCTTTTAACTAATGCAGATAGACTATGTCTTGCATAATTATTGTCTAACACTCTTGATAGTTCTAGTGTATCGATTACAGGATTTTTAAATTCACCTAAGTTATATTTTTGGTAACATCTTTCCAAAAATGAAACATCAAATTTAGCATTATGCGCTACCATTGGTAAGTCAGAAAACCATTCTATAAATCTTTTAATTGCATTTTCTTCGTTATCTTTATCTTTTAACATTTCATCTGTTATATTAGTTACTTCAGTTATTTTAGCTTCTAGTTTATGTCCTGGATTAATTAATTCATCATAAGTATCTATGATTTCCCCATTAAATATTTTAACCGCACCAATTTCAATGATAGAATCTTTCCCACCAGCATTAAAACCTGTAGTTTCAAAGTCAAATACTACATAAGTATTACTTAACAAATTAGTGTCATTTTCTCTTAAAGTAATATTAACTGAATCATCAATTAAGGTAAATTCTGCTCCATAAATTGCTTTGAATTTTTCGTTTTCTTCTTTTCCTTTATTTAAATCACATACAGTGTGGTAAACATCTGGAAACGCTTGAACTCCATTATGATCAGTTATAGCAATTGCTTTATGTCCCCATTTATATGCTTGTTTTACTAATGTTTTAGCATCAACTAAACCATCCATTTGACTCATCATTGTGTGTGCATGTAATTCAATTCTTTTTTCACTTGCATTATCTTTAATTGTTACATTTTCTCTTTCACTTTTATTTACATCTCTTAAATTTAATACAATTTCATTAGAATATTTATCATATTTAGTATAACCTCTAAATTTGTACCAATTTCCTTTTTTTATTTTTTTCTTATATAAATTAAAATCTTCTTCATTTTTAACAAACAATTTGGCATACATACTATCTTTATAATCGGTTATTTTAAATGTAAATATTTTAAATACAGATTTAGTTGATTCAAATATATCAACATCAAAAACATATGCTTCAACACTTACATTGTCTTCTTCGTATAAAATGCTTGATATATCATGAGTAATACTATTTATATAACTTCCAACTATTTCAATTGGTTCTTTTTTTTCTATAACAATTTCCTTTGTTCTTTCTAGTTCAATTTGTTTTGCTATTTCTGCACTCTTAGCTTCATCAATAATTGTTTCTATTTTTGTATCAACATAACCAACTTTTTCGAATAAATCAATTAATTTATTAATTATACTATTAAATTTCATTTCTTCAGCTTTATTTGCTAATGTTACAATTAAAGTATTATTTGAATATTCTATTTCACTTTCAACAAATGTTTCTAATAGAGGTTCATTTAAACTGTTTTCTTTTAATAGATAAGTATAGTAATCTTTTATATGACTAATATCTTTATTTTTAACTTTTATTTCGATAAATACATTATATTTATTATATTTAATTTTTAATTTATCAAACAATTCTATATATATTTGAAATGGTAGTGTTTGATTAAGACTTAAATAAAATTTATATGAATCTTTATTTTTATTACCTACTATTTTATCTAAACTTCCATCATTAAAAAAGGAATAGTTTTTCTCATTAAGACCTATTTGATTTAATAAAATTTTTAGTTTATCATTCATACTACCACTCCCATATATATTTTATCAAAGTTTATTTTTTTTTGAAATAGTTTTAATTAAATTGTTAAATTTTTCATAAAACAAGTTAATAGGTTTAAAATATTTCTACATAAAAAAAGTAACTCTTATCGTTTAATATTGAGTTGAACCAAAAATATTATGTGAAAGGACGCAAGTCACGATGAATATTATAAATAAAAATCAAGAAAAAATAAAAACTGATAAAAATGTCAAAGTTAAAAATTAATAATTATTAATTTTGCAGGTTACGTTAAATAGCTTATTTACTTAATTAAATTTACTTTTAATATAAATATAAACTAAAAACTACAGCAATAAATTATAGCTGTAGTCATAGTTAACGATTTTTATTTTGTGTAGAAATATATCGTATCAATTCAATTTGTTATTTTTTTATGAAAAGTTTTCAAAATAATTCAAATTTTGATATTATTGCTAAAAACTAATTTCATTAAATTAATATACCTTTACACCATTAATTGTTATATCATATATTTTAAAACTTGCAGTATAATCATAGGTGTTTTTTACTATACCAATTTTATAAAAATCAGTATCATAAAGTGCGGTTACAGTTTGTGTCGTTTTCGATATACCATTAGAACTTATATAATATTTAAAATATTGAGTACTACATATTGGGTCACATGCTACACCACCATTATTATTAATATATTGATTATCTAATATACTCATATAATAACTACCAGTTCTAGTAACAGAATATGTAACTTTTATTATATCTCCTTTTTTAATAGCATTATATAAAATTAAATCTATTTGTGCGCCAGCAGCACAGCCAGAGTTTAAATTTAGCGTTGTATAATTTGTATCTGTATTAGGATAATTTGCAGTATAACTTGTACAAGAACTATTAGTAGAAACAATCTCATAAAGTTTTTTATTTATATATGCACTAGTCTCATCATAATAACCACCATTTCCTGCGTGATCATAAATGTATAGGTGTGTTTTATATGTTTGAGCATAATGACCAAAGTCTGCTGGTTTTATATCACATCTATATGCGTTTTGACTACTATCCCAAACTGCATCATACCAACGCCAATTTCCATAACCTCCACTTTGTGTTGAGGTAGGACATTGTACACGTGATATTCCTACATTATCAGTTGCTTGAATGTATAATTGGGCAATATTGGCATCTACCGTTCCCCACCACCAATTAGTGTGTACTGGTTTTTCTGTATCCATATGGATATGATGTACTCCTGTCCATTCACTTGCATTTCCAGCATTATCTACTGCTCTAAATCTGTTATTACAACTTGAATATCCATTCCATGGAATAAAGTTAGACGTTACATCACTATTTGATGCACTATCTCCTGTCCAATCTACTTGATATACTCTTACACCAGATAATGAATCACTACTATTTAATGTTAAATTATAATTGTTTTTCCAGCTACAACTATTACTTCCACCATTATATGTAACTGTTGGTACTGTTGGGGCAGTTTTATCGATTCTGATTGGAGTAGATATTGTACTACAATTTCCGGCATAATCACACACTCTATTATAACCAGTTCTATTTCCTTCTCCACTCCATGTATCTTTAAATGTTGTTGTACTTGTATTAGAATAATTATGCCAATTAGTATTATCATCTGACCACGCTAATGATGATGGCACTATTCCTGATGTTATATCCGAAAAATTAGTTGTTATTTCTATATTTTGATTTGTCCAATTACCATTAGTTGGATTAACCATTTCTATTGTAGGTGCGGTTTTATCCATTTTAATTGTTTGTTCTTTCGTTACAACATTTCCAGCTTTATCCTTTGTTGTTAGAATTACTTTGGTTCCTATTGTGTCTTTTGTTATACTAGCAATACTTGATGTGGTTGAAGCATGTCCTGACATGTTATCGCTACCATCCTTGACACTAAATTTAACATCACTTACATACCAATCATTTTCTCCTCTAGTTCCATCAATTACTAATGTTCCCTCTATCGGTTTGTCTTTATTTACTTTAATAGTATATTCTCTTGTTGCAACATTTCCGGCTTTATGTTTTGTTGTAACTACTACATTTGTTCCTTTGGTATTTGTTGTTATTTTCGTATGAGAAGACGTAGTTGAAGCATGTCCACTTGTTTCATCACTTCCATTATTAACAGTTAATATTACATCAGATAAATACCAATCAGCCGTACCTTTTGTACCATTTATATTTAGCGTTCCGACTATTGGAGCAGTTTTATCAACTTTAATTGTATATTTTTTTGTTGCTGTTTTTCCATTTTTAGTTGATGATGTCATTACTACTTCTGTTCCATTTGTATCATTTGTAATTTCATTTATATTTAGCGTTGAGGTTACTCCAGGAACATCGTTAACGCTTAATTTAACACCACTTACGTACCAATCATTTTCTCCTCTAGTTCCATCAATTACTAATGTTCCCATTACTAATTCAGTTTTATCTAATTTATAGTTTTTACATAGCTTATTTGTACTTTTTCTACCTTTTTTTCCTATTACGCACACATAAGTAGTACCTTCTTCATTTATTTCTATGTTTCCACTACTACCATCTACATTTTTATTTGGTTCACATTCACTAGTTCCAAGACAATATTTATAACTAGTTATATTAAAACCTATTACTTTTACATAAAAATCATTTGTTGCGTATCCTTCATTATTTATAATTCCTTCTTAAACTTTTAAATTTATGATTGGGGTATTATCAATAATTTCAACTTGCCATTTTTCATCATATGATATGTCATAGTTTAAATTAACAGAATTATAAACGACTTTCATGCATCAAGGAAGCATTTCACCAGTTTTTGGATTTTTGATATCTTCTTCTACTATATATCCTTGCTCAGCTAATTCTTTAAATGACAAATCATAAACAAAACCTTCTTTTGCCGGCAAATCAATTGCATTCCCTGCTACCCAAGTATCTGATAATCTTATCAATTCTTTAATTTGTTTATCATATAAATCTTCCCTGCTACTACTTATCAAACTATTAATAACCGGATAAGTAAGTAAAGCAATAATTGACAATAATATTATAATTGCTACAATTTCGATTAAAGTAAATCCACGTTTTTTCATTGTGTGCCCTTCTTATCATAATAATTATACAATGATTTACCTTTTTAAACAAGGCAAAAATTAATAAATCTTCTATTTTACAAAAAAAGGCAAATTTACATATGCCCTAAACAATTTTAATCGCTTCTAAGTTTTTCACTGAGCAGTTAATACCGCTCGTGTTGTGTGCAAATTCATTGCGTATACCGGTGTATAGGTAAAATAGAATATTCCCGCTTTAATATTTACACCATTAGAAGCGTCTTCATAACATCCACCACGTATAAATGTTAAATTTGATCGATATGGAAAAGTAGCTATTTCACCATTCCAACCGCCTTCACGAACTCCATATTTTTTCAATGTTTCTTTTGTTGCATCTCCTAATTTTCCTCTTGAAAAAGTTAATGCTCCTTGTGGATAATCTACACTTTCATATTTATATTTGTCATAATATTTAAAATTAGGTTCTGTGGTAAAACTAGACTTAGCTGTATTAAATTGATTGTTAGAATTAAGTTCAAAACCCATTACATATTCAAAACATCCACCACTCATATCATAAACACCATATACATTTCCTGTTGTGGATTGCATTACGTTTGTTTTATATGCATCGCCAGTTCCACCTCCAGTATAACAGCTACTATTAGAATTAGTTTTCATAATAGTATTACCAAGTCCATATTTACTTTGCTTTAAATATGCCGCAGCTCCCCATTCCATATTTTTAATCATATGTGAATCTGCGTTACTTATTCCATATGTTGTTGCTGCATTTTTAATTGACGTAAAGAAATTAACTGTTTCTGCTTTCATCCAACTTCTAACATTAGGTTTTGTAACTATAGTTAACACTTTATTACATTGAGTATTAGTTCCATCATTAATGCATGAACTATCAGTTGCACTTAATTCAAATTTACCAATCCAAATACCTTTTAAAGCAGTGTTTCCAAATGTAAACGCTGGGTGTGTGTATGTACTTATTCCATTTTTGATTGAACCATTAGTTGAATCTGTACATACTTCACTTTTACCATTGGTAGAAAAATTATCAGTACATTTTACTGTTCCTGTTGAATTTGTACCGCTTTCAAACGTGACATTAATTAACTGCTCAGATACAGACCCATTATTTCCGTTAAATACCGTGTATTTATATCTTGGTAACCATACATACCATAGTGCTACATCTTCTTCAGTAACTTCTTGTCCAACTGCTTTAGTTAAACCAGGATTCAAAACTACAGCATTGGCCCATTGTTTTGCATTATAATCGTACCATTTTGAATATAAATCAGCTACAATCCATCTATTATTCTCATATTTAATTGGTACCATATTTTTATACAATTCTGGAATATTAGCACCACTTCCATCTGCATACATTGCTTTTACTACCAAACTTACTGTAGCTTTTGCTTGGTTTCCGTTTCCTCCTGTTGCTGTACAAGTTAATGTATGTGTACCAGAGCTTAAACTTCCAGTTGTTGCTGGACTACAGTTCATACTTCCACCACTTATTCCAAATTTTGGAGTATTAAAATATGTTGAACTATTTTTATTTGTTCCCTTTTCTATTTCAAAACTTGTTCCTTTTGCTGTTATTGTAGGTTTTGTCTTATCAACTTTTATTGTATATGTTTTTGTAGCACTATTTCCGGCTTTATCTTTTGTTGTAACTACTACATTTGTTCCTTTGGTATTTGTTGTTATACTACTTATACTGCTTGCTGTACTGCTATGACCGCTTAGTGCATCACTTCCATTTTTTACACTAAATGTTACATTACTTGTATACCAACTATTACTTCCTAATGTTCCTGTTATCACTAGTTCTCCTACTGTTGGCGCTGTTTTATCCACTTTTACTATATGTTTTGTTACCGTTACCGCTCCTGTTTCATTATTTGTTGATGTCATTGTTATCTCTGTTCCTTTAGTATCACTTGTTATTTTTGTTATATTTAAAGTTGAAGTTACTCCAGCAACATCATTAACACTTAATTTAACATCACTTACATACCAACCATTTTCTCCTAATGTTCCATCAACTACTAATTTACCAGCAGTTGGTGCATCCTTATTAATTTTAATTGTATATTTTCTAGTTGCAGTATTTCCTGCTTTATCAGTTGTTGTTACTGTAACCACTGTTCCACTAGTATTTCCACTTACACTTGTATGTGTTGATGTTGTTTTAGCATGTCCACTTGTTGCATCACTACCATCATTGATAGTAAATGTTACATCTGATAAATACCAGTCTCCACTTCCTTTGGTTCCACTTATTGTTAGCGTTCCTGCTACTGGAGCAGTCTTATCCATTTTAACTATGTATTCTTTTGTATTAGTATTACCAGCCTTATCTTTAGTTGTTACTACTACTTTTGTACCCTTAGTATCTTTAGTTATACTAGTGATACTTGATGTAGTTTTAGAATGACCTGACATACTATCACTACCATTTTTAACACTAAATGTTACATCACCCTTATACCAGTCATTATCTCCTTTAACACCACTTATTACTAACTCTCCTACAATTGGTTTAGTCTTATCTACTTTAATTGTATATTTTGTTGTTTTACTAGCCCCTGTCAAATTATTAATTGATGTCATAATTATTTCTGTTCCTGCTGTATCGTAATTTATTTTATTTATGTTCAAAGTTGATGTTACTCCTACTTCATCTTTTACACTTAAATTAACATCACTTGTATACCAACCATTGTCTCCTAGTGTTCCATCTATTACTAATTCACCTGCAGCTGGAATACTCTTATTTACTTTTATTACATAACTTCTTGTTGATGTATTACCAGCTTTATCTTTAGTTGTTACTATTACTTCTGTTCCCGTTGTATTACTTGTTATACTTGTATGTGTTGATGTAGTAGAAGCGTGTCCACTTAGATTATCACTTCCATTATTAACTATAAATACAACATCTGATAAAAACCAGCCATTTCCACCTTTTGTACCAATTACATTTAATGTTCCTGCTACTGGGGCGGTTTTATCTACTTTTACTGTATATTTTTTAGTGCCTGTTTTTCCACTTTTTGATGTTGATGTCAATATAACTTCAGTGCCTTTAGTATTTTCTGTTATACTATTTATATTTAACTTTGATGTTACTCCTTCCACATCTCTTACACTTAATTTAACATCACTTGTATACCATCCATTTTCTCCTAGTGTTCCATCTATTACTAATTCTCCCATAACAAAGTCAGATTTATCAAGTTTATAACTTTTACATAATTTTTTGGTAGTTTTACTACCCTTTTTTCCAATTACACATACATATGTTATTCCTTCATTTGTTATTGCTATATTGCCACTATTTCCATTTACACTTACTATTGGTTCACATTCTCTTGTTCCAGTACAATACTTGTAACTTGCTATATTAGAGCCTAACACCTTTACATTGAAATCTCTAACAGCGTATCCAGCACTATTTATAACACCTTCATCCACTACTAAATTTATAATTGGCGTTACATCTCCTGTTTCGGCTTCACAAGCCTCATCATAACTTACATTATAATTTGAATCAACAGAATTATAAGTAACTTTCATACATCCAGGAAATACTTCTCCTGTTTTTGGATTTATAATATCTTTTTCTACTATATATCCTTGGGTTGCTAATTCTTCAAATGTTAAATCATAAGTAAATCCCTCTTTAGGTACTAAATCTATTGCATTTCCTGCTACCCAAGCATTCGATAATCTTACTAGCTCTTCAATTTGTTGATCATATAAATCATCTTCACTTTTAGATATTGTGTTGTTAATGACTGGATAAATAATTATAGAAATTACTGACAATAATATTATTATTGCCATAATTTCTATTAATGTAAATCCTTTTTTCCTAAAATTACAAAAAGAAGTTATTCCTAAATTATTGTTATTTTTGCTATTTAATTCATTTTGTTTTAAATTATAATCATTATTTGGTTTAGCCATACTAACCAACTCCTCGTATAAAACTATTATTATATATCATTTTAATTTTACCATACTATTTTTATATTTTCAAGTGAATTTAAAAAAGTTAGATGTATTTATTACAATTAAAATATTTCTATACAAAAAAAGATATTTGCCTTAAATTATATGGTAGGAATTTAATTAGTTATGTATTTATATCTAGAATTTAACTATATGGATGAAAAAAAGAAACGTATTGATAAAATATTAACTTTTCAGGCTGTTTTTATTTAACATTTTTTTAATAAAATTACTTTATCTACTTAATTTACCACATATATTTTTTAAGTGGTTTTTATTACATTTAAAAAAATCACACCAACAAAAAAATTATCTAATGAAACTCATTAAATAATTTTTTATTTGATATAAATGGATTAAAGTTTACCTAATCATTATTTTCCTATTATAGGAACCATTTAATTTAAATTGAATCCACCTTGACATGTGTTAGAACCAGTTTTACAACTATCATATTCACTATCACAGCCATATGAACATGTATTTTTAGTAGTAGCGCAATTATCCCATACTTGTGAATAACTAGCGCAAATATTTGTAGCACAATAATAGTTATCTCTTACACCATCACCATAACATGCTCCAATACAACTAGAAGAACCGCATCTTGCTTGTTTATATCTTGAGCAACTTCCTCGTACATATCCACCTTGGCATTCACTAGGTGAACCATAATAACAAGAACTACAATTAGTTTGTACATATCCACCTTGGCATGTATTAGAACCAACTTTACAATAGTTATATTTATATGTATGTGAACTAGTTGTTGTATTTCCAGCTCTATCAGTACAACTACCACTAATAGTTCTATCAGCTCCCATACTTAAAGATTTAGTTGATTGATTAACTGACATGCCACTTAACGAATCACTACAATTAATTACGGCTATTTCTCCTAAACTACCTGATATATCAAATGATATTGTAGGAGCTACTTTATCGATTCTAATTGGAGTAGATGTTGTATTACAATTTCCAGCATTATCACACACTCTATTATAACCTGTCCTATTTCCTTCTCCACTCCATGTATCTTTGAATGTCGTTGTACTTGTATTAGAATAATTATGCCAATTAGTATTATCATCTGACCACGCTAATGATGATGGCACTATTCCTGATATACTATCAGAAAAATTACTTGTTATTTGTATATTTTTATTTGTCCAATTACCATTAGTTGGATTAACCATTTCTATTTTAGGAGCGGTTTTATCCATTTTAACTGTATAATTTTTTGTTGATGTATTTCCAGCCATATCTTTAGTTGTAATAGTTACAGTAGTTCCTTTAGTATCTGTTGTTAAACTTGTTAAATTAGATGATGTATTTAGGTGACCTGAAGTATTATCACTACCATTTGTAACGCTAAATGTTAAATCACTTTTATACCAATCACCATTTCCCTTAGTACCATGTATTACTAATCCACCTACAGTTGGTTTTGTTTTATCCACCTTTACATTGTGTTTTGTTACTTTAACTGCACCTGTTTTATTATTAGTTGATGTCATTGTAACTTCTGTTCCTTTAGTATCACTTGTTATTTCAGTTATATTCAAAGTTGAAGTTACCCCAGCAACATCACTAGCACTTAATTTAACATTGCTTATATACCAACCATTATTACCTAAAGTACCATTGATTATTAATGTTCCTGCAGTTGGTTCATTTTTATCAATTCTAATGATGTATTTTCTTGTTGCAGTGTTTCCGGCTACATCTTTAGTAGTTACCATTACCTCTGTTCCATCAGTATTACCAGCTACACCTGTATGTGTTGAGGTAGTATTAGAATGACCACTCGTACTATCACTACCATTTTTAACTTTAAATGTTACATCTGATAAATACCATTCTCCAAATCCTTTCTTCCCATTTATCACTAAAGTTCCTGGTATTGGAGCAGTTTTATCAACTTTAACAATTTGTTCACTCGTTTGTTTGTTTCCAGCGTTATCCATTGTTGTTACTATTACTTTAGTTCCTTTAGTATCACTTGTTATACTACTAATATTTATTGTTGTTTTATTGTGACCACTTGTTGCATCACTACCATTGGCAGCCGTAAACGATACATTACTTTTATACCAACCATTATCCCCTAAAGTACCATTGATTGCCAAAACTCCAGCTATTGGTTTTGTTTTATCTACTTTTACAGCGTAACTAGCACTACTTTCATTTCCAGCCAAATCCCTTGCTGTTAATGTATAAGTTGTTCCTTTAGTATCTACTGTTATTTTAGTTACATTAGGACTTAATGTGTTACTAGCAATTCCACTTAAATTATCAGTTGATTTTGTTGTTGTAACTGCTACATCACTTACAAACCAATTATCTAACCCAGTAGTTCCAGAAAAAATAATTTTTCCAACATTTGGTTTAGTCTTATCAAGTCTATATAACATACACTCGATAGCAGTTATACCTACCTTATTAGTACCTTTAGCACAAACATATTTTATACCTTCTTGATTAATTAATATTTTTTCACTAGCATTATTCATTCTTATGTTTGGTTCACATTTATTATCGCCTATACAATAATCGTAGTAATCTAAATATTCACTTTCTAATGTTACATAAAAATCTTTATTTCTCCAACCATATTCGTTTTCTGCTATACTTGCATTAAATTTAGATAAAGTTGGCTTTACAAAACTACTGCAATCATCATAATATTTATATGTATATTTATCTTTTGGTTTATCATATGTTATACCAACACAACCAAGCATTGGTTCTTCGGTTTTAGGATTTATAATATCTTCTTCGATAAAACCTTCATTTTTCAAAACCTCAATTTTAATATAATAACCCATTTCATCCATAGTAGGTAATTTAGACTCATTAAGACTCGCCCAATTTGCTGCTAGCCTCTCTATTTCAGAAACATTTTTTTTGTACAAATCTTCCTTACTATCTCCTATAATTCTCATAATCGTAGGATATACTAATAATCCTATTACACCTAAAAGTATAATTATTCCAATAATTTCGATTAACGTAAAACCATTTTTTATTTTTTTCATTTTACTCCTCCTACCAAAATAATTTTAGATATCATATAACTACTATCATAATTATACAATAATTTCATTATTTTGTAAATTACAAATATAACAAATACATTACTTTACGCAAAATAAAGAGTATAAAATACTCTTTATTCTAATATTGCTTTTATTCTTCTTACACCAGCACTACATGCTTCTTCTTTTATAATTTTAAAATGTCCAAGTTCACTTGTATTTTTAACATGTGGACCGCCACATAATTCATGGGATACATCACCAATACTATAAACTGTCACTATATCAGGATACTTTTCTATAAACATGCACTCTGCGCCACTTTTAATTGCTTCTTCTTTACTCATTTCTAAAACAGTTACAGGAAGAGCTTCACTAATCCATTCATTTACTAAAGTTTCCGCTTTTTGTTTTTCCTCATCTGTTAATTTATGGTCACAAGAAAAATCAAATCGCATACGTTCTTCTGTTATATTGCTTCCTTTTTGATGAACATCTTTATTAACGACTTCTTTCAAAGCAGCATTTAATAAGTGAGTTGCAGTGTGGTATTTCGTTTCAATTTCACTATTACCAGCAAGTCCACCTTTAAATTTGCCTGCACTAGCTGTTCTAGATAACTCTTGATGAGCCTTAAATTTTTCATTAAATCCATGAGTATCAACTTTTATATTATAATCATTAGCTAACTCAACTGTAAGTTCAATTGGAAAGCCATAAGTATCATATAATTTAAATGCTGTAGCAGCATCTATATCTTTATTACATACTTTAGAAAATTCCTTTAAACCTTTTTCAAGTGTTTTATTAAATTTTTCTTTTTCATTTTTAAGAACTTCTAAAACAACATTTGAATTTTCTTCTATTTCATTGTAATATTTTTTATATTTTTCCATTATCAACAACGCTATTTTTTGTTCCCAATCACTATTAATGTCTATTTCTAATTTTTTAGCGTGTCTAATCGCTCTTCTAATCAATCTTCTTAAAATATATCCTTGATCAGTATTGCTTGGTTTAATACCTGATTTATCAGCACTTATAAATACTGCAGTTCTTATATGATCAGCAATAATTCTTATACTTTCTTCATTTCCTTCATATGGTTTATTAGATATTTCACAAATTAATTCTATTACATCTTTCCATACACTTGATAAGTAATTATCCTTAACGCCTTCAAGTACGGCAACTGTTCGTTCCAATCCCATTCCTGTATCAACATTTTTCTTAGGCAAATCAGTAATATTACCATTTTCATCTTTGTAATATTGCATAAATACATTATTCCATATTTCTACCCACCTATCATCTTCAGGGTCAAAGACATCTGGTATTTCATCATCACTTCTGAAATAAAATATTTCTGTATCAGGTCCACATGGTCCGCTAGTACCAGCTATCCAAAAATTATCATCTACAGTTTTAGCAATTCTTTCTTTTTTAATTCCTAAACTTAACCATTTACTATAACTTTCAGAATCAAATGGAATATTTTCCTCACCTTTATAAACAGTAACAGCTAGTCTATCAACAGGGATATTTAATACCTTAGTTAAAAACTCAAAACTATAACTGATACTCTCATCTTTAAAATAATCTCCTAAACTCCAGTTTCCTAACATTTCAAAAAATGTATGATGTGTTTTGTCACCTATTTCATCTAAATCATTAGTTCTAATACATTTTTGATAATCAACTAATCTTGTCCCACATGGGTGAGGTTCTCCCATTAAATATGGTATTAGAGGTTGCATACCAGCGGTATTGAAAAGTACACTTGGGTCATTTTCTGGTACTACAGGAGCACTTGGAATCCATTTATGTCCTTTGCTTATAAAATAATTAATATATAAATCTTTAAGATTCATTTAATACCTCCTTCATTATTAAATCAACTACTTCTTCAATTTTTAAATTAGTTGAATCAATATATATTTGTTCATCGGTTCTTATTAGTGAACCTACTTCTTTATGTGAATCATTATAATCTCTTGCTTTTATATTTTCATATACTTCTTCATAGCTCATATCAATGTTTTTTTCTTTATTTTGCTGCATTCTTCTATTTACTCTTTCTTCTAGTGAAGCATCTAGATAAAACTTAAAATCGGCATTCGGTAATATTACTGTTGTTATATCTCTTCCTTCCATAACAACATCTAAAGAAGTTGCCATTTTTCGTTGTAAATCGGCTAAGTTTTTTCTAACTTCAACAATTGAAGATATAGGAGATACTATATTAGTAACCTCACGACTTCTAATTTCTTTAGTAACATCGATGGAATCTAGGTAAACATTTCCATTAACATCAAACTTAATATCAATATTTTTTGATAATTCTATAATTTTTTCTTTATCATTAGTATAATTGTTTTTTAGTGCTTTTAGGGCAAGACATCTATAAGTTGCTCCTGTATCAATGTTAACTAAATTTAATTTTTCTGATAATATTTTTGCTACTGTACCTTTACCACTTCCGGCTGGTCCATCTATTGCTATAACCATAAATTGCCTCCTAAATCTTACTTAAAATTTCTTCTAATTTGTCAAAATCATTTATAATATAATCAAATTTGTCATAATTATCTAAATTTGTTTCTGTTATGTGATTCATTTGTTCAATTGTCATTTTTTTGTCATAATAAATGCTATCGATTCTAATAGTGACTACATTATTAAATAATCTTTTAGGTATCTCTATTTCATCTTTCAATCTTGCATCTGTTATTATTATAATATCGTAAAAATAACTATAAACTTTTATATCTTCACACACTCTTCTAATTAATAAATTACTATCAATTTTGTTTTTAATTAAATCTATACCGATTTTTTGAAGTAATTCTCTTGGTTTATCTTCTTCACTTCCATTCCAATCGTATATATTTTTAACATAATTTTTAAGATAAAAAGCATATGATATTTGAATACATCTTTTATTTTTATAATAGTTTTCTATTTTATCTGCAATTAAGTTTTTACCACTTTTTGCTTTACCTGATAAAACAAAAATTAATGGTTCTTTGTAAGTATACATTACTCCTCCAATGGTCTTAAAAAATTATATTTAGAATCAAAGAACGAAATAATTCCTTTAACCGCTCCAATTATAGGTGTGGCAAGTACCATTCCAATAATTCCAAAGAAATGACCAAACACTAGTAATCCTAAAATAATAGTTATAGGACTTAATTTTGTCGTTTTACTCATAATCAATGGTTGGAATAAGTTTCCTTCTAATGCTTGAACAACAGCTATAAATATTAAAACAGCAATTCCTGTAGGCGTTCCTTGTGAGAAGGCTACTAAAACAGCTGGCGCTCCTCCAATATATGGTCCTGCATATGGAATAACATTTGTAATTCCACAGAATAATCCAAATAATAATGGCGCTTTTAATCCAATTATTGCGAATCCTATAAATGATATTATAAATACAACACTGCAATCTATAATTGCTCCTATTACAAATCTTTTTAATGGTTCATCAACTACTTTAACTAATGTATAAGCATCTTTTTGTAAATGATTAGGAACTAAACTATAAATTAATTTTACATGTTTATCAAAATCTAATAAAATATAAAAACCAATAATCATTCCGATTGCAAATGTTCCTACTCCAGAAAATAAATTTGTTACAAATGTAACTAAAATAGCTGGTAGCGAACTTGTTAAGTTAGTTGCTATACTTTCTAACTTAGTAAATAATTCTAATTTCATGCTATTAGCATCAAAATTTTCAATTCCGTTAAATTTATCAAATATATTATTAATCCAATTTCTACAAGCATCATATACTCCTGGAATTGTATTTGATACAAATTCATTGATTTGTTCAGATAATAATGGTATTAGAGCATTAACAATTAGAAAAACAATTCCTAAAAATACAATATAACAAATGGCTGTTCCAAAACCTCTCCTAATACCTTTTTCTTTTAATTTGCTTACAATTGGGTCTAATAACCAAGCAATAAATAAACCAATAAATAAAGGTAATAATAATTTTAAAATAGTTAAAATAAACGGAAATATTTGTAATTCTTTTAAAACCTTAATTCCAATATAAACTCCTGCTACTATTAACATAACTAATAATATTTGAAAAACCTTATTACCTAGTAACACTAAACTGTTAATTTTTCCAATATCTAGTTCTTTATCATTTCTTTTTCTAAACATAACATCACCTAAATACTTAGTAATTCTTGTTCTTTCTCTTTCAATTTTTCTAAAACAATATTATTATATTTATTAATTAAATCTTGAACTTCATTTGTTAATCCTTTAATATCATCTTCAGAAATTTCTAATTTTTTAATATCATTATTAGCATCTTGTCTTATGTTTCTTAAAGCTATTTTAGCATCCTCAGCCATTCCTTTAACTTGTTTTACATATTCCTTTCTTGTATCTTCTGTTAAAACAGGAATATTTAAAATGATTACTTCTCCATTATTGTTTGGTGTTAGGCCGACATTTGATTCATAAATTCCTTTTTCAATTGGTCCTAGACAAGTTTTATCGAAAGGTTTAATCATCAGTTGTCTTGCTTCTGGAATCGAAATATTAGCTAGTTGTTTTAATGGTGTTTCTGTTCCATAATAATTAACCATAACTCCATCTAATATAGCTGGATTAGCTCTACCTGCTCTAACATTTAAAAATCTTTTTTCCATATTAACAATTGTTTGCTCCATTTTTTCTTCTGTTTCTAATAAAATTTCTTCCATTTAAATTCTCTCCTTTAATAATTCTAAATTTTTATTATAATCACCATTAGTTAGAAAACTTCCAACAACGGCAATATCAGCGTTTTTTACTAAACTAATAGTTTCATTATTTATTCCGCCATCTACTTCAATTAAATAGTTATATTCACCTCTAAGTTGTTTTAATTTATCAATTTTACTAATCGAATTTTCAATAAATTTTTGTCCTCCACGACCTGGTTCGACTGACATAACCAATACTAAATCGATAAATGGTAGGTAGGGAATAATTTTTTCTACTCTAGTATCTGGTTTAATAGATAAACCAACATTTATTCCTAAACTTTTAATATATTTGATTGCTTCCATAGCGTCATCAATAGCTTCTAGATGAAATGTAATATATTTAGGTTTAAGTACTTTAAATTCATCAACATATTTATAAACATCACTAACCATTAAATGAATATCTAATGGTTTTGAATTATTTAAAAATGTTTTTACTTCATCTATGTTCCAAGTTTTATTTGAAACAAAAATTCCATCCATAATATCTAGGTGAATTAAAGAAATATCAGTTTTAACTAATTTATTTAATTCATCTTTTAAGTTGTTTTTGATTGATAAAATAGAAGCTGATATTTTCATATTAACTCCTTTCTATGAATTTTAAATAATTTTCGTATCTACTTTTTAAAATCCCTTTTCCAATTTGGTTTTTTATTTCACATTTTGGTTCTTTTATGTGCATACAATCTTTATATGCGCAAGAGTCTCTATACTCATTAAATTCTACCATATTATCTCTTATATCACTTGGTTTCATATCATAGAAATCTAGAGCTGAAAAACCCGGTGTGTCAGCTATTAATCCTTCAAATAAAGAATATAGTGATACATGTCTAGTTGTATGTTTTCCTCTTCCTAACGCTTTAGAAATTTCATTTGTTTTTAAATCTAGGCTATCATCTAATAAATTTAATAGTGTTGATTTTCCAGCTCCACTTTGACCAGATAAAACTGTTACTTTATCTTTGAATAACTGTTTTATTTTGGTTATTTCGTTGTTATAAAATACTTGATAACCTATTTTTTTATAATAATTATAAATATTAGTAACATCATCTTTTAACAAGTCTTTTTTAGTAAAACATATTATTGGTGTTATATTGTTATATTCAATTATACATAACATTTTATCTAACAAATATAAATCTAGAGCTGGTTCACACAAACTTACTACCACAATTACTTGGTCGATATTAGCAACTGGTGGGCGGCGTAAGTAATTTTTTCTTTTTAAAACTTCTTTAATTACATTATTTTCAAATATTACATTATCTCCTACTATTGGAGTTATATTTTGATTTCTAAATTTTCCTCTTGCTTTACAAGTGTATAAGAAATTTTCACTACTGACAGTAAAATCCGAACTTATTATTTTAACAATTTTACCTTCCATTATTCTTCTAAAGTATCTCCTTCTTCTGGCGTTTCTACTACTTCTGATTTTTTAGTTACTGTTATTGTTAATTTTGCACCTTCGGTAACTGTTCCTGTTCTGCTTTGTGAAATGATGGTTCCTTCTTCATATTCATCTTTTATAACATAATCTATATTTAATTCCACTTTATATTTTTCACAGAACTTTTCAACTTCAGATACTGAATATTCTTTAAAATCAGGATATTCAACTTTATAAACTACATAATATAAAATGATTGTATTACCTTTTTGTAATCTTTCACCTTTTTTAGCGCTTTGATCGATAATTGTATTTTCTTTGTATTTATCTTGCTCTTCTTCACTAACAGCTTTTTCTTGGACAATTACATTTAATCCCTTATTAGTTAAATTGGCTTGAATAGATTTATATTCCTTTCCGGTATAATCTTCAATAATCACATCATCGCTTTTGATTGATACCACTAAAGTTATTTCTTTTTCTTTTTTTACGGTTCTTCCAATTTGTGGTTCAGTTCCAATAACAGTTCCTTCTTCTGAATCGCTTTTTTTCTCTTTTATTTCAGTATTGACATTCAAGCCTTTTTCTTTTAAGATTTGTTCTGCTTCTACAACTGTTAATCCAGTTACATCTGGAATAATCACATCTTCTACTTCAGTTACTTTTGGTAAAATGATTACAACTAAACAAATAAGAGCTAGTAAAAATGCACAAATACTACCTGTAATCCACATTGCCTTACTTAATTTGCTTTCCTTTTTTGTTTTTTTGTTTTCTTGTTTCATTTCTTCATCACCTTGAACTTCACTATTTTTTTCCATTCTACTTAAGTTTGGAACAACTAAAGTTTTTTCTAAATCATTTTCAGGATATTTATACACTAATCTTTGTTGTTGTAATCCTTCATCGGTTAAAGCATTTTTAATATCATCATACATTTCCTTAACATTGTCATATCTATTTTTCGTGTTTTTAGCACAAGCTTTTAATATAACATTTTCAATTGATTGTGGTATATCTGGATTTATTTTTCTTACACTTGGAATTGGTTCTTTCATATGTTTGATTGCTATTTCAACTGCGTTGTCTCCTTTAAATGGAATTTTACCTGTTAATAATTCAAACATTAAAATTCCTAATGAATAAATATCACTTTTAATCGTTGCTCCACTTCCATTAGCCTGTTCAGGTGGTAGATAATGTACACTTCCCATAACCGAATTAGTTTGAGTTAATTCATTACTATTTAAAGCTGTTGCTATCCCAAAATCAGTTATTTTAACTCTTCCATCTTCTAAAATTAAGACATTTTGTGGTTTGATATCTCTATGAATTATATAACTATCATGAGCACATGCAATTGCACTTGTTAGTTGTAACATAATATCAATTACCTCTGGTAGTGTTAGTGCTCCTCTTTTTTTAATTAAACTTTTTAAAGTTCTTCCATTTATATATTCCATTACAATATAGTAATTTCCATTGTCTTCACCGACATCATACATTTCAACAATATTAGGGTGTATTAAAGATGATGCTGAAATTGCCTCTCGTTGGAATCTTCTTACGAATTTTTCATCATCGGCAAGATCTCCTCTTAATACCTTAACTGCTACTTCACGATTTAAAATAGTATCATGAGCTAAATATACATTAGCCATTCCACCCTCACCAATAGTTCTTATAATTTGGTATCGGCCTGCTAGCATTTGTCCTTTATTAATCATGTTTTTCCTCCTTTACTAAATAAGCTATTGATATATTATCAGTTCCACCTCTATTATTACATTTAATAACTAATTTTTTTAATTTTTCGTCAATTGGTATATTTTCATTTAGTACTTTTGTTATTTGTTCATCGGTTAACATATTAGTTAGCCCATCACTACACAAAAGTATCCCGTCGACTTCTTCATCAATGCTTATAACATCCATTTCAACTGTATTTGTAGCCCCTAAGGCCTTCATAAGTACATTTTTTCTTGGGTGTTCTTTTGCTTCCTCTTTTGTTAATTCTCCTGATTTAACTAATAAGTTAACTAATGTATGATCTGTAGTTACTTTATGAATTTTATCGTTTTTAATTACATAACCAGAAGAATCACCGATATTTCCAAATAATAAGAAATTGTTAGTTAATATTGCAAGTACTATAGTAGTTCCCATTCCAACACTTTCAGGATGACTGCTAGTATGTTTATATATCAACACATTAGCTTCACTTACGATTTCTTTAATAAAATTAATGGCGTCTTCCTTAGTTCCAACACTACTTATATCAGCAAATCTCTTACCGATGTGAGAAATTGCTATACTAGATGCTACCTCACCATTTCTATGTCCACCCATACCATCTGCTACGGCCAATAAAACTTCATTATTCATGTCTTTAACAATTATAACGCTATCTTCATTATGGTCACGTACTTTTCCAGGGTCTGTTAAATAACCATAGTTCATTCTTGAACCTCCTTAAAGTTTGCTCTTAATTGTCCACAAGCCGCACTGACTTTTGAACCAAATTCTTTTCTTACTGTTACATTTATTTTATTCTTTTTTAAAATATCATAAAATTCCATTACTCTATCACTTCTTTTGTATTCGATATGACTTGTTTCATTATATGGGATTAAATTCACATAGCAATTCATTCCTTTTAACAATTTTGATAATTCTAAAGCATTTTCTTTTGAATCATTAACTTCCTTTAATAAAATATATTCAAATGTAACTCTTCTATTTGTTTTACTAATATATTCTTTTAAAGTTTTAATCAATTCATTTAATGGATATACTTTGTTAATTGGCATTATTTTACTTCTTAATTCATCGTTAGGAGCATGAAGCGATACTGCTAAATTAATTTGTTTACCATTATTAGCAAATTCTTTTATTTTAGGCACAATACCACAAGTTGATACTGTAATATGTCTGCTTCCTAAAGCAATTCCTTTCGGTTCATTTATTATATCTATAAAATTCATTAAATTATCATAATTATCAAATGGTTCACCAATTCCCATTACTACTAAATGAGTAATTCTCTCATTTGTCTCCTCTTCAATCATTAATAATTGTAAAACCATTTCATATGCTTCTAGATTACGAATTTTTTTAAGTCTACCACTTTCACAAAAACTACACGACATATTACAGCCTACTTGACTAGATACACATAAACTTAGACCATAATCATGCCTCATCAAAACTGCTTCTATTTTATTTTTATCATGTAATTCAAATAAATATTTTTTGACATCTTTATCCTCTTGTTTTGCTACTATTTCTAAATGGTTCATCGTAAAATCTTGTTTTAATTTTTCAATTATTTGTTTTTTTACGTTAGACATTAAGTCAAATGATTTTATTCTCTTTACATACAACCATTCATATATTTGTGTTGCTTTATATTCTTTTTCACCTAAGTTGGTAAAATATTCTTTTAATTGAGCAATTGTCATTCCATATATATTTTTCATATATTCCACCTATTTAATTGTATCAAAATAATGAAATAAAGTCTATAAATTTAAGGAAAACACCAAAAAATTATATAGAAAATATTATTTTTAGTGTATAGTATTTTTTTAGTTTACATTTATTTTAAAATTTAATTCTATTTATGTAGTATTATTTTGTTATAGTTACATAAAATATTTAAGATAATTAACATTGACATTATTTTTTGTTTATGGTATATTATCCACATAAGAACTCAACTACGGTGATAAATCCCGTACTTAGTTCTTTTTTCGTTCATATATTTTTTTAAAACTTCTATTTTTTAATTTAATTTTAATATAATGATTTAAATTAATATTATTAATTTTTTTATAACCATATACGCTTTTTATTCTATTTATATCTATTTTAACTCTATTTATATAAGTCATAGTTTCAATTTCTATTGGTATAATTATATTATCACTATTTTTATCTTTTATCATTGTTAAAATCAAATAATCTTTATTATTTTTATTTCTAAATATTGCTCTTGGTTCATCCAAATTGTTTATTGCCTTTATATAAACAGTCTTACCAAGTCCATGATAATGGTCTCTTATACCAACTGACAATCCTAACTTCTTTGCCTCCATCTCTGTTAAGATGTTTTTTCTAATATGCGAAGGATTTTCATACATTGGTAAATCTTTTACCCCATAGCTAACCAATATTTTAGGAGTTGAATCTCTTAATTTCACTGGATTTCTTTCATTTATATTATTTAAAACATTATCTATACTTTTTTCTATGTTAATATTTAAAGTATTTTTAACTGTTTTACAACTGTTCATAATTTCACCTCTATAAGTTATATACAATTTTTTTATTTGATTTCCTTTTTATTTGAATAAATAAAATAATTTTTAAAAAAATAGTTGTATTATTTTTTTAAAAGTGTATAATTTAATATATGAACAAATATTCATATGAGGTGATTTATGAGCGAAGAAAAAATAAATAATTTAGCACTTTTTTTCAAAGTATTTAGTGATTCAACAAGACTTAAAATAATAAATGCTCTACTCACAAAAGAATTAAACGTGTGTGAACTTGCAAATGTTGTTGAAATTAGCCAATCGGCAGTATCTCACCAATTACAATTTTTAAAATTATCAAAATTAGTTAAATTTAAAAAAATAGGTAAAGAGGTTTATTATTCACTTGATGATGAGCATATCAAAGACATTTTCATGAAAGGTTGTGAGCACATTGACGAAATATAAATATAATCTAAAAAATTTAAATTGCGCTAATTGTGCATTAAAAATTGAAAATAAATTGAATGAAGAAGAAAGTATTAAAAATGCTAGAGTTAACTTCAATACTTTAAAACTATTCTTTGAAACAGATATAACTGAACCATTAAACTTTATTCAAAGTATAGTTTCTAAGATTGAACCTGAAGTTATTGTATACGAAAATGAAATTGAAAATAAAAAAAATTATTCACTTATAAGACTATTAATAGGAGTGATATTTGCTATATTCGGTTTTTATTTTAAAATAGAAATTCTTGTTTTACTAGCATATGCAACTCTATTAGCAAGAACAATTAAAAACGCTTTTATTATGTTAGTTAAAGAAAAATCAATAAATGAAAACTTACTGATTACAATTTCTTGTGTTGGTGCTTACTTAGTAGGAGAACACATGGAAGGATTAATGGTTATTTTCTTATATGAAATTGGTAAAATATTAGAAGATAGAGCTATTAACAAAAGTAGAGGTGCGATTAAATCATTAATGGATATAAAACCAGACTATGCTAATATAAAAACTAACGATGGTATTTTAAAAGTTTCTCCAAGTGAAGTTAAAATTGATGATATCATTGTAGTTTTAAAGGGTGAAAAAATTCCATTAGATGGAATAATCGTTAAAGGTAATTCTACTATCGATGAATCTTATATAACAGGTGAAGTTGTTCCAAGAGATGTTACTATAAATGATAATGTATTATCGGGTACTATCAACAATGGTGATGTAATCCTAGTTAAAGTTACTAGTGAATTTTCTAATAGTACTGTAAATAAAATATTAGATTTAGTTGAAAATGCAACTGATAAAAAAGCTAAAACCGAAACATTTGTAAATAAATTGGCTAAAATATATACACCTATTGTACTTATATTAGCCATTTTAACAGCCATATTTATGCCAATGATATTTAATGTGACTTATAGTGAAAGTATTTATAAAGCATTAATATTTTTAGTTATATCTTGTCCTTGTGCGATTGCTATATCAGTACCACTAAGTTATTTTTCAGCGATTGGTAAAGCAAGCAAAGAAGGAATTTTAATAAAAGGTAGTAATTATATCGATATATTAAAAGATATTAAAACTTTTGTATTTGATAAAACAGGTACACTTACTAAAGGTGAATTTGAAATTGCTAAAGTAGAAATTTATAACAAAGAATATAAAGAAAAAGAGATTATCAATTTGATTTTAAAAGGAGAATCTTTTTCTAATCATCCTATCGCTAAATCTTTAACTAAAAATAAAAAAATTGATACTAGTGATGTTAGAAACTTTAAAGAATTAGAGGGTTTGGGATTACAGTTTGAAATTGGCGATGATAAATATTTATTAGGTAATGATAAGTTAGTAAAAACTAATACTAAAACAGGTATTTTCTTGAAGAAAAATGATGAATTAATTGGTTCAATTAGTTTAAATGATACTTTAAAAGAAAACACTGAAAAAGTAATCAAAGAACTAAAAAGAAATAATCTTGATATTTATATGTTTACTGGAGATAACGAAGAACAGGCTAAAAAAATTGCGGATTTATTAGGTATTAAATATAAATGTGGTATGTTGCCTAAAGACAAATACGATAATGTTTTAAAACTAAAAGAAAATAGTAAAGTTGCATTTATTGGTGATGGTATAAATGACTCTCCTGTTTTGATTGGTGCGGATATAGGAATATCAATGGGTGGCGTTGGTTCTAATGCTGCTATTGAAGCCTCTAGTATAGTTATTATGAATGATGATTTAGAAAAAATTATTGAAAGTATTAATATATCTTATAAAACAAATCATATTATCAAACAAAATCTAATTTTTGCTATATCAACTAAAGTAATAATTTTACTATTAAGTGTATTAGGCATTGCTGGTATGTGGCAAGCTATATTTGCTGATGTTGGTGTTACATTAATAACAATTTTAAATACCCTAAGAATTTTGAAATAAAATTTTTAGGTTTTTTTTATTTTTTATTTGTTTTTTATTAAAAATGTGTTATAATTAATTTGCTTGTGGATTGTTAGCTCAGTTGGTAGAGCAACTGACTCTTAATCAGTGGGTCTAGGGTTCGAGTCCCTAACAGTCCACCAAATTAATAGTAAACTCGGAAAGTTCGAGTAAAAATTAAAACGGCTTGTCAAAAAGTTGTTTTTTTTCATCATTATTATTTATCATCTTTATGAGAGATTCGATAGATATCCAACAACTAATATTTCCTATAAAAATAAACAAATACATAATTCACTTATGTTAACAGGTTATTGCTAATTATTAATGTTTGTAAAAAAATTGGTTAAATTTTTTCATAGGTCTATTATATAATTAAAAAATAGGTTTAAAAACCTATTATTAAACATATAACGAAAAAGGCTAAACCTAAAACCATTGTTAATCGTGTTATAAATAATTCCCCACCGCGTTCTTTACGGTTAGCGAATAAAGCACTATTTCCGCCAGTTATTATACTAGATGCGCTTTCAGCTTTACCTGCTTGTAATAAAACTACTGAAATCAATAATATTGATATTATTATTAATAGTATTTGCATAACTTCCTCCTTGAACATATTCATTATAGCACATTTTCAAAATTAATGCAAATTGAACAAATAATCCTTATTTTGTAAGGGATAATCCAACATAACAAAGTTAAATCATTGTTTGTTTTGAACCTTAAACTCTTTTAACATTTTAGTCAAAGCCCTTTTTTCAATTCTTGAAACATAACTTCTTGATATTCCAAGTTCTTTAGCAATTTCTTTTTGGGTCATTTCATCTTGATTATTTAAGCCATATCTTTTAATTATTATTTCTTGCTCTCTTTTAGTTAAAACTTTAAAGTATTCTTTTAAAGCATTTATATTATCTTTGTCTTGTAATTCAGATGCAAAATCAAGTTTAGGTGTTTTCAATATATCTAAAAATGTTATTTCATTGCCATCTTTATCAAATCCTATAGATTCATTTATACTTATATTTTTGCTATGTCTTTTATCACTTCTATAAAACATCAATATTTCATTTTCAATGCATTTTGCTACATAGGTAGTTAATCTAGTACCATGTCTATAGGAAAAGCTATCTACTCCTTTAATTAATCCAATTGTTCCTATACTAATCAAATCATCAACATCATCGTTTTTATGGTCATATTTTTTTACTATATGAGCTACCAACCTAAGATTATGTTCAATTAATTTATTTCTTGCTTCCTTATCACCTAAACGCATCTTTTCAATATAAGCTTCTTCTTCCTCTTTTGATAGTGGTTCTGGAAAAACATTATTAGAATATGCAGCTGTAAAAATTAAAAAATCTTTAAATAAATATTTTAAAAACTTAAACATAAGTCACCTCATTAAAGAATATGTTAAACCCTTGACACCTTTGCATATTTTATGTAAACTTATTTAAGGGTATTATTTTAAAATTTCAGCAAATAATAGAAAGGGTGAATAAAATGAACTATAAAAAGTACACTAATAAAGCTTACAACCTTCATTTGATTAATATAGATAAATTTAAGACAATTTACATAAAAATCAATTTTAAAAAGAAAATAAAAAAAGAAGATATAACTTATCGTAATTTACTAGATAAAATACTTTTAGAAACAACAAATAAATATAAAACGAGTCGTGAACTTGAAATAATGACTGAAGAATTATATGGTCTATCTTTAAGCAGTGATACTAATCTATCAGGAAATTATGTTATAACATCTTTTTCAAGTTATTTTTTAAATGAAAAATACACAGAAAAAGGTATGAATGAAAAATCAGTTAAATTTATTTTGGATTTTATCTTTAACCCTGATGTCTCAAATAATTCTTTTGTCAATTTTAATCTAGCTAAAAGATTGGTTGTGGATGACATCAAAAATCTTAAAAACGAGCCTAAAGTTTATAGTCAATTAAGATTATTTGAAGAAATGGATAAAAAAAGTCCTTTATCATTAAACACAAGTGGTTATGTAGAAGATTTAGAAAAAATAAATGGTAAAAAATTATATGACTATTACAAAAACTTTTTAAAAAGTGATTTAATCGATATTTTTGTCGTTGGAAATATTGATGATGATTTTAAAAAATTAATTATCGATAATTTTAATGTAAACACTTTGAAAAAACCTACAGAGTCACATTTTATTAAATTTGACAAAATAAGAAAAAGAATTAAAACGGTTCATGAAGTGATGCCTTTAGAACAAGCAAAATTAAATATTGGTTTAAAACTCAATGATTTAACTCCATTTGAAATGAAATATGTTTGCAATATGTATAGTTATATACTAGGTGGTGGGGCAAATTCAAAATTATTTAAAAATGTAAGAGAAAAAAATAGCCTTTGTTATTATATAAACTGTTCATATCGTCCAGTTGCTAATTTAATGGTAATTACAGCCGGTATTAATAAAGAACAATTTAAGAAATGCACTAATTTAATAAAAAAAGAATTAAGTAATATGGCTAAGGGTAATTTTAGTGAAGAAAATTTAAATGAAGCTAAAACCACTTATTTAAGTGCTTTAGAGGAAATCATGGATAGTCCTGCTAGTATAGCAAGAACATTTGAATCTCATGAATATATCGGCTTAGATTTAATTGATGAAAGAAAAAATAATATTAAAAATGTAACTTTTGAAGATGTTGTTAATTTAGCTAAGAAAGTTCATATTGATACAATTTATGTTTTAGAAGGAGGCAGTGATGAAAAAGACAATAATTGATAATTTAGATTTAGAACTTTATTCTGAAACATTGGAAAATAAATTAGAAATATATATTGTTCCTATGAAAAACGTTAATAATATATATGTTACTTTTTCAACTAAATATGGCTCAAATGATATTGAATTTGTACCGATTAATGAAAACAAAATGAAAAAATTTCCTTTAGGAATTGCTCACTTTTTAGAACACAAAATGTTTGAACAAAAAAATGGTGTTGACCCTTTTAGTTTCTTTAGCGAAAGAGGTTGTAGTGCTAATGCTAATACTAATCAAACTAAAACAACTTATTTATTTTCTGGTCCTAATTTTTTTCTAGAAAATTTAGAATATTTATTAGATTATGTACAATCTCCTTATTTTACAGATTCTAACGTATCAAAAGAAAAAGGCATAATTGAACAAGAAATAAAAATGTATTTGGATGACCCAAACACTCAGTTATATGAAAAATTACTTAACAATTGTTTTGTAAATCATCCTATTAGGTATCCTATTATCGGTGATGTTTCTAATATTAACAAAATCACAAAAGAAGACTTATATGAATGTTATAATACCTTTTATAATCCATCTAATATGTTTATCGTAATTACTGGAAATGTTGAACCTAACAGTGCTATTGAAGCAATAAAAAACAATCAAAGTAAAAAGAAGTTTCCTATTGGACAAAAAATTAAGATTAAAAAATATGATGAACCTAATAACGTGGTTAAAACTAATGAAACATTAAAATTAAATGTTGGAATTAAAAGGTGTGCGGTTGCGTATAAAATTAAACTTCCAAAAGACAATTTATATCAAGCACTACTTTATTATACAACTTTATTTGATATTAAATTTGGTTCCACTTCCATACTAGGTGAAAAATTAAAACAAGAAAAAATTATAAACACTAATCTTGGAATCGGATTTGATAATACTAGTGAACATTTACTTATATTTGTAATTGGTGAGACTAATGAACCTAGTTTATTAATCGAAAAAATTAAAAATGAACTTTCTAATTTAGAAATAAGTAAAGAAGATTTTGAACGCAAAAAGAAAACTTTAATAAGTTCTCTAATCTATGTCAGTGATAATATCTTTAGTATAAATAGAACTCTTATGAATGATATAATTAAATATAATTTTATTAGAACTAATCGATATAAAGAAATTAAAAAACTTAACTTTAAAGATTTTAATAATTTAATTTCTAACACTGATTATAGTAATATAAGTGAATTAATAATCGAACCTAAAGAACAATAACTTGTTCTTTTTTTGTAAATTTATTTAAAAAAACTGTTACAAAACGTAACAGAATTATTTAGCAGACAACACAGCACGCGCCGAGCCGCTACCGGTGCCACCACCAGCGCTGTCGCTGAAGCTGAACACCCCCGCATTAGCACCATCGTTACAGCTGCCCCCGCGAATGAACCAAGAGAAGCTTGAGTACGGGAAGTTCGCGTAATCTGAATACCATCCACCATTATTACTTCCGAAAGTAGTTAAAGGCTCTTTTGTTGCATCTCCTAATTTTCCTCTTGCATGACTTGTATTAGACGTGCCGTATTTATAACTATCATAATATTTTGCATCTGGAGCAGTTGTAAATCCAGCATTAC
>OGNF01000157.1_pt1 | contig 76074 bp, 72 predicted proteins | sample 1573321 | NCBI WGS metagenome assembly OGNF01 (sample SAMEA2581911, study PRJEB24529) | metagenome | biome: Human gut stool | place: China | collected 2011 | reverse complement strand
AAATTAATACAAACGGTAAAATAATATTGGTATACTTATTTATTTTTTGCAGATTTTCCGCCACGTTTTCTCACCCTGAGTTTAATTTTTATTTAAAACTTATTTATAACTTTATTTTACAATCAATTATTATGTATTATATCACTTTTAAAATAAAATTTCTACTATTGTCCTTTAACTTAACTCCGTTTTTACGCAAAAAAAGACTGCCTGCAAGCGCGTTTGCACTTACAAACAGTCTTTTAAAACTTGTAATTTAAATTTTAGTATTATTTAATTTTTAAGGGTACAGTTTATTTATCGCCCGTACTGCCAAAGCCGCCGCTGCGGGTTGCGTCGGCGTTGTCGCCGTCGGCGGTGAGGTATTTGTAGAATATGCCCTGTGCCACGCGCTCGCCTTTGGGCAGAGTTACGTCGCTGTCTGTGGTGTTAAACAGCCCCAGCATGATATGCCCTTCGTTGTCTTCGTTGTTGTAGTAGTCGGCGTCGATAATGCCCACGTTGTTCACCAGCGCCAGCCCTTTTTTAACGGCGATACTGCTGCGGATATGCACACCCAAAAACTCGTCATCCTGCATGTAGGCTTTTACGCCGGTCGGCACCATTTTCAGTTTGTGCGCTTCCAGCGTTACGTCCTCCGGCAGGTAAATATCGTAGCCCGCCGCCATTTTTGTTTTACGTTCCGGCATGGGGAAATCAACTTCTTTAAAGGAAGTAATTTTTTCAAAACCACGTAATTTCATAGTACACCTCATTATAAAAAATCCCGCCGAAAATAATTCAGCGGGATTTAGTTTTTACTTAAATTATTTGCTTAAGCCGCCTGCCAGCACTGCTTTGCGGGACAGGTTAATACGGCCCTTCTGGTCGATTTCCGTAACTTTTACAACGATTTCATCGCCTACGGAAACAACATCTTCAACTTTATTTACGCGCTCGGTAGAAAGCTGGGAAATATGAACCAGCCCTTCTTTACCCGGCAGAATTTCAACAAATGCACCAAACGCCATCAGGCGGGTAACTTTGCCGGTGTAAACTTTGCCGACTTCTGCTTCTGCGGTAATGCCGTTAATCATATCGATAGCTTTTGCAGCTTCTTCGCTGTTAACTGCGGCGATATATACGCGGCCGTCTTCTTCGATATCAATTTTGGCGCCGGTTTCTTCAACAATCTTTTTAATGGTTTTGCCGCCGGGGCCGATGATTTTGCTGATTTTTTCGGGGTCAACATGAATGGTGGTAATTTTCGGAGCGTATTTGGACAGTTCTTTGCGCGGTTCAGAGATGCAGTCAAGCATAATGCCCATGATGTGTTCGCGGCCGCGTTTAGCCTGTGCCAGAGCCTGTTTGAAAATTTCCTTGTTGATGCCGTCAATCTTAATATCCATCTGGATGGCGGTAATGCCGTTTTTAGTACCGGCAACTTTAAAGTCCATATCGCCGAGAGCATCTTCAAGGCCCTGAATATCGGTAAGAATGGTGAAATAATCACCGTCTTTAACAAGGCCCATTGCTACGCCGGCAACCGGTGCTTTAATAGGCACGCCTGCGTCCATAAGGGAAAGCGTGCTTGCGCAGACACTGCCCATAGAGGAAGAACCGTTGGATTCCAGAGTTTCGGAAACCAGGCGGATTGCATACGGGAATTCTTCTTCGGAAGGAATTACCGGCAAAAGTGCACGTTCTGCCAGTGCACCGTGGCCGATTTCGCGGCGGCCCGGGCTGCGCAGCGGTTTGGTTTCGCCAACGCTGTACGGCGGGAAGTTATAATGATGGATATAACGTTTGGTAAGTTCTACGCCAAGTCCATCCAAAGTCTGTGCTTCGCTGAGCGGAGCCAGTGCCAGCACGTTCAGAATCTGGGTCTGGCCGCGGGTAAACAGCGCGCTGCCGTGCGGACGGGCTAAAAGGCCTACTTCGCAGGTTACAGGGCGTACTTCGTCAAGTGCACGTCCGTCCGGGCGGATTTTATCCACGGAAATAGTGCGGCGTACAATCTTTTTAACGAGTTTCTGGGTAATATAAGCAACGTCTTTGGCATTGTCAGGATATTTTTCCATAAATGCATCGGCGATTTCAGCTTTAATGCGGGCAACGTTTTCTTCGCGTTCCAGCTTGTTAGCGTCCATCAGGGCTGCTTTCAGCTGTTCAGCGCCGTAAGCTTCAATTTCTGCGGCAAGTTCGGCAGGAGGTTCGTAAACAGGCACTTCCATTTTTGGTTTGCCAACTTCTGCCATAATTTTTTCCTGCCATTCAACCAGCTTTTTAATTTCTTCGTGGCCGAACCAGATAGCGTCCAGCATTTCGTCTTCGCTGATTTCCTTGGCGCCTGCTTCAACCATCAAAATAGCGTCTTTGGTGCCTGCAACTGCAAGATTCAGGCGGCTTACTTTAGCCTGTTCAATGGTCGGGTTAATAATGTACTGGCCGTCAATCATGCCTACGCGCACACCGGCGATAGGGCCTTCAAACGGAATATCGGAAATGGAAAGTGCGCAGGAAGCGCCAATCATTGCCGGAATATCCGGTGCGTTGTCCGGGTCTACGGAAACGGCGGTTGCAACAATCTGCACATCGTTATGGTAGCCTTCCGGGAACATCGGGCGGATCGGGCGGTCGATAAGGCGGCTGGTTAAAATAGCGGTTTCAGCCGGGCGTCCTTCACGTTTAATAAAGCCGCCGGGGATTTTACCCACAGCGTACATTTTTTCTTCAAAATCAACAGTCAAAGGGAAAAAGTCTACACCTTCACGCGGTGTTTTTGTACCGGTAGCAGCAACTACTACCGCAGTGTCGCCATAGCGCACCAATACTGCGCCGTTGGCCTGCTTGGCAATTTTGCCGATTTCCATCGTCAGCGTTCTGCCGCCAAGCTCAATGCTGTAACTATGCATTTTTTGTCCTCCTAATTTTCTCTCATTTTTGGTTTACCTGCCATATATTCTACAACATTTTTTATTTTCCTTCACTATTTTTTACAAAATTTTTTAATTTTTTTGCTTTTTTTACGCAGCAAAAAGCCCCTGCCCTTTTTTAAGGCAGAGGCTTTGGCAAAACTATTCTATTTTTTCAAACATATTGGCGCCCATACCGCACAGAGGGCATTTATAATCCTCCGGCAAAGCTTCGCCTTCATATATATAGCCGCAAACCTTGCAGCGCCATTTATGCGTGCCAATATCCTGCTGCGGTGCTGCTCCTTCTGCCGCAGGCTGTTTTTCCGCGCCGGGCGCGATATATACGCCGCCCAAATCCGCACTGCGGTCAAAATATACGGTATGCAGCATCTGTTCTGCCAGTTCGCTCAGCGGCCTGCCGTAAAAATCTGCATACAAGGCTTTAATTTCCGGGTTTTCGTGACTTAAACGCAGCTTCATGCTGCTGTCGCGCTTGTAAAGCCCTTCAATGCGTGCCGCACGCAGAGCGTCGCCCTTGTATTCCTTGTCCTTGGGCTGTCCGCCGCCGCCGATGCAGCCGCCAGGGCAGGCCATTACTTCCACAAAGTGGTACTCTGCTTCGCCTGCTTTAATTTTTTCAATAAGTTTGCGGGCGTTGGCAGTGCCGTAAACAACAGCCACTTTAACCTTGGTGCCTTCAATATCAACTTCCGCCTCGCGGATGCCGTCCATACCGCGCACAGGCTGCAAATCGTACAAAGCCTGCGGTGCGTCCTTGCCGGTTGCATAGCAGTAAGCCGTGCGTATTGCCGCTTCCATAACGCCGCCGGTGTTGCCGAAAATAACGCCTGCGCCGCTCGCCTGCCCCATTAAATCATCATAGGCAGAATCCTCCAGCGCGGCAAAATCAATGCCTTCGTCTTTGGCAAGCATTGCCAGTTCGCGCGTGGTAATAACGTAGTCCATATCGCGCATATCTTCAATGCCAAGGTAACGCCCGGCCGCATTCATCTCGCCGCGGCGGATTTCAAACTTTTTGGCGGTGCAGGGCGTAACTGCCACGTTAACAATTTTGCGCGGGTCAATGCCCATTTTTTTGGCAAAATATGTTTTAATGGTTGGCCCCTGCATGCCGATAGGGCTTTTGGCACTGGAAATATGCGGCAGCATTTCTGGATAATAGGTTTCTGCAAATTTAACCCATGCCGGGCAGCAGCTTGTAAACTGCGGCAGCGGCTTATTGCCTTCGGTAATGCGCTGTAAAAGCTCGCTTGCTTCTTCCACAATCGTCATATCGGCGGCAAAATTGGTATCAAGCACATAATCTGCGCCAAGCCTGCGCAAAAGCGCAACCATTTTGCCTTCAACAAAGCTGCCGTCGGGCATGCCGAATTCTTCGCCCAAAGCAATACGCACGGAAGGCGAAGTGCTGAAAATAACAATTTTATCCTCATCACGGATTTCTGCCATTACCTGATACGCTTCTATTTTTTCGGTAATGCTGTCTGCCGGGCAAACATTGGCGCACTGCCCGCAGTTAATGCAGATAGGCTTATCACCCGTTGCCTTAAGGTCATAAGTTCCGCATACGCCGATATAATCGGTGCAAACGGTTTTGCAGTTTCCGCATTTAATGCACTTAAACTCCAGACGCTGGATGGAAGGATTATCCGGCTCGATGGCAACGCGGATATCCGTAAATTGGTGTTTGCTCATAGCTGCCTCCTTTTGAATCTTCTTTAAAATAACTGCTGGTTTAATTATACCTTACAGCCAAAGAAAACACAACAGAGTGCTAAAAGAAAACAATTATTTTTTGTAGTAATATTTGTAAGCGGCAAAAATAAGTATTGCCACCGTTACCAGCACGGCAAGGCGTTCGCTGTGCTGCTGAAAATTAACAATATCGTGCCCTATAACAACCTCCAGCGCCGTTGAAGGAAATTTGCCTATAAGGTTGGCAATAATGTAATCACGCGTGGAAATTTTGCTTACAGCGCCAATCGCTGTTAAAATTCCGGACGGAAAATACGGCAGCATTCTTGCGGCCGCCATCCATTGCAGCCCTTTACGCCCGCTCAAATCGTCAATTTTCATCAGCATCGGGCTTTTGGCAATCATTTTCTCGGCAGCGCCGCGGAACAGATAACGCATCAGCCAGAAGCTGATAACAACGCCGGTTGTTTCTGCCAGCCACGAAATTAAAATGCCCAGCGGCAAACCGAAAATAAGCCCGTTGGCGGTAGAAATAAAGATGGACGGGAAAATGCTGCCCGCGTTGATTAACACATCAAGCAGGAAGCTGATAAGCATTGCCCACGCCCCAAAAGAGCGGAAATACGCTGCCAGCGCTTCCACATCGCCGCTGACGGCCAGGGCAAACATTTTTTTAACTTCTTCACCGGCAAACAGCCACGTTAACAATGCGGCCAAGGCTAAAATAATTACCGCAGCCGCCTGTGATGCTTTTTCCGGGTTTTGATACCATTTTTCTTCCGGCATTGGGGCCTCCGTTACGAATTGAATATACGTTTAAAACGTTCGTCAAACTGCGCGTCCAGAACTTTGGTAATTTCCGCCGTCTGTCCTGCGTCTGCCAGCGTTTTTTTGGCAAGGGCACGCGCTTCTATCAAAACATCTGTATCTTGAAGTATATCAGCAATATATAAATCAGGCAAGCCATGCTGCCGCAGGCCAAAAAGCTGACCCGCACCGCGCAGTTTTAAATCCTGCTCGGCAAGGTAAAAACCGTCGTTTGATGTATGCAGCACGTTAAGGCGCGCCAGTGTTTCCGGGCTGTCAGAATCTGTCAGCAGCACGCAGAAAGACTGCGCCTCGCCGCGCCCAACGCGCCCGCGCAGCTGGTGCAGCTGGGCAAGGCCGAAACGGTCGGCGTTTTCAATAATCATCAGTGTGGCGTTTGGCACGTTAACGCCTACTTCGATAACCGTAGTGCTGATAAGCGCTTTTGTTTTACCGGCTGCAAAATCTTCCATCACTGCTTCTTTTTCGGCAGGCTTCATTTTGCCATGCAGCAGTGCACAGGGTATATCCTTTAAAAAAGTGCGCTGCAATTCTTCATAAACTTCTGCTGCCGCTCGCACGCCCGGCATTTCACCCGGCTCTATAACCGCACAGACGATATATGCCTGATGGCCGGCTTTAATCTGCCGCACCATGCCTGCGTAAACCTCGCGCCGCTTGTCGCCGGTGTAGCACAGCGTTTTTATGCTCTTTCTTCCCGGCGGCATGCCCTTCATTACCGAAACGTCCAAATCACCGTATACCGTAAGCGCCAGCGTACGCGGTATCGGCGTTGCCGTCATAACCAGAACATCCGGCTCGTAAGCCGATTTATTTGCCAGTTTGGCGCGCTGCTCAACCCCGAAGCGGTGCTGTTCATCCGTAACGACGAGCGCGAGTTTATCGAAAATAACGTCATCCTGTATTAAAGCATGCGTGCCGACAAGCACCTGTAAATTGCCTGCCGCAAGGTTTTCCAAAAGTTCGCGGCGGCGCACGCCTTTAACGCTGCTGGTTAACAGCCCGCAGCTGATACCGGCAGGCTCCAGAAATGCCTGCAAAGTTTCGTAATGCTGCTGGGCCAGAATTTCCGTCGGTACCATAATGCAGGCCTGATACCCGTTTTCCGCAGCCTTGGCAAGCGCCAGTGCCGATACAACGGTTTTGCCGCTGCCAACGTCGCCCTGCAAAAGCCTGTGCATGGGCTTTTTATCCTGCATGTCAAGGCTTATATCCTGCCAGGCTTTTTGCTGCGCTTCCGTAAGTTTAAAAGGCAGCTGCGCCAGCACTTTTTGCAAAAGCGTGCCGTCAGGCGCCATTTTTATGCCGCTGCGCGTGCTTTTTACCCTGCTGCGGTAATACAAAAGCCCGCACTGCAATAAAAACAGTTCTTCAAAAATAAAACGGCTGCGTGCCCGGGCAAGTTCCGCAAAACTTGCAGGAAAATGAATGTTTTTAACGGCTTCAAAACGAGGAAGCAATTTTTTGGCGTTAATTATCTCCTGCGGCAGCGATTCCGGCAGGTAGTCTTCTGCCATGGCCAGAGCCGTTTTAACGGCTGTACGCACATTCTGCTGCGTCAGAGCGCCGCTTAAAGCATATACCGGCAAAATACCGGGTGCATCAGCGCTTTCGCCGTCTTTTAAAATCTGCACATAAGCATCCGTTACCATTTTTGCGCCGCGCCCCGGCTGCACCTTGCCGTCCACCAAAAGCTGTGTGCCCAGCTTAAAATTGCGCGTCTGAAAACGCTGATGCGCAAACATATACAGCTCCGCAAAGCCGGTAGCGTCTTTAAGCGTTACCAGCGTATAACGCATGCGCCTTGCCGATATTCTGTCCGCCACACGGTAAACCTCAGCGCAAAACAGCTGCTTTTCTCCGTTTGTTGTAAGTTCCGCTATTGTTTTAACTTTGCTCTGGTCTACATAAGTACGGGGGTAACTGTTCAGCAAATCGCCAATGGTAAAAATGTTTAAATTGGCAAAATCTGCCGCTTTTTTAGGCCCGATACCCTTTAATTTTGTAATTGGCTCCTGCCACCACATAAAATCACACTGCCAATCTAAAAATAACTTGCTTTTAATTTCATTCTATGGTATGATACTTCTGTTAAATTTGTAACTGATGCTGGAATTACGTTAAGGAGGTGGGACTCATGGCATCCATTTGCGAAGTTTGCGGCAAAGGTATTCAAGCTGGTTGTAACGTCAGCCATTCCAATAGACATTCTAAACGCGCTTGGAAACCGAACATTCAGCAAGTAAGAGCCGTTGTAAACGGTTCTGTAAAACGTATTAACGTTTGCACCCGTTGCTTGCGTTCCGGTAAAGTTAACCGCGCTATCTGATTGTTACGGATTATAAAAGAAGCCTGATACCTTGGTATTCGGCTTCTTTTTTCTTTAGCTGAGCCGCTCGCATTACATCTAAATTTTAATAAAAGTATCTTAAATAAAACTATAATACAGAAAACGGTATAACAAAATGTTATACCGTTTTATTTTTTATCTTCTTGAGCGGGCAACTTCCGCAGGTTCCCAACCTCGGCACTGCATAAAATCAAGCAGGCTGCCTGTAAAATACAGCGGCTTTGCCCTCAGGCTTTTGATATCGGAAGAACCCGTTAACAACATCAGCATGCGCAGTTCTTCTTCGGCCTGCAAAATTATTTCTGCCGCCGCGTCCTCGCCTTTGTTTACAGCCGCTTCCAGTACATTGCCTGCCATGCCGGCTATATCCGCGCCAAGCGCCAGTGCCTTTGCCGCGTCCAAACCGCTGCGTATGCCGCCGCAGGCTGCAATATAGCCTTCGCTGCCGCATACTCCGCCCGCTTCCAAAAGCGATTGGGCAGTATTAAGCCCCCAGCCGTTTAAAAGCGCCGTGCCGCCATAGCGTTCCGCTTCAATAGCCGGAAAATTTGTACCGCCTGCACCGCCGACATCAAAACAGGTAAAGCCCGCTTTTAAAAGCTGCTTAACCTGCCGCGCCGCCATACCGCAGCCGGTTTCCTTAACTATTACGGGCACAGGGCATTTATCAAGTATGCGCTGCATGTTGGCAAACAGGCCTTTAAAATCCCTGTCGCCTTCAGGCATAATCAGTTCCTGTGCGGAGTTTAAATGTATCTGCAAGGCATCTGCGTCAAGCATGCGCACAGCCTCCAGCGCTTCTTCCGGCGTAGCCAGCGCACTGGTATTGGCAAAAACAATGCCGTCCGGGTATTCCTCGCGCACAACCTCGTAGCTTTGGTAGTTGGTTTTATTTTTAACAGAACCGTACTGCGAACCTACCGCTATTGCCGCACCCGCTTTTTTTGCCGCACGCGCAAGCCGCCTGTTAATTTCCGTAACGGCATCTGCCCCGCCCGTAACGGCGTTGATTAAAAACGGAGATAAAAAGAAAATGCCGCCGAACTGTGAGGAAAGGACTATATCCTGCGGGTTAAGCTCCGGCAGGCAGTTATGTACAAAATGTACATTCTCCAAACCGTTGGTGAGCGGTCCGTCACCAAGCTTCAGCGCATATTTGATATGGTCAAGTTTCCTCTGTTCACGCGACATTAATTACCACCGTAAAATTATTTTAAAGTTTCAAGCTGTTCGGAAAGGTCAAGAGTCAGTTCCGGTTTGTTGTTAAGGTAAGCACTGTATTCTGCTTTTTCTTTTTCTTTGGCAGCTTTGGCAATGCTCAGGCCGATTTTTTTGTGTTCCATATCTTTTTTGATAACTTTAACAACAACTTCCTGGCCTGCTTCAAGAACGTCTTCCGGTTTTTCAACGCGGGTATCGGCAATTTCGGATACGTGTACAAGGCCTTCTACCCTGTCAGTTACTTTAACGATAGCGCCGAAAGGCAGGAAACGGGTTACAATGCCTTTAACGATAGCGCCTTCCGGAAGTGCGTTTGCTTCGGTCACCCAGGGATCTTCCTGAGTAGCTTTAATGCTGAGGGCAACGCGTTTGTTTTCGCGGTCAATTTTCTTAATGAGAACGGTAACTTCGGTTTCGGGTTCGAAATCGCTTGCTTTCACGTTGCGGTCCCAGGAAAGTTCGGTATTGTGAACAAGACCAACAAGGCCTTTGCCTACTTCAACAAACAGGCCGAAATCAGCAATGCGCAGAACTTTGCCCGGTACAACCTGGCCTTCTTCAACGCTGTTGTATGCTTCTTCTTCAGCAGCTTCGCGTGCTGCTGCGCGTTCTGCAGCTCTGGCAGCCTTAGCTTCGCGCCATGCCTGTGCTTTTGCTTCGCGTTCAGCGCGCAGCAAATCGCGGCGGGAAACTACCAGGCGTTTTTTAGCAGTGTCAACTTCAATAATTTCTGCTTCCAGTTCCTGACCGATATACGGAGTGAAGTCCTCAACGCGTTTCAGTTCAACATGGGATGCGGGCATAAAGCCTTCAACGCCTTCAACTGCAACTGCAAGACCTACAATGTTTTTCTGGCGGTTTTTAATTACGCGCAGAACTTTAACGGTTGCCGGGCGTTTTTCGCCTTCAGCAAGCTCGGGAACGTTTTTCCATGCTGCGTCCTGCTCAGCGCGGATTTTGGAAAGGCGTACAAAATCATCTTTGGAAGTACCGGGAATAACCTTTGCTTCAACTTCGTCGCCTACATTAATTGTTTTTGCTACTTCTTCAGGATCTCCGGCAGCCCATTCGCTGTAAGCGATGGCGCCTTCTTTCATATAGCCAAAGTCTACATAAACTTCATCCTTATCTTTTTGAATAACAGTAGCCTTCACGATTTTGCCGGGATAAATATCGTTGTTTTCCCAACTCTGCTCCAGCATACTTTCAAAAGATTCCATGTTTTCCATGTTTTCCATTACAAATAAAGCCTCCTTGATTAATCGGTCCGGCGTCGAAGCACCGGCCGTTATGCCAATTTTGGTGCAACCACGAAACATTTCCGGTTTTAATTCCGCAGCCGTTTCAATGTGGTATGCAATTTTACAGCGTGCAGACACAATATCATATAAATGCCTTGTGTTGGCGCTGTTTTTACCGCCGATAACAATAAATGCATCAACTTTTCCCGCAAGTTCCCCCGCGGCGTTCTGACGCTCGCTTGTTGCCGTACAGATAGTTTTTTCTATTTTGTACTCTCCCGGCCTTTCTTTTTGAATTCCGGCAAGCAGTTCTTCAAATTTTGCCAGCTCAAAAGTAGTCTGAATCGTAACTCCATATTTATCTGCAACGGGTATACCGGCAATATCTTTATTATATTCTACTATTATAGCATTTTTTCCTGCCCATGCCGAGATACTTTTTACTTCAGGATGATTTTTTTCTCCGATAATTATAACAAAATATCCTTCTTCGGACAATTTTTTTGCTTTTAACTGTGCTGCGCGCACATGCGGGCAGGTTGCATCAATAATATTCAGCCCTTTTTCTTCAGCAGCGGCGTAAACTTCAGGCCCAACTCCGTGCGAACGGAAAATAACAGTATCGCCTTTTTCAAAGCTATCAAGGCTGTCGCAGCAGCTTACTCCTCCTGCTGCCAGTTCCGCCGTAAGCTGCGGATTATGTATAAGCGGCCCCAAAGTTGCCGCGTGCGTTTCTTTGCCGCACTCGCCGCGCGCCATATCCACCGCGCGCTTAACTCCATAGCAAAAGCCGCAAGGCTCTGCCACAAACACCTGCATGTTACTTCACTCCCTGCAGAGCTTTTATGTCTGCCGTTAATTTATCTGTCAAATCCTGCAAAACCTCTTTATTTAAGCCAACCGGCGGAAAAGGCACCGGCGTGCCGAATTTTACCACAACTTTTGGCCACAGCCTGCCGCAGCGCTTGATATCCGTACCGCTTACTGCCGTCGGCACAATAACGGCGCTGGTTTTTCCGGCCATCATCAGCGCGCCCGGCTCCAGTTTTCCAAGCTGCCCGGTTTTGCTGCGCGTCCCTTCGGGGAATATCGCCAGCACCTCGCCGCTTTGCAGAATTTCAATGCCGTGCTTGATTGCCGCCCTGTCCGCGCCGCCGCGGTTAACCGGAAACGCGCCCAGAGTTTTATAAATGTAGCCGAGCACCGGCACAAAAAGTTCGCGCTTGGCCATAAAATGCACCTTGCGCGGCGCCGCAACGCCTATAACCGGCGGGTCGAGCAGGCTTAAATGGTTGCTTGCTATAACAAGCGGGCCTGTTTTGGGAATGTTTTCCGCACCGTGTACTTCAAGCCGCAGAAAAATTTTAAACAAAATTCCCAGTACAACATCCAAAAATGAATACAGCATCTTATTTCTCCTGTACTGCTTTTAAAATATGCTCTGCCACTTCGTCTATCGTCATGTCGGAAGTATCAAGAAACTCGGCGTCATCAGCCTGTTTAAGCGGAGCAATTTCGCGTTCGCTGTCCTGCTTGTCGCGGAAAGCGATTTGTTTTTCAAGTTCTGCCAAATCAACCTTTTCGCCTTTGGCAAGCATTTCTTTATAGCGGCGCATAGCACGTTCCTTAACGCTGGCCGTTAAAAATATTTTTACCTGTGCATGAGGAAATACCACGGTGCCAATGTCGCGCCCGTCCATAACAACGCCGCCGGCTTCGCCCATACGGCGCTGCTGGTTTACCATTTCAGCACGCACGCCGCCCACGGCGGATACTTTGGAAACAACGGCCGTTACTTCCGGAGAACGGATTGCTTCCGTAACTTCCGTGCCGTCAACGAAAACGCGGTTGGCGTTTGCTTCGGGCTTAAAAGTAATTACCATTTCCTGCGCCAGTTTTTCTACAAGCTCCGGGCTGAACGGTTTGCCCTTTTGCAGAAACTTCCACGCTACGGAGCGGTACATGGCCCCGGTATCAATATAAATGTAACCAAGTTTGCCTGCAACCAGTTTGGCTATGGTGCTTTTTCCGGCACCGGCCGGGCCGTCGATGGCAATTACCGGTTTTTGTGCATTCATTTTATCCCCACCTGTTTTTATATTTGTGCGGCAAAGGTGCCTGCGGCATAACCAGTGGAAAACGCCGCCTGCAAATTGTAGCCGCCCGTATAACCGTCGATATCCATTACTTCGCCCGCAAAAAACAGCCCTTTTATTAATTTGGATTCCATTGTTTTAGGGTCTATTTCCTTCAGGCTTACGCCGCCCGCCGTTACAATGGCTTCCGCTATCGGCCTTGTGCCGGTAATTGGCACCGTAAATGCTTTTAAAACATCTACAAGGCGGCGGCGTTCTGCGCGCGAAAGCTGGTTGACAAATTTTTCTTCATCAATAAACGCCTGGTCAAGCACAGGCGCAATAAGCCTCTGCGGCAGCAAATCCTTCATGCCGTTGGGCATTTGCTTGCGGCTGTACTGCGTAAAATCGCGCTGCAGCCGTGCGTCCAGCTTGTCCTTATCAAGCGCAGGCTTTAAATCAACGGCAAGTTCAACCTCCTGCGCGCCTTTGGCAAAAGCTTCCGCCACGCATTTACTCAGCGAAAGTATTATCGGGCCCGATACGCCGAAATGCGTAAAGAGCATTTCACCGAACTCCGAGCCTATTTTTTTGCCGTCCGCATAAACGGTGCCTTCTATATTGCGCAGGCTTAAACCCTGCAGGCCTGCAATGTAGGGCGAATCGCTTTCAAGCGGAACCAGGCTTGGCGCCAGCGGTACAATGGTGTGCCCCAATGCTTTGGCAAGTTTCACGCCGCTGCCGTCGCTGCCGGTGCCCGGGTAAGATGACCCGCCTGCCGCCAGAATAACGGCATCGGCCGCAAATTTCTGCCCGTCGGCAGTTACAGCGCCCGTTATTTTGCCGAATTCTGCCGTAATGCTTTTTACTTTACAGTCTGTAAGCAGCTTGCCGCCATAGTTTTTATAAATTTTAACAAGAGTGTCAACAACGTCAGCAGCTTTGTCGCTTACAGGAAACACCCTGCCGCCGCGTTCAACCTTGGTAGGCAGGCCGTTATCCTCCAGAAGCTGCACAATATCCTGATTGGTAAAACGGCGCAGCGCACTGTTTAAAAAGCGGCCGTTGCCGGGTATGTTTTTAATAATTTCCTGCAAATCGCAGTTATTTGTAATATTGCAGCGCCCCTTGCCGGTAATAAGTATTTTTTTGCCGGGGCGGCGCATTTTTTCTAAAATTACGGTTTGGGCGCCGCTCTGCGCTGCGGCAATGCCTGCCAAAAGGCCCGCAGCCCCGCCGCCGATAACAAGTACATTAGCCATTAAGCTTTGCCGCCTTTTTTAAAGTTTCTGCCTCATCCTCGTTAAGTTCGCGCATTTTGCCTTTGCTTAAACCCTTTAAGCTGAGCGTGCCAAACTTAATGCGTTTAAGGTTGCGCACCGGAAAGCCGATATAATCGCACATGCGGCGGATTTGGCGGTTGCGCCCTTCATGTATGGTAATATCAAAATATGTCATATTTCTTTCGTGGTCATATTCCAGAAGCGTTACAACGGCAGGAGCCGTCATACCGTCATCGAGTTTAACGCCAAGGCGCAGCAAATCAAGCTTTTCCTGCGGCACAATGCCCGGCACGCCCACGCGGTAAGTTTTGTTTACCTCGCGGCTTGGGTGCATCAGCCCCTGCGCCAGCGCGCCGTCATTTGTTAAAAGCAAAAGCCCTTCCGTGTTATAGTCAAGCCTGCCAACGGGGAAAACGCGCTGCGGCAGATCCTTAACATAATCGGCCACGGTACGCCTGCCCTGCGGGTCGCTCATGGTTGTTACCACTCCGCGCGGCTTGTAAAACAAATAATATGCCTTGCGCTCACGTTTAATGGGCTTGCCGTCAACGGTAATAAAGCATTTTTCATCAACCTTGGTGCCGAGCTCTTTAACAACTTTGCCGTTAACCTTCACTCTGCCGCCAAGTATATATTTTTCGGCTTCGCGCCGCGAAGCAACGCCGGCTGCCGCCAGCACTTTCTGCAATCGTTCTTCCATGTATTATACTCCGTCGTTTTGTGTATTGCTGTCTGCATCTTTCAGGCTGTCCAAAAGCGAAATCTGTTCCGGCCCGCTGCTATCCTCATCCGGCAAAGCAGGCAAATCCTTCAGTGAATTAAGCCCGAAAGTAAGCAAAAATTTATCTGTCGTTGCGTAAAGAATCGGGCGTCCGAGCGCTTCCTTGCGCCCTGCCTCGCAGATAAGCCCGTATTCCAGAAGCGTATTTACAACGCCGTCCACCTTAACACCGCGGATGGCCTCCATTTCGCCGCGCGTTACCGGCTGCTTAAACGCAACAATGGCCAAAGTTTCCATTGCCGCTGCCGACAATTTTACTTCCTGCACGCGCTCCAGCTGTTTTAAAAGGGCATAATGCTGGGGCTTGGCGCACAGCTGATAGCCGCCTGCTACTTTGCGCAGGCATAAGCCGCGGTTTTCTTCATTGTAGCTTTCTTCAAGCATGGTTAAAAGCTCCCACACCTGCGGCTTGTCAAGCTGCATAATACCGGCAATCTGTGCTACCGTAAGCGGCTCGCCTGCCGCAAACAGCAAAGCCTCCAGAGAGCCCTGCAAATATTCATGAAACATTGTTTTCGCCCTCCCGGTGCAGGAATATGTATATCGGTGCAAAAGGCTCCGTCTGCGTTATATTTATAATGTTCAGCTTCAGCAGTTCCAAAAGCGCTAAAAATCCGGCTATTTTTTCACTGCGCGAGCCGGTGCTGCTGAAAACCTCTTTAAATTCCACACCGTTTAAACGGCGCTTAAGCAGGCTGACAATTTCTGCCATTTTTTCCTGCACGCTGAACTCCTGACGCTCAATAAAAGCCGTGGTTTCGTGCCCGGCAGCCAAAAGCGCCAGCAGGCTTTTTACCAAGTCGCCCGCCTGATACTGCGCAATGCTGCGGTTTATCCTGCCTTCTGCAAGCGGCCTGCGGTAAACGTAACGCTCCGCCGCCGTTTTCATTTCGTTAAGTTTTGCCGCACACGCTTTAATGCGCCTGTACTCAATCAGCATCTCCACCAGCATGGTGCGCGGGTCTGCTTCTTCCTCATCGGTTTCAGGCGCAGGCTTCGGCAAAAGCATTCTCGATTTTATCTGCAGAAGCGTTGCCGCCATTACCAGAAACTCGCTGGCAATTTCCATGTCAAATTCCGCCATGGCGGATAAATAAGCAATGTACTGCTCGGTAATTTCCGCTATGGGAATATCGTAAATATCTATTTTATCTTTTTCGATAAGGTGCATTAAAAGGTCCAGCGGGCCTTCAAAATCACTGACTTTTAAAGATAAATCTGCCATAAATTATACTGCCCGGCCTTTAAGCTCTGCCAATATGGCGGCAATCCCTTCGTTAATATCAGAAAAATATTCCTAAAACAGTGTTGATGAGCTCTAAATAAGCCAGAGCAAACGGCGTAATAATATAGCTGATAAGCCCGCTTGCCACAAGGGCTATAAGAATGTAAAAACCGTAACGCCCTACAAAACTGTTATATTTGTATGCAGTCTGCGGCGGCAAAAATTCATCCAGCAGGCGTGAACCGTCCAGCGGCGGTATGGGCAGCAGGTTAAAAAAGGCAAACCATACGTTGTACTGCATAGTCCACAGCAAAAACATTCTTACGCCTGGTGTTAAAATGTGCATTTTATTCATAATTGCCATTATCAACACTGATAAAAAACATAAAAACAAATTAGCCGCAGGCCCTGCCAGGGATACTTTTATCATGCCTTCGCGCCTGTTGCGGAAATTATTGGGGTTAATGGCAACCGGCTTTGCCCAGCCGAAATGGAACAAGGCCAGCATGATTGCGCCCAAAATATCAAGATGCGCCAGAGGGTTGAAGGTTAAACGCCCAAGATAACGCGGCGTAGGGTCACCCATGGCATCTGCCGTAAGGGCATGGGCATATTCATGTATGGTAATGGCAATTAAAAGTGCCGGTACCGTATAAATCATCGAACTAAAATCAAACATAAAACCCTCCACTAAAACAAACTAAACAATAATATTATTATAACGTATTTTTGTAAAAAAGAAAACGGGACTGTAACAGGCAGCCCCGTTTTTTGCAAATATTTTATTTACCGGTAAAACGCGGTGCGCGTTTTTCTTTAAAAGCTGCTATGCCTTCGCGGCAGTCTTCCGTTGCCATGCAGAGAGTCTGGGCCACGGCTTCCGTATCAAGCACATCGTCAAGGCTCATGGCAGTGTTGTTAACATACTTTTTAATCAGCGCCAGCGAAAGCGGTGCCGATTCAGCAAGCCTTGCCGCCATTTTATAAACTTCGCCCGGCAGTTCTTCCGCAGTGCATACATGGTTAAGCATGCCGAAGCGTTCTGCCGCAGCGGCGTCAATCAAATCGGCGGTAAACATCAGTTCCTTGGCGCGGTGTACGCCAACTGCTTTCGGCAAAAAGTACAGGCCGCCGCAGTCGGGTATCAGGCCAACCTTGGCAAAGCTCTGCGCAAAACGGGCAGTATCAGCGGCATATACCAAATCGCAGGCCAGCATCAAATTAACGCCTGCACCGGCCGCAACTCCGTTAACCATGGCAATAAACGGTTTATCAATGGTTGTAATGCGTTTGGCAACCGCGCCCACTTTAATAATAAAGGCACGGCGGGCACCGGCATCGGGCAATGCCTCCAAAAACGGCAGGTCGCCGCCTGCGCAAAATGCCTTGCCGCTGCCGGTAAGCACTACGCAGCGGATTTCTTCATCCTGCTCTGCCCTGTCAAGAGCTTCGTGCAAACCGTCAATCAGCTTGTCATTCATGGAGTTCAGGCTTTTCGGGCGGTTCAGCGTAATGGTTGCTACATGGTTTTCAACACTAAACAAAACTGCTTCTTCCATATTTTCAGCCTCCTTTGGCATACTACCACTGCTGTTATTTATGTTCTTTTTTCAGTTCGTCCAGTAAAAACTCGTTTTTAACGCGTATATAAGTCCCCTTCATGCCGAGGGATTTTGTTTCTATCAAACCGGCGCTTTCAAACTTTCTTAATGCGTTTACAATAACGGAACGCGTAATGCCAACGCTGTCGGCAATTTTGGAAGCAACCAGCAGCCCTTCCGTGCCGTTAAGCGCTTCCATAATGCTGTTAATGGCCTCCAGTTCCGAAAACGAAAGTGTGGAGAAGGCTATCTGCACCATGGCTTTTTTGCGGGCTTCTTCTTCCACGCGTGCTGCACGCTCATGCAGAATTTCAACGCCGATAACAGCCGCCGCGTATTCGGCCAGCAGCAAATCTTCGTCATTAAATTCACGGTCATACTTGGCAACAATTAAAGTGCCGATACGCTCGCCGTTGCCGTAAATAGGCACAATTGTTGTACGCTTGTCGCCAAAATAGCATTTGGTGCCCTTTAAAAAGGAACATTCCTCGTTTACATGGCCGATATTGGAAACAGTTTCTCTTGTTTCCATTATAAAATTAAGGTAAGACGGAGGAAAACGCTTTACATCAAGCACCTGCTCGCGCATAATATCACATTCAAAATCGTCAAGCAGCGCATAGCCTTTAATGCCGCCCTTACGGCCGACAATATAGACATTGGCCACTATAACGTCTTTCAGCAGGCGGGCAATGGCATTAAATTCCACTTTCTCACCGCGCTGAAGCAATTTGTTGATTTTTCTTGTTTTTTCTAAAAGTTCCACAATAGCCCCTCCAATCTACGCGCGCGGGAAATTCTTCTCATAAACAGAAGTAATCCTCTCCGTTGTTACATGCGTATAAATCTGAGTAGTTGACAGATTAGCATGGCCCAAAAGCTCCTGCACCGCCCTCAAATCAGCACCGTGGTCCAGCAAATGAGTGGCAAAGGTATGCCGTATTGTATGCGGCGAAACATTTTTTCTCAAGGCCAGCTTTTTAATATATTTATCAAGTATGCGGCGCACGCTGCGGTCCGTAAGCGGCCCGCCCAGTCGGTTAACCAGCAGTTTATCGTGCGGCGCGGCATTGTAGCGTGCCATTAAGGCCTGCCTTGCCCCGTTAAGGTATTTTTCTACGGCTTCGCGGCAGGTATGGCCAATAGGCACCAGCCTGTCTTTATTGCCTTTGCCGTGCAGCAGCACAAACATGTTGCCAAGGTCAATCGTATCAAGCGTAAGCCCTACCAGCTCCGAAACACGGCAGCCGGTGGCATACAAAAGTTCCAGCACTGCCTGATCACGCAGGCCCAGTTCACCTGTTGTATCGGGCAGTTCCAAAAGCTCGTTAACTTCAAATTCCTCCAAAAATACGGGCAGGTGCTTTTCCAGCTTCGGCGTCCGCACTTTTACAAAAGGATTCTGCTTTACTTTGTTTTCTCTTTGCAGGTATTTATAAAAAGAACGCAGGGCGGATATTCTGCGGGCAATGGTTGTGCGCGCATATTTTTTGCCGTTCATGTCGGCCAGATAGGAACGGATATCCAGCACGTTTATTTCCTGCCAGTTAAAGCCGCCGGGATAACGTGTTTTTAAAAATCCGGCAAATATGTCTATATCTGCCGCATAATTTTTTACCGTAAGCGCAGAAGTATTTTTTTCAACTGCAAGGTACTGCAAAAATTTATGTACTTCCGGATATGCGTTTGCTGCTTCTTTCATAAATATCCCTCTTTTAAAGTAAAATTATAGTATCATAATTGTTAAACAATTTCAATAATTGCTATCCATATTTTTTAAATTTTCTGCGTTTTTATTTTTTGTAACGCACAAAAACGCAAAAAGCAGCGGTTTTAAAGCCGCTGCCTCATATTTTACCGCATTTTAAAGCCCGGTATTTAATTGTTTCTGCACCTCTGCCAGTGCTTCAAGCGCCCTTTCGGCAATCATTGCATTTTTTATCTTTTTGCCGCGCACGCGCTTGCCGAGCGGCGGAATTAAACCAAAATTAACATTCATCGGCTGGAAATTTTTAATTTCCGGGCTGCTGATGTAATGCGCCAGTGCCCCGTGCGCCGTTTCCGGCGGAAAATCAACCGGCGGCTGCCCCAGCACCCTGCGCGCGGCATGGATGCCTGCCATAAGCCCTGACGCTGCCGATTCAACATAGCCTTCTACACCGGTGAACTGACCGGCGAAGAATAAGCGCGGCTGAGTGCGCAGGCTGAAATCGGCATTTAAAAGTTTGGGCGAATTAATATAGGTATTTTTATGCATTACGCCGTAACGCACAAACTCTGCATTTTCAAGACCCGGAATCATGCCGAATACACGCTTCTGCTCGCCCCATTTAAGGTGAGTCTGAAAACCGACGATATTATAAAGCGAAGCCGCAGCGTCATCCTGCCGCAGCTGCACAACGGCATAAGCCTCTTTGCCGGTGCGCTTGTCCACCAGCCCAACCGGTTTTAACGGTCCAAAGCGCATGGTGTCTTCCCCGCGGCGCGCCATTTCTTCAATGGGCATGCAGGCTTCAAAAAACACTTCTTTTTCAAAATCCTTTACGGGAGCAAGTTCTGCCGTACGCAGCGCCTCCCAAAAGGCAACATATTCCTCTTTTGTTTCAAAGGGGCAGTTTAAATAATCGGCGTCGCCCTTATCGTAGCGCGAAGCACGGTAAACCTTGCTGTAATCCAAGGAATCGGCTGTTACTATCGGCGCTGCCGCATCAAAAAAGTGAAAGTAATCTTCACCGGCAAGCTGCGCAATTTCTTCTGCCAGCGCGCCGTCCGTCAGCGGGCCGGTAGCGGTAATCACAACGCCTTCCAGTGACGCAAGGCTTGTAACTTCTTCGTTTTTAACATTAATTAACGGATGGTTTTTAATTTTCTGCGTAACCGCTTCCGCAAAGCCTTCGCGGTCTACCGCCAAAGCCCCGCCTGCCGGAACTTTATGTTCGTCGGCGCAGGCCATGATAACGGAATCAAGACGGCGCATTTCTTCTTTTAAAAGCCCGACGGCGTTTTCTATATTGCCTGCGCGCAGCGAATTGCTGCACACAAGCTCTGCAAATTTATCGGTTTTATGTGCCGCGTCCGATTTAAGCGGCCTTTTTTCGTACAGTATAACCGGCACACCGCGCTGCGCAAGCTGCCATGCAGCCTCGCACCCGGCCAGCCCTGCGCCGATAACGTATACCGGCTCATTTACTTTTTGCATTGGCTGCCGCCTTTCCTTTATAAGTTTTTACGGCATCTTCACAGTTTTCGTTTGTGCAGAATAACTTTTTGTTGCCGTTTCTGTCCGTTTTTTCATATAAAATATGTCCGCATTTGGGGCAATGCTGTTCTGTCGGCTTGTCCCAGGAGGTAAATTTGCACTCCGGATAATTGGAGCAGCCGTAAAATACCTTGCGAGTTTTGGTTTTGCGCTCAATAATATCGCCGCCGCAGTCCGGGCATTTTACGCCGATTTTTTTCAGTATCGGCTTGGTATTGCGGCATTCCGGAAAACCGGGGCACGCCAGGAACTTGCCGTAGCGTCCCTGTTTATATACCATCATGCGCCCGCATTTTTCGCATTTTACATCGCTTACTTCTACCGGCGCTTCAACGGTTTCTATTTCTTTATCCGCCTTTTGCAGAAGATGTGAAAAAGGCTCGTAGAAGTTTTCCAGCACGGTTTCCTTATTGGCTTCGTGCTCGGCAATTTCATCAAGCTCGGTTTCAAGGTTTGCCGTAAACGGAATGTTGATAATATCTTTAAAATAAGTAGTCAGCATGTTGACTATCAGTTCGCCAAGCTCGGTGGAAACGAGTTTTTTGCCGTCCTTAACGATATAACCGCGGTCAAGGATGGTTTGAATGGTAGGCGAATAGGTACTCGGACGGCCTATGCCTTTTTCTTCCAGTTCCTTAACGAGCGTTGCTTCGGTAAAATGCGGGGGCGGCTCGGTAAAGTGCTGCTCTGCCGGCATAAGTTTATGCAGCTTAAGCGGCGTTTGTTCCGGCAGATACGGAACTTCTTTTTCCTTTTCGCCTGCCAGTTCTTTTTTGTCGCTTAATTTTAAAAAGCCGTCAAACTTAAGCACTGCCCCGCCTGCACGCAGCTGGTAGCCTGCCGCGCCGATTAAAAGAGTTGTAACGTCGTACACAGCGGCTTTCATCTGGCAGGCAACGGTGCGTTTCCAGATTAAGGTGTAAAGCTTAAGCTGGTCTTTGGTAAGGTACTGCGCCACCGCTTCCGGCGTGCGTTCCACAGAGGTCGGGCGGATGGCTTCATGCGCGTCCTGCGCGTTCTTTTTGCTGCTGTAAACATTAACGCCTGCCGGTACATATTCTGCGCCGTAGGTGCTGCCTATAAAGCTGCGCAGCTCGGCCGTAGCCACATCCGAAAGACGCACGGAGTCGGTTCTCATATAAGTAATAAGGCCGACGGCGCCGCCCTTGCCGACATTTACGCCTTCATAAAGCTGCTGTGCCAGCAGCATGGTTTTTTTGGTAGAAAAGTTCAGTTTTTTAACGGCATCCTGCTGCAGGCTGCTGGTAGTGTACGGCGGCAGCGGGTTGCGCTTGCGTTCTTTTTTGTCTGCCTTTTCAACAACGTAGGCGGCTTCTTTCAGCGCCGCTTCCGTTTTGGCAGCTTCTTCCGCGTTATTTATTTCAAGCTTCTTCCCGTTAAATTTAATAACGTCGGCGTCAAAAATAGGCGCTTTGTCATTCTCGCGCAGGCGTGCCGTAATAGTCCAGTATTCCTGCGGCACAAAGTTGGCAATTTCTTTTTCCCTGTCGCAGATAATTTTTACGGCTACGGTCTGCACGCGCCCGGCGCTGAGCCCTTTGCGTATTTTGCGCCACAAAAGCGGGCTTAACTGGTAGCCCACAATGCGGTCGATAATGCGGCGCGTCTGCTGAGCGTCAACCATGTCAAGGTCAATCTTGCGCGGGTGCTTCAATGCTTCTTTTACAGCGCCCGGCGTAATTTCATGAAACTCAATGCGGCAGCTGCTTTCAGGGTCAAGCCCCAAAATATATGCCAGATGCCAGCCGATAGCTTCGCCTTCGCGGTCAGGGTCAGTTGCGATATAAACTTTATCAGCCTTTTTGGCTGCTGTTTTCAATTCCTTAATCAGTTCGCCCTTGCCGCGGATATTGATATACTTGGGCTGAAAGCCGTTTTCTACGTCCACGCCGAAAATGCTTTTCGGCAAATCGCGCAGGTGCCCCATGGAAGCACGCACAGTATAATTGCGCCCCAGAAATTTTTCTATTGTTTTTGATTTGGCGGGAGATTCCACAATAACCAGGTTTTTAGCCATTAAACGTCCTCCTAAAGCAGGTAATAACTGCGGGCGGCGGTTTGCGCCACCTTGCCGCGCATCTCCAAATCCAAAAGCCCCATGCCGGCTTCCGCCAGCCCAAGGCCGCTTTTTTCAAGTATTTCTTCAAGCGAAAGCGGTTCAAAACTTAAAATTTTTAAAACCGCTTTTGCGTTATCATCAAGTTCATCTTCCCCGTTATCGCTGCCGAACAATGCCGGCTGCTGAGGGAAGCTTGCCAGTTTGAGGCTTTCAAGTATGTCTTCCGGCCTGTCTACAAGCTGCGCACCGCTTTTTATAAGGCTGTGGCAGCCAATGCTCGTAGGCAGAAAGATGCTGCCGGGCACGCAGTAAACTTCATGCCCTTCTTCAAGCGCATATTCGGCGGTAATCATGGCGCCGCTTTTTTTAGCGGCTTCCGCAACTAGTATGCCGTGCGTCATGCCGTTAATTATGCGGTTGCGAGCCGGAAAATTATACGCAGCAGGCGGTGTTCCGGGAGGGTATTCCGTAACAAGCGCGCCGCGTTCACAAATTTGTGCAAATAAATTTTTATTGGCTGCCGGGTAAGCAATATCAATGCCGCAGCCCAAAACGGCAACGGTTATGCCGCCTGCCGCCAGAGCGCCCCTGTGTGCAGCCGTGTCTATGCCTTTTGCGCCGCCGCTTACAATAACAACGCCTGCCGCTGCAAGGTCTGCCGCAAAGGCATCGGCAGCCTTAAGGCCGTAGCCCGAAGCCTCGCGCGAACCGACAATGCCGATGCTGCCGCGTAAATCGGGCAGGCTGCCTTTAACGTACAGCACCTGCGGCGGCGATGCGATTTGCTTTAAGCTGTAAGGGTAGGCATCGTCTTCCGGCGTTAAAATTGTTACGCCGTTATTCAAACAAAAATCTTTCAGCCAGGCGGGATAATTAAAATCCCTTCTGGCAATAAATTTATTAACTGTTTTTTCATCAATTCCGGCTTCCGCCCATGCTTCCGGCGGAGCCATATATGCTTCGGCAGGGCTTTTAAACTTCGCCGCCGCTTCTGCAATTTCTGCGCTGCGCGAGCCAAAGGCTGCAAACAGCGCGGCAAAATAGTATTTATCCAAGCAGCACACTCCATACTGTATTGTATCCGCAAATTCACTTCATTATAATTGCTAAATCAGTTACGGTCAAGCCCGTCAAGCGTTTTCAGTACAAAATCTGCCACTGCATCTGCCGCGTAAGGTTTGCCGTAAGCCGCCCTGCGCCTGCGCCGCAGGCTGTTTTTTTCTTCCGTGCCAAGCTCCGCATATTTTTTTACAAAGCCGCAAACCTCCTGCGGCGTTGCGGCAATTTTGGCTTCGCATTTTTCGCACAGGTAACCGGCGTTGCGCACCTCCTGCCCAGGCAATGGGTCATATAAAATAAATTCGGTGCCGATAGCAAGTGTTTCCGCCGCAGTAAGCCCACCGGCCTTGCTTATTACAATATCGGCACTGCGCAGAAGCTGAGGCAGTTCTGCTATAAAATCGAGCACCATTACGCCGGGCAGCGCCATTTTTTTCAGCTTTTCGGCTAAGTTCCTGTTATGCCCCGTTACGGCGGCTATTTTTAAGCCTTTAATATCGCGGCATTCCGTAAGCGCGCGCAAAAGCTCCGGCATCGGCAAAAGCCCGTCGCCCCCACCCATTACAAGGCACAAGGTATCATCGGCGGCATAGCCGAGCCTGCTGCGCCACTTTTCGCGCTCAAAAGGCGCGCTGAAGGCACTGCGCACAGGTATGCCCGTTACAACGGCAGGTATGCCGAGTTCCGGCGGCGGCTGGATGGATTCGTCCGCCGTAAAATAAACATCCAGCCCTTTATAAATCCACCAGTGGTGAAAGTTAAAATCGGTTATTACCGCACCAAGCCAAAGCCCGGGCGCACAGCGTTTTTTATACTGCGCCATAACCCCTGCCGGCGTAGGGTGCGTTACTATTACCGCATCCGGCGAAGTTTTTTTGATGAACCCCTGCGCCAGATAAGAAAGCAGCAGGTTTAAAAAATCGCGCAGCCAGAAAGAATTATTGCCGGTGTTGCTCCAGTGGTACGCTATATCGTACAGTTTCGGAATATGCTTTAAAATGCCGATGTAGCCGCCCAAAATAATGTTGCCTAGCCACTTCGGAAAGAAATCGAAAGCACTGCCGTTGACCACTTTAACGTTGCCGTGTTTTTTAAATGCCTCCTCCAGCGCTTCGGCCGCCATTTTATGGCCGCTGCCAAGCGGAGCCGAAAGCAGGAGTATTGTATATTTGCATGCTGATGCAGCCATTTAACGAACCTCTTGAAAAAATTTTGTAAAAAAACTTGAACCTGTTATCAAAATCATATATCATAAATAACAATTAGTAAAGAAATTAACCATAATTTTATATTTGTAATTTTAAATGGAGGCTATTATGCAAAAACGTTTACCTGTTGAACATTTTCATTTTCCCGTTGAAAAAATTAAATCCGGTTATTATTCGGACGCCTATTTTCTGCGTACCGAAGAAATTTTAAACGGTGACAACCATCACCCGCGCGTTATGATGCAGGTGTTTACCCGCGAAAATGTCGTTGTTTGCGGCATTGACGAAACTATAGCGCTGATTAAAACCTGCGCACACAATCCCGAAAACATCACCATTCATGCCCTGCATGACGGCGACGAGGTTAAGCCCTGGGAAACCCTGATGACCATTGAAGGTGACCTTGCCGACTTTGCCCATCTGGAAACTGTTTACCTTGGCATTCTGGCACGCCAGAGCCGCATTGCCACCAACGTGCGCCGCACGGTAGAAGCTGCAAACGGCAAGCCCGTGCTGTTCTTCCCCGCGCGCTACGATACCTGGCAGACCCAGGAATGTGACGGCTATGCAGCCAAAATCGGCGGCATTAAAGGCTTTTCCACCGACGCCAACGCTCTTGCCAGCGGAGGCAAAGGTTTGGGCACAATTCCCCACGCTTTAATTGCTTCGTACAACGGCAATACCGTTGCCGCAACCGAAGCCTTTGACAAATATGTTGACCCGAAAATTGCCCGCATTGCACTGGTTGATTTTGACAACGACTGCGTGAACACCGCCCTTGCCGTTGCCCGCAAACTTGGCAAAAATCTTGCAGGCGTACGCCTTGATACCAGCGGAACAATGGTAGACAAAAGCCTGCTTGGCCAGCTTGGCATGTTTAACCCAACCGGCGTATGCAAGGAGCTGGTATGGAACGTGCGCCGCGCGCTTGACGCCGAAGGCTTTGATTATGTAAAAATTATCGTTTCCGGCGGCTTTAACCCGGCACGCATCCGCGAATTTGAAGCAGCCGGCGTACCGGTTGACACTTATGCGGTTGGCAGCAGCCTGTTTGACGGCAACATTAATTTTACGGCCGACATCGTTATGGTAGACGGCAAAGAATGTGCCAAACAGGGACGCAGGCATTTGCCGAATCCGCGCCTGGAACTTGTTGACTAACACCAAAGCACTGCGCCATGCAGTGCTTTTTTTGTAAGAAAGAAGGCTTTTATTATGGATTTAAACGCAACCCCATCCTCGGAACGCATCCACATAGGCATCTTCGGCAAACGCAATGCCGGCAAATCAAGCCTTATTAACGCCATTACAGGGCAAAACCTCGCCATAGTATCCGACACCAAAGGCACTACCACCGACCCCGTTTACAAAGCCATGGAAATTCTGCCGCTCGGCCCCGTTATGATTATTGATACCCCGGGTATTGACGATGAAGGCGAGCTCGGCACGCAGCGTGTACAAAAAGCAGTACAGGTACTTAACAAAACCGATATTGCCATTCTCGTTATCGACAGCACGCTTGGGCCTGATAACGAAGATACGGCGCTGCTTGCGCGCATTACAGAAAAAAAACTGCCGGTTATAGCTGTTTTTACCAAAGCGGAAGCCGCAGCAGACCTGACAAATTACGAAAAAATACTCGGCGTAAAATGTATGGCCGTAAGTTCCGTCAGCGGCAGAAATATTGCGGAACTGCGCACTGCCCTTGCCGCCCTTGTGCCGGATAAAAAAAGTACGCAGCAGCTTGTAGGCGACCTGGTAAACCCCGGCGATACCGCCGTACTGGTTGTGCCGGTAGACAGCGCCGCACCAAAAGGCAGGCTTATACTGCCTCAGCAGCAGGTTATACGCGGGCTGTTGGACGCGGGAGCAACGGCTTTTGTAACGCAGGACAAACAGCTCGAAAGCTGCCTTGCTGCCTTGAAAGAAAAACCGAAAATCATCATTACCGACAGCCAGGTTTTCGGCTTTATTGCCAAAACGGTGCCAAATGACGTTTTACTGACATCATTTTCCATTTTATTTGCACGCTACAAAGGCGACTTAAAAGAAGCAGTGCGCGGCGTAAACATGCTGAAGCATATTAAAGACGGCGACCGCATTTTAATCAGCGAAGGCTGCACGCACCACCGCCAGTGCGACGATATCGGCACCGTAAAGCTGCCGGCGTGGATTAGAAAATTTACCGGTGCAGAACCTGCCTTTGAATGGACAAGCGGCACCGCCTTTGCCGAAGACTTAACCAAGTACAAAATGATTATTCACTGCGGCGCCTGCATGCTTAACGAAAAAGAAATGCAGCACCGCATAAGCTGCGCCAAAAATCAGGGCGCGCCCATTACCAATTATGGCATTGCCATTGCCTATATTAACGGCATCCTGCGCCGCACGCTCCAGCCCTTCCCCGATATTTTAAAGGAACTGGAATAAATTAAATATAATACCGCTGAATTAAAAATACATTAACTTAAACAAGCATAAACTTTAAAAGCAGTACCGTTATTGCGGCACTGCTTTTACTTTTGCATAAAAAGAAAAATCCGACCTGCAAAATAAGCAAGCCGGTATTGATATAGCAATGGCAGAAAAATATCTTGATGAAACCGCAGCGAAAACGCTTGATATTGCCGATAAAAAAACCTTGTTTGACTTATTTGTGCGCAAAATAGAAGTCAAGCAAGGAAATTTATCAATCGATTTTAAAATTAAAATATATAGTACGATGGTAGCGCTAACGGGAATCGAACCCGTGATTTCGCCTTGAGAGGGCGACGTCTTAGCCTCTTGACCATAGCGCCGTAAAAAAATGGCTCCGGGACTAGGACTCGAACCCAGACAAAATGATCCAGAGTCATTTGTGCTACCATTACACTATCCCGGAGTTACCTTGTGCTCAGCTCTCCTGAACACAAGAGTTATTATAATACAGCTTTATAAAAAATGCAAGCCTTTTTTACAAAAATTTTTAATTTTTTTCAGCAAAAAATCCCCGCACTTTCATGCAGGGATTTTATACTTGCCTTATGCGTTTTTTATCAATAACCAAGGCTTTCGCCGACAAGAATTACTTTAATGCGCGGCGCAGGAGCGTTCATGGTGCTGCCTTTGCGGGTGGTTAAAATAAAGTTGCAGATGCTATCGGGCGCGGTGCAGTTAAAGCAGTGCCCGTTATTTTTGCACGGCGGGTTAAAATTGGCAAAGCGCTGTACATTAACCGGCGCTGCCAGGTTGCGTGCGCGTGCCACAGCGTCCTCATAGCTTTTTACCACTTTGTTGATGCCGGCAATAACTACTACGCTCTTAGGGCCGAATACCATTGCCGCCACGCGGTTGCCGGTGCCGTCGATATTTACCATCACGCCGTCCTCGCTCATGGCGTTGGTGCTCATAAAATAGGTATCGCAGGTAAGCGCCTTGCGCAGAAGCTCCAGGCGTTCTTCCTGGCTTTTTGCGGTATCGCGGTCAATAATATTGTAGCCCTGCGTGCGCAGAGTTTCCAAAAGGCCCATTTCTTCCAAAGTCATACTGCCGCCCCAGGATACGCACTGCTCTTTGTCAATAAGGCTTAAAGCCTTTTCCAGTGCTTCTTCCTTCGTTGCACAGTAGCAGGCGTCAAAAGCACGGCGCTGCAAATTTTTTACAACGCGCTGTGCCAGTACTTCATTGCGAAGTTCAAACGGTGTTTTAGCCATAGTTACCCCTCCTCTGTAACTAACTGCCTTTAATCTACGCGTTCACCAATGTAAACTTCATCGGTGCCGTCAATTTCGTTAAGAACAACTTCAATGGTTTCCTTCTGCGAAGTAGGCACGTTTTTGCCAACATAATCCGCACGGATGGGCAGCTCTTTATGGCCGCGGTCTACCAGCACGGCAAGCTGAATAGTTTTAGGCCTGCCCATGTCGATAACGGCGTCAAGGGCAGCGCGGATTGTACGGCCGGTATATAAAACGTCATCCACCAGCACAACGTGCTTGCCGCTTAAATCAAAGTTAATATCGGTGCCATGCACCACAGGGTTGTAGCCAAGCGTGGAAAGGTCATCACGGTACAGGGTAATGTCAAGCATGCCTACCGTCATTTCGCAGTTTTCAATAGCGTTAATTTCGGCGGCAATGCGCTGCGCCAAAGGTACGCCGCGTGTGCGGATGCCGACGATAACAACGTCCTCAACGCCTTTGTTTTTCTCAATAATTTCGTGCGCAATGCGGACGAGCGCCCTTCTGATGGCTTCGCTGTCCATAATAACATTTTTCTTAACAATATTGCTCATTGTTTTCACCCCAAATTTAAAATTGACCGTTATGTAAACGGGTAATTATTTTATGCATATCCTCAGGCAGCGGCGCTTCAAACTTCATGCGTTCGCCGGTGCGCGGGTGCGTAAATTCCAGCGTGTGCGAATGCAGTGCCTGCCCTTTTATGCCAAACGGCGTTTTCATAGGCGAATACTTGGGGTCGCCCACAAGCGGATAACCCAGATATTCCATGTGCACGCGGATTTGGTGCGTGCGCCCCGTACGCAGCTTGCAGCGCACAAGCGTATACTTGCCGAAGCGCTCCAGCACTTCGTAATCGGTAATGGCGTCACGCCCGCCCTCTTTAACCACAGCCATTTTTTTGCGGTCGGTTTTATCGCGGGCAATCTGCGTTTCTATCGTACCGCTGTCGGTTTTAATATTGCCGCGCACCACGGCAAGGTAAGTGCGCACAGCGGTTTTGCTCTGTATCTGCTGCGAAAGCGAAATATGCGCCGCGTCATTTTTGGCAACAATCATAATGCCGCTGGTGTCCTTATCCAAACGGTGTACAATGCCCGGGCGGATGGCGCTGTTAATGCCCGAAAGGTTGCTGCAATGGTACAGCAGTGCGTTTACCAGCGTGCCGGTGTAGTTGCCCGGTGCAGGATGCACCACCATGCCGCGCGCCTTGTTAAGCACTACCACATCGTCATCTTCATAAATTATATCCAGCGGAATGTTTTCCGGTACGGCTTCAATCGGCTCCGGTTCGGGAATATCCACCACAAACATTTCGCCGGCGCGAACTTTGTAATTGGCTTTTATAATTTTTTCGCCGCGTTTTACACGCCCATCCTCCAAAAGCTTCTGCATATTGCTGCGCGAAACGCCGAGTTTTGCCGCCAGAAACACGTCAGCCCTTGTACCGGCGTCCTCCGCTTCTGCCGTTACGGTTTCTAATCCCGCTTCAATTCCGTCTTCAGTAAATTCCATATTATCAGTCCAACTCCAATACAAATTGCAATATCTGCTATGTTAAACACCGGCCAGATGCGGAAATCGAAAAAATCAATTACCAGCCCCTGCCGCGCCCTGTCAATTAAATTGCCTATTGCCCCGCCCAAAAACAGGCCGCAGCCGGCTTTAACTTCCCACGGCGACGCTAAAATTTCCCTGCGCGCCCAAATAATGATGCCGATTACAACTACGGCAATAGCAATAAAAAACAGGCGGTTATGGGCCAACATTCCAAATGCCGCACCGGGGTTTAAAATATACGTTAAATGAAAAACTTCTTTAATAATGGGAATGCTTTCTCCCAGCGCCATGTTTTCCACTACGATATATTTGGAAAACTGGTCTAAAATAACTACCGCAAGCGGCAGTACAAAAAGCCACATAGTTTCACCTTTACTGTTTATTTATACATAAAGCTATATGCTTATTATAAACTACTCTTTAATTATTTTCAATCAGCCATAAATTACAAAAGCCCGCTGTCATAGCGGCAGCGGGCAGTATGCTTAAAATCAGAATATAATTTTGTTTGCGATAACGAGGCGCTGAATCTGGTTGGTGCCTTCGTAAATCTGCATAATTTTTGCGTCGCGCATCATTTTTTCTACCGGATATTCACGGCTGTAACCGTAACCGCCCATAATCTGTACAGCGTTGGTGGTTACTTCCATAGCGGTATCGGCTGCATAGCATTTTGCCATAGCAGCTTCCTTGCTGAATTCCATGCCCTGGTCACGCATCCAGCAGGCTTTGTAAACCAGCATGCGGGCAGCTTCAATGCGCATTGCCATATCGGCAATCATGTTCTGAATCATCTGGAAGGAAGCAATCGGCTGGCCGAACTGTTTGCGCTCTTTGGCATATTTAACTGCGCAGTCAAGTGCAGCCTGTGCCAAACCTACGGAAACAGCACCAACAAACGGGCGTGCATTGTCAAGAGTGTTCATGGCAATGCGGAAGCCTTCGCCTTCGCGGCCTACGCGGTTAGCTTCGGGAATTACAACGTCCTGCAGAATCAGTTCGCAGGTATTGGACGGGCGGATACCCATTTTGTCTTCTTTTTTGCCAACGGAAAAGCCCGGGGTGCCTTTCGGTACGATAAACGCGGTTAAGCCGCGGATGCCGCCGGTTTTGCGGGTATTGGCAAATACCAGGTAAGTATCGGCAATGCCGCCGTTGGTGATGAAGGCTTTGGCGCCGTTAAGGGTGTAGGTGCCTGCTTCTTTGTCTTTAACTGCAGAAGTGGAAACCGCACCTGCATCAGAGCCTGCGCCCGGTTCGGTAAGAGCAAAAGCTGCAAGTTTGCCTTCGTTCAAAAGGTCGCAGTGAGCTTTTTTCTGTTCTTCGGTGCCTGCAAGCAAAATCGGATAGGACGCAAGAGAATTTGCAGCGATAGAAGTAGCAACGCCTGCGCAGCCTTTGCCGAGTTCTTCGTAAATAACGGCAACAGTAACGCTGTCAAGGCCCATTCCGCCATATTCTTCAGGAACAACTACGTTCAAAAGCCCCATATCGGCAGCTTTTTCCATCAGTCCTTCTCTGGCATGGTTTTCTCTGTCCATTTCAGCAGCGTAAGGGGTAATTTCTTTGGCAACAAACTCCCTTACCATTTCCTGCAGTTCAAGTTGTTCTTCGGTTAATGCAAATTCCATTTTGTCCTCCTTATGTTAAAAGCTGTAGCTTTTTTTGACATTACACTTTCAGTATTGTACCACAAAATCGGCTTTTGCTCAACAACTTTTAACAAAGTTATCTAAATTTTTGCTGAACTTTAAATTAATGATGGAACAGCCTGAGACCGGTAAACGCCATGGCAATGCCGTATTTATCGCAGGTTTCAATAACATTGTCGTCACGGATGCTGCCGCCTGCCTGAGCGATATATTCAACGCCGCTGCGTTGTGCGCGTTCGATATTGTCGCCAAACGGGAAGAATGCGTCGCTGCCGAGCGCTACGCCTTTAAGCTGCGCAATCCAGGCTTTTTTCTCCTCGCGGGTTAAAGGCTCCGGCTTTTCGGTAAAGAAGTTTTCCCATACACCGTCTGCCAGTACATCCTCGTAATCGTCGGAAATATACACGTCAATGGTGTTGTCGCGGTCCGGGCGGCGGATGTTTTCTTTAAACGGCAGTGCCAGAACTTTCGGGTTTTGGCGCAGCCACCAGATATCGGCTTTGTTGCCTGCAAGGCGCGTGCAGTGTACGCGGGACTGCTGGCCTGCGCCGATGCCGATTGCCTGGCCGTCTTTAACGTAGCATACGGAATTAGACTGCGTGTATTTTAAGGTAATAAGCGCAATTAAAAGGTCGCGCTTAGCGTTTTCGGGAATTTCCTTATTTTTGGTCGGACGGTTTTCAAGCAGCTCTGCCGTAATTTTTGCTTCGTTGCGGTCCTGCTCGAAAGTAATGCCAAACACCTCTTTGGTTTCGGTCAGTGCAGGTTTGTAATCGGGGTCAATTTTAATAATGTTGTAAGTGCCTTTGCGTTTGGTTTTTAAAACTTCCAGTGCTTCATCGGTGTAGCCGGGAGCAATAACGCCGTCAGAAACCTCGCGCGCCAGCATTTTGGCGGTCTGAACATCGCAAACATCGCTGAGTGCTACAAAATCGCCATAGCTCGACATTCTGTCCGCACCGCGTGCACGGGCATAAGCGTTTGCCAGCGGGCTGAGTTCAAGGTCGTCAACATAATAAATCTTTTTCAGGGTATCGCTTAAGGGCAGGCCAACTGCTGCGCCTGCGGGGCTTACATGTTTAAAAGAAGCCGCTGCGGGAAGCCCTGTTGCCTCCTTCAGCTCTTTTACAAGCTGCCAGCTGTTGAATGCGTCCAAAAAGTTAATATATCCGGGGCGGCCGTTTAACACTTCAATAGGAAGTTCGCCGTCTTTCATAAAAATACGTGCCTTTTTCTGGTTAGGGTTGCAGCCATACTTTAATTGCAGTTCCTTCACGTTAATTCCTCCCTGTAAATTAAAAATGCCGGCACTTCCGGACTATGTTTGCCCAGACGGTCGGCTTCAATCCGGCCATACTCCATGTGGTTAACCCACTTCCGTCAGTTATATGGCCTTTATATTTAAATTATATAGTTGCGGTTGTTTTTTGTCAAATTATAGCTGCTGCAAATTGTAAACTTTATATCAAATATCTGCTTCTTTCCAAAGTTCCGAAACAGGTCTGCTCTTTTTGCCATTTTTAAGATATTCTTCATACGCTTCTTCAAACATTGTTTCATCAATTCTGTCCTCAATTTGTTCAGAAGTTTTCTTTAAGAACGAATCTTTATTTTTATCTTGCAAAAACATATTCTCACCCCGCGTTATTTTAATTATAAACTACATAACATAAAAAAACATACACGTTCCTGTATAGCTTTAATATGCGTCGTTTGCGATATAAAAAACAGCGGCATGGACAAAACTGCAACATCATAAAAACAGGCAGTCACAAAACCGGTGACACTTGCGGCATTTGCCGAGGATGTCTGAGCGCAGCGAGTTCCGCAGGCGCTGCAAGTGTCAGCTTTGTTAATTAAACTGCCGTATAGTTTTTATGGGCGCAGATTTTTCTATGCCGCTGTTAAACATGCATACATTTCAACAAACCCGTTCAATCTGTGGTACAATATAACAAACGAGCATAAGGAAGTGTTATAAATGGAATGTTATGTTTGCCCGCACCGCTGTGGTGTTGACCGCCCTGCCGATATGCACGCGGAAGGAATTTTCGGCTCGTGCCACTGCGGCATTAAGCCCATTGTTGCCCGCGCCGCCCTGCACTTTTGGGAAGAACCCTGCATAAGCGGCGAAAAAGGCAGCGGCACCGTGTTTTTCAGCGGCTGCAACCTGCACTGCGTATTTTGCCAGAACTACGAAATCAGCAGCATGAACAAAGGCAAAGAAATCACCGTGGAACGCCTGCGCGAAATTTATTTTGAACTTATCGCCCAGGGCGCAAACAACATTAACCTTGTTACGCCCACCCATTTTACCCACGCCGTGCTGGAAAGCCTTAAAGAACCGCTGCCAGTGCCGGTTGTGTACAACACCAGCGGCTTTGAAACACTGGACACCCTGCGCAAATTAAAAGGCAAAGTGCAAATCTGGCTGCCCGATTTAAAATACAGCGACGACCTTGCCGCCATAAAATACAGCAACGCGCCCAGCTACTTCCGCATTGCCACGGACGCCATTAAAGAAATGTACAAGCAGGTTGGCCCCTACAGGCTTGACGATAACGGCATTATGCAGAGCGGCGTCATCATCCGCCATTTGTTAATGCCCGGCATGGTTGAAAACACCAAAGGCGTTATCGACTGGGTTGCCAAAACCTTTAAGCCCGGCGAAGTAATGTTCAGCTTAATGCACCAGTACATTCCCTGCGGGCGCGCCGCCGATTACCCCGAAATTAACCGCCGCGTAACGGAAGAAGAATATAAGGAAGTTGAGCAGTACCTGTTCGACAGCGGCATTGAAGACGGCTTTGTGCAGGAGGACGATTCTGCCTGCGAAGATTTCATCCCCAAATTTGACGGCACCGGCGTGTAAAATTTATTAGTACTCTTTATAAATATACTAAATCCCTGAAATTCGTTGGAACTTCAGGGATTTTTGCTTTTTACGCTGTTATTTTTTATCTTCGGCCTGCTGCCTGCGTTTTTCTTCTTCCTTTTGTTTAAAATAATCGCGCTCCTGGCACAGTTCTTCGTATAAATCAATCCCGCTCCAGGTACGGTTATTTTCCGTAAGCATGGCTTTTAAATCAATGCGCCCCACGCCTACTCGCTGTAAAGCCGTTAAAAACTTTTGCAGCTTGTCCGAGCCAAAGCCGTGCAGCAAAAGCATTTCTTCCGCCATCGGCGCGTTATCGGCTTTCGCTTCCTTCAGCGGCACATCTTCCATGCCTAACAATGCGCCCAGCGGCTGGTGGTAATCCTCCTGCCCTACGCTTTTAAAGCGGATGTTCATCATCATGCAGACCATTTTTGTCATTTCGGCTTTTTTGCCGGTAAAATTATAAAGCAATGCGCAGCTTACCATAGTATTCTCCTTTTTATTTTCAATAATTAACTTCATTATAACTTAAAAATGCTTACAACGCAAAATACCGGCCGCCGTTAAGCAGCCGGTATTTATTAGTTTTGCTGTTTTAATTTTTTAATTTGCCTGTGCACTGCCGTAAATTACAGCACACTAAAGCAAATCAGCTTATTTTTTTACAAGCACAGTGCGGATATGCAGCTCACGCAGCTGTTTTTCTTCAACATCGTTAGGAGCCTGGCACATCAAATCGCTTGCGCTCTGAGTTTTCGGGAAAGCAATTACGTCACGGATGGAATCGCGTTTTGCCATAATCATTACCAAACGGTCAAGGCCGAAAGCAAGTCCTCCGTGCGGGGGAGCACCGTATTCAAACGCGCCCATCATAAAGCCGAATTTTTCCTGTGCTTGTTCCTCGCTCAGGCCAATAGCATGGAATACTGCGTCCTGCACGTCGCGTCTGTGGATACGGATGGAACCGCCGCCGATTTCGGTGCCGTTAAGTACCATATCGTAAGCTTTGGCATATACTTTGCCGGGGTCGGTAGCAAGCAGAGGAATATCTTCTTCGCGCGGAGAGGTGAACGGATGGTGCATTGCAACATAGCGTTTTTCTTCTTCGCTGTATTCAAACATCGGGAAGTCAACAACCCATGTAAAGGCAAGTTTGTTTTCATCGATAAGACCGCGGCGTTTTGCCATTTCGATACGCAGTGCGCCGAGAGCGGCTGCAACAACGGAAGGTTTGTCGGCAACAAAGAGCAGCAGGTCGCCCGGTTCTGCTTCAGCGGTTTTGAGAATGTTTGCAAGGTATTCTTCGCTGAAGAATTTGGCAATCGGGGATTTTACGCTGCCGTCCGGCTGAATCTGCATCCAGGCAAGGCCTTTGGCACCGTAAATGGCAACAAAATTAACCAGGCCGTCCAGTTCGCGGCGCGGAATACCGGCATCGCCCTTAACGTTAATGGCTTTAACAATGCCGCCTTTATCAATAATATCGTTAAATACTTTAAATTCGCTGCCTTTAACTGCTTCGGTCATATTGATGAGTTCCATGCCGAAACGCAGGTCAGGCTTATCGCTGCCGTATTTGTCCATAGCTTCGTCCCAGGTCATGCGCTGGAATTTTTCCGGCAGGTCTACGCCAAGCGCGCCTTTGAATACGTGGCGGATTAAACCTTCGGTCATATCCATAATATCGTCGGCATCAACAAAGCTCATTTCAATATCAAGCTGGGTAAATTCCGGCTGGCGGTCGGCACGCAGGTCTTCATCGCGGAAGCAGCGTACAATCTGGAAGTAGCGTTCCATACCTGCTACCATTAAAAGCTGTTTGAAAATCTGCGGGGACTGCGGCAGAGCATAGAACTTGCCGGGGTTTACGCGGCTCGGTACGAGGTAATCGCGCGCGCCTTCCGGAGTGCTCTTGGTCAGCATCGGAGTTTCAATTTCGCAGAAATCATGGTTGTCCATATAATCGCGCATCAGTTTGGTAACTTTGTGGCGCAGCATTAAATTGCGCTGCATTTCCGGGCGGCGCAGGTCAAGGTAACGGTATTTAAGGCGCAGGTTTTCGTCAACCTCAATGCCGTCCTGAATGTAGAACGGAGGGGTTTTGGCGCTGTTTAAAACTTCCAGCTCTTTGGCTACAACTTCAACTTCGCCGGTAGCAAGGTTGGGATTGATGGTTTCTTCGCTGCGCAGGCGTACAACACCGTGCACTTTAATAACATATTCGCTGCGGATAGCTTCTGCCTTGGCAAAATCTTCACCGGCGTGGTCGGGGTCAACTACTACCTGCACAATGCCGCTGCGGTCGCGCAGGTCAATAAAAATCAGTCCGCCGTGGTCGCGTCTTTTGGCAACCCAGCCGCAAAGCACAACTTCTTTTTCGTTGTCGGCTTTGGCAAGCGTGCCGCAATAATGATTGCGTTTCAAATTACTCATACTTTTGCACCTCTGTTTGTAAAATTGTTACTATTTCATCAACAGGAATTTCTGTTTGTGTACTGTTTGCCATATCCTTTAAGGTTACGGCACCGCGTTCCAGTTCGCCGTCGCCAAAAATAACGGCAAATTTGGCGTTCAGGCGCCCGGCCTGCTTCATCTGCGCTTTCATGCTGCGCGCCATAAAGTCAAACTCGGTTTTAAGCCCCGCCTGCCTTAAGGCGATAGCGGTTTTAAAGGCCAGTTCAAAATTATCCTGATTGGGGCAGACGATAAAAGCGTCGATGCCGTCTTTATGCTCCGGCAAAAGGTCCTGGCTTTCAAGCGCCAGAAGGATGCGTTCCATGCCCATGGCAAAGCCGATGCCGGAAACATCCTGGCCTCCGATTTCCTTAACAAGGCCGTCGTAGCGTCCGCCGCCGCATACAGCGCTCTGCGCGCCCAGCGGCACATACTGAATTTCAAACGCGGTTTTGGTGTAATAATCAAGCCCGCGCACCAGTGTGTTGTCCACTTCAAAATCAATGCCTGCGGCAATTAAAAGTTTTTTTACGCCTTCAAAATGCTCGCGGCATTCTTCGCACAGGCAGTCACCAAGGCTCGGCGCACCGGCTGCAAGTTCGTGGTCATGCGGTACTTTGCAGTCCAAAAGGCGCAGCGGGTTGCGCTCAAAGCGCGATTTGCAGTCATCGCACAATTCTTCCAGATGCGGGCGGAAATAGTCCTGCAATTTGGCTCTGTGCTGCGGGCGGCATTTGGGGCAGCCCACGGAATTGATTTTCAAGTGCAAATCCTTTAAGCCCAGTTCCTTTAAAATGGTAACGGCAAGCAAAATTGCCTCGGCGTCAATCGCCGGTGTATCCACGCCCAGCGCTTCAATGCCAAACTGGTGGAACTGGCGGTAACGCCCTGCCTGCGGACGGTCGTAGCGGAACATCGGCCCGATATAATACAGCTTTGTCGGCGCAGGCTCTGCATAAAGCTTGTGTTCGCAGAAAGCGCGCACGGCAGACGCCGTATTTTCCGGGCGCAGTGTAATGCTGCGGTTGCCGCGGTCAGTAAAAGTATACATTTCTTTTTCAACAACATCGGTGGTATCGCCAATGCCGCGTTTAAACAGCTCGGTATGCTCAAATACCGGCGTTCTTATTTCTTTATAGCCATATTGCGCGCAAATACGGCGCATAACGGCTTCTACATACCGCCAGTTTTCAATTTCCTGCGGCAGTATATCTTTTGTGCCTCTTGGCGCAGTAGTAAGCAAGCTGATTCCTCCTCACTGCCTTCTGCGGCAAATCCATAAGTTTACATACTTAAATATTGTACCACAATTAAGGCGCATTATTCAACACCAACAGCAAAAACTTTGGCTTGCGGTGTAAAAATAAGGTTAAAAATAAAAATACGGCCCGTTAAGACCGTAATTTTATTTTCTGCGGCTTTCGTCAAACTGCGCGGGAGTTGCTTCTTCCAGTGCTTCGTCAGTGCTGTGCCACAGCTCTTTATACAAAACGCGGTACACAGCGGCAACAGGCACGGCAAACAGCATACCCAAAATGCCGTACAGCTTGGCGCCGATTAAAAGGCTTAAAATTAAAATTACCGGATGCAGGTCAATCTTTCTGCCGATAATGCGCGGCATTAAAACATTGGCATCAAACTGGTAGAAGACCAGATAAAACAGCGCCACATAAAAGGCAGACTGCGGGCTTTGCGAATAAGCTATAAACACCGCAGGCACGGCGCCGATAAGCGGCCCTACAACCGGCACCATTTCCGCAAGAATGGCAAGCAGGCCAAAAACAAGCGGATAATGAATACCCAAAATCGTTGTGCCGACGGCTATGCAAAAGCCTGCAATGAGGCTTAAACGTGCCAGCCCCTGAATGTAGCAGCTTAAGGTTATGCCTATTTCATCAATAATATGCGCTACACGCGGCTGCGCCTCATAGCTGAAAAAGTTAATCAGCATTGCGCGCAGGTCGCGCCAGTCTTTTAAAAAGTAAAATGCCAGGAAAGGCACAACAATCAGGCCGACAAGGTTGGCAATAATGTCAAGCGTCGATTTTAACAGGTTTCGCAAAACCGCTGCCACAAAGCCCATCAGCCAGCTGGTAATATAATCGAAAAGGCTTTCTATATTATGCGGAAGGCGCGGGTAATTGGCAGGGTCTTCCAAAAGCCAGTCAAAAGTTGCGGCATCCATTTTGGTGGTATAGTCAGGTATTTTGCCTACAAGGGCGTTAATCTGCCCGAACAGCGGCAAAATAATAAAGGTTACGGCGCAGAAAACAATAACCCCGAAGGCCACAAACGCCATTAAAATTGTTACCACGCGCGAAAGATGGATTGTGCCGCGCCCGAGCGTAATTTTGCCGAACAACTTGGTAACGGGGTGCAGCAAAAATGCCAGCCCCACCGCCAAAAGTATCGGCAGCAGAAAGTTGCCCAACAGGTAAAATATAAACGATATAAATGCCGCCACAGCCACTTTAAAAGCGGTGCTGTTGCGTAATGTTCTGAAATCTTTAATCATCTGTTACTGCAGAAACGGATTTCTGCGTCTCTCCCATCCTACCGTAGTAGCAGGCCCGTGGCCCGGCAAAAGTTTAACGTCGTCGTCAAGCGGAAGAATTTTTTCTTTAATGGATTGTAAAAGCTGTTTGTATGAACCGCCGGGGAAATCCGTTCTGCCGATTGATTCGGCAAAAACTGTATCGCCGCAGAACACAACGCCGCCGGTTAAAAGGCATACGCCGCCGGGAGTATGCCCCGGTGTTGCCAGCACTTTAAACTTAATGCCGGCTGCTTCCACTTCGTCGCCATCGGCATAAAACTTATCGGCTGCTTTTTTAAGCGCTCCCCCGCCGATATAAGCAGCAAGGCTGCCCACAGGGTCTGTCAGCATCGGTGCATCTTCCTTACTGATATACACCGGCGCGCCGGTCTTTTCCGCAACTTCTGCCAGCGCCATAATATGGTCGCCGTGGCCGTGCGTTAAAAATATGGCGTCAACGGTAAGGTTTTCTTTCTGCACGGCTTCCATAATGCGGCCTGCATCTCCGCCCGGGTCGATAATAACGCCGTGGTGCGTTTCTTCGTTAACTACAATGTAACAGTTGGTGGCAATATAGCCAACCTCCATTGCGATAATTTTCATCTAAATCCTCCTGTAAAGCGGTTTATTAAAGGTGGTGCACGCTTGAAGAAACCTGGCGTTCAACACTGTAAACGCCCTTCATGCGTTTTATTTTATTCATAATGTTATCAAGCTGCTCCAGATTGCTGATATCCAGCCCCATAGTGATGTAAGCGTTTTTATGCTTGTCGGTGCGGCAGTTAAGCGCGTTAATGTTCAGCTTGGCTTCGCTTGTAACCTGCATAATGTCTGCCATCATGCCGGGCCTGTCGGAAGCGTTGATAACAATGTTAACTTTATAAACGGCGTCGGTAGTAATATCCCACGATACCTCAATCAAACGGCGCTGCTCGTCCGGATTGTTGCTTAAAACATTGGGGCAGTCCGTGCGGTGCACGGAAATGCCGCTGCCGCGCGTAATATAGCCTATTACCGGGTCGCCCGGAATCGGGTTGCAGCAGCGCGCCAGCTTAACCATAATGCCTTCCTCGCCTTTAACGAGAATGCCGTGACTGGCCTTGGCCTTGCTGCGGCGCGGTTTAAGTTCTGCCAAAAGCTGCGAAAGGTCTTTGGTAACTGTAAGCTTCTGCTCTTTTTTATAAAGCTCAACCAGCTTGCTCATAACGCCGTTAAGCGTTACGCCGCCGTAGCCCACGCTGGCATACAGCGCTTCCTCGCTGTCCAGGCGGAATGAAGCTGCCACTGTTTTAAGTTTATCGGCCTTAAGCAGCACCTTAATATCGTAGCCGAGGCGCTTGGTTTCTTTTTCAAGCATCTCGCGCCCTTTGGCAATATTTTCTTCGCGGCGCTCTTTTTTGAACCACGAACGGATTTTGTTGCGCGTATCGGAAGAACCGACAATGTTCATCCAGTCGCGGCTCGGGCCGGTGGCCTGTTTGGAAGTAATAACCTCGACGATATCGCCGTTGCTTAATTTGTAATCGAGCGGCACAATGCGCCCGTTAACCTTCGCACCAACGCAGCGGTTGCCTACGTCCGTATGAATACGGTAAGCAAAGTCAATCGGCACGCTGCCGACAGGCAGGTCAATAACATCGCCGCGCGGAGTAAATACGAATACTTCGTCGGCAAAAACATCCATTTTTACCGTGTTTACAAAGTCGCGCGAATCGCTCATATCCTTGTGCCATTCCAAAAGCTGGCGCAGCCAGGAAAGTTTGGCTTCAAAGTCCTTGTCGCCGCCGGACGGCATATTGCTCTTGCCGCCGCTTTCTTTATAACGCCAGTGCGCCGCAATACCAAACTCAGAAATGCGGTGCATTTCAAAAGTACGGATTTGAATTTCCAGCGGCTGCCCGTTATGGTACAGCACAGTGGTATGCAGCGACTGGTACATATTGGATTTCGGCACGGCAATGTAGTCTTTTACGCGCCCCGGAATCGGGCGCCACAGGCTGTGCACAACGCCCAGCGTGCCATAGCAGTCCGCAACGGTATCAACCAGCACGCGGATGGCAAGCAAATCGTAAATTTCGCTGAGCTCTTTATGGTCACGCTGCATTTTTTTGTAAATGCTGTAAAAATTCTTCGGGCGTCCCTGAATTTCACACTTAATGTGCTGCTCGTCCAAATGCTCTTTAATTTCCGCCATTGCCTCGTGAATCATGGCTTCCCTTTCGCGGCGCTTTACTTTAACCTGTTCCACAAGGTCATAGTAAATTTCCGGCTCCATATAACGGAAGGCCAAATCCTCAAGCTCCCACTTAATGGTGTAAATGCCGAGGCGGTGTGCCAGCGGCGCGTAAACCTCCATTGTTTCGCGCGAGATGGACTGCTGCTTATGCACCGGCATATACTTCATGGTACGCATGTTGTGCAGGCGGTCGGCCAGCTTAATCATAATAACGCGTATGTCCTTGGCCATAGCCAGAAACATTTTGCGGTAATTTTCAATCTGCTGGTCCTCTTTGCTGATATATTCGATTTTGCCGAGCTTGGTAACGCCGTCTACAAGGTCTGCCACCTTCACGCCGAACATTTCCTTTAACTGGTCAAGCGTGGTTTCGGTATCTTCAACAACGTCATGCAAAAAAGCTGCGGCAAGCGTGGTTTCGTCCATTTGCAGCTCTGCCAGTATCGTGGCCACGCCCAGCGGATGAATAATATACGGCTCGCCCGATTTACGGCGCTGATTGGCATGGGCTTTGGCAGCTACGTCATAGGCCTTATGTACAAATGCCACCTGGTTATCATTAAGATATTTTTTTATCATTTCGAAGAATTCTTCGACGCTAATTACATGTGTTTCCGGCATATAACCACATCCTTACCCAATCAATTTCCGTGCCCGCCCGCTATTACCTGCGGAGAGGCAAGCATATTGGCACGGTACTGCCTGTAAATCTTACGGCCGGTTTCTTCAGCCTGCCTGAAGGCAGGAGAATTTTCCAGATTATTTTTTCTGACGGCGGCCATGCTCACCTTGCCGCCGCTGCGGTTGATGAAATTCAGTTCTTCAAACACCGTTAAATAAATTTCTTCCATGCCGCATTCGGCAATAAGCACGGCTTCATCAGCAATTACTTCTTTTTTCAGGCGGCAGGCCATTTTTTTATAGGCTTCCGCCAGATGCAGGCGGTTGGGGCAGCGCCTGAACAGCGCTTCAACCGCATTATCGTAATCAACATTATTATACAACAGAAATAAACTGCAACCAAGGCTGCCTTTTTTTAACGAGGCTGCAAATCCGGCAACATCGCACTCCGGCAAATCATACAGCACCACTGTGCGAGCCGCTTCGCAGCTGCCGTATTCCCTTACAAACGCTGCATCTATATCCGTATTTTCCAAAAAGGCTTTTTTATCGTTAACATAAATAAGTATATCACTTTCGGTTTGCAAAAGTTTTTTTACAAAGGCCTGCTTGTTAATTTCTTCGTGCCGGTAATCGTAAATTGCCAGCTTCTGGGCAAAATCAACAACCTGCAAATTAACGTTTTCCTTATCCTGCCATACATTAATTTTCGGCATAAACACCAGGTCTGCCTCCGCGCCGTTATACATGCAGGGGTAATTTTCCGCTCCGCCCCACATCAGGCACTGGTAAGGCTGCCCGCCGTACAATGCCGAAAAACGCAGATGCGTATTTTCCGCACCGAAAATTTTGGCATAACGCACCGCAGCGCCCTTAAACGCAAACAGCGGCGCCGGGTTACTGCTGCCATAAGGCTCCAGCAGCTTCAGTTCGTTTAAAAGCGGCACATCAAGCACGTAATCCTTATCTACCAAAAGGTCTACGTTAAGCACCGGCAGGTAATCTTCCGGCTTTAAGGTACGCGCCACCTCCGCGCGGAACTGCCGCTTAAACTCCTCAATATTTGCCGTTTTTACCGTCAGCCCCGCCGCCTGATGATGCCCGCCAAACTGCACCAATAGCCCGCTGCACGCATCAATGACACGGTACAAATCAAGGCTCGGTATGCTGCGGCAGCTGCCCTTGGCAACCTCGCCGTCAATGCTTATAAGTATTACCGGCAAATGGTACTTATCTACCAGGCGCGATGCCACAATGCCGATAACGCCTGCGTGCCAGCCTTCCTTTGCCAGCACAATCGCCGTATCAATGTGTTCATACTGCGCCAGCATTTTTTCGGCATCCATAAAAATCTCACGGCTTATTTTCTGCCTCAGCGTGTTTTCTTCGTTCAGTGCTTCGGCAATTTCCGCCGCACGCGCTTCATCCTGCGCCGTTAAAAGCTCCACCGCCAGCTGCGCGTGCTCCAGCCTGCCAACGGCGTTAAGCCTCGGCGCCAGTATAAAACCAATATTTTCGGAAGTTATATCCTTAACCGGGCAGCGGCTCTTTTCTATCAGCGCCTTCAGCCCAATGTTTTCCGTTGTTTCCATCTTTTTAAGCCCGTGCTTAACCAGCGCGCGGTTTTCGCCCCACAGCGGCACAATATCGGCCACCGTGCCCAAAGCAACAAACTCGGTGTTGCCGTCCCACAGCGGCTTATCCGGAAAGCGCATTTTATAAAGCGCCTGGCACAGCTTAAAGGCCACACCCACGCCGGAAAGATGCTCAAACGGGTAATTGCAGTCTTTCTGATGCGGATTTACCAGCGCGTAAGCCTCCGGCAAAACCTCCGGCGGCGTATGGTGGTCAGTTACAACAATATCAAGCGTTTTTGGCGCGCCTGCAATTTCCTTTACCGCGCTGATGCCGCAGTCCACCGTTACCACAAGCGTCGTCCCGGCTTCCGCCAGATGATTCAGCGCGTCAATATTCAGCCCGTAGCCTTCGCTTTTGCGCTCCGGTATGTAAGTGTTAACATCTGCTCCGCAGTCTTTTAAAAACAAATATAAAAGCGAGCTTGCGCTGATGCCGTCCACATCATAATCGCCGTAAACCGTAATGCGTTCGCCGGCATCAATGCCGCGCAGGATACGTTCTGCCGCTTTGGGCATATCCTTCATTAAAAACGGATCGTGGTAAGGCTCGGCGCTGCCGTATAAAAACTCACGCACGCTTTTGGCATCTTTTATGCCGCGGTTCAGCAAAATGCCTGCCACCAGCGGCGAAACGCCCGCCTGCTGCGCCAGGCGTTCCGCTTCTTCCCTGTTAAATTCGTTAAACTGCCATATTTTATGTTTCTTCATGCTTTGCTAACAGCTTCTTCCGCAGGTTTTTCCAGTTCTTTATTGCGCTGGCTGTGCATAAGCATTTCTTTTTCTTCTTTTAATTTGGCATTTTCTTTTTTCAGCTGGTCAATTTCAAATTTCAGGCTCTTGTTATACAAATAGTGCTTGGCTTTCAGCATCAGCGTAAAAAAGCCCATGGCCAGCGCACCCAAAAGCGCAGCGCCCAAAATTACCACAACAAGGCTGGTCTGCACCGTCCACATCAAAAAGCCAACCGTTACGTCAGCAGCGTTCTGCACTGCAAATACCGCCACAATAATACTGATAATTAATGTAAAAAGCAAATACGGCATATCATCATCTCCCATCAAAAATTTAAATAAACTTATAAAGTATATTATTCGCTTAAACTATGCAAAATACCTGCCGCAGCCATAAACAGCGGCAATTTTTTTGCATATCGCCGCCAAAAACTGCCGCATACAGTTACAAACTTTACAAAAACAAGCCTACATAAAAACGCCTGGCGGCATTAACCGTCAGGCGTTAAAAGTTTTATTTATTATCTGCCAAGCCAGGAGCGGGAAGATTTTTTACCTGCTTCTTTGTTTATTTCTACGGAAGAAGGAGCATACAAAAGCATATCGTCCTGCACTTTGGATACGCGCGCACCGATAATATAGCTTACACCGTTAAGGTAATCGAAAATACGGTTGCGCATTACGCAGTCCACAGCTTCAAAAGAAATCATCAGCGTGGAGCCGCTCATCAGCGCATCTGCATATTCACGCACATCGCTGAACTGGCGCGGGGTACGCACCAAAATATCCATATGCCCGGATTTTACAAGGCAAGGCCCGCCGTAGCCAACTTCTTCAGTATCTGTATGCCAAAACTTTAAAGCAGTGTTTTTTAAATCCATCTCCTGTGCCTCCATCCAAATTCATATTTCAGCTAATGTACTGTTAATACTTCTACAAAAAATTTTTAAATCCTGCTTTTGGCAAAAATTTATTGTTTATTGCGCGCACGCAGTCTGCCGCGTTCAACCCTGTCGAGGATTTTTTTGCGCATACGGATGCTTTTGGGTGTTACTTCTACAAGTTCGTCGTCGTTAATGTGTTCCAGAGCCTGTTCCAGAGAGAAGGTTTTGGGCGGAATCAGGCGGATTGCTTCATCACTGCCGGAAGCACGCATATTGCTGACGTGTTTTTTCTTGCAGGGATTAACGTCCATATCATCTTCACGGCTGTTTTCGCCGATAATCTGGCCTTCGTAAACCTGTTCGCCCGGCACGATAAACATGGTACCGCGTTCCTGTGCGTTGCTGATACCGTAAGAAGTGGTTTCGCCGGCTTCAAAAGCAACAAGGCTGCCGCGGGTACGGCCCGGAATATCGCCTTTATAAGGCGCATAGCCTGCAAACACGTGGTTCATAATGCCGTTGCCTTTGGTATCGGTTAAGAACTGGTTGCGGAAGCCGATAAGGCCGCGCGCCGGAATTAAAAATTCCATACGCAGGTAGCCAGCCATTTCGGTCATGTTCTGAAGCTCTGCCTTACGCAGGCCAAGGCCTTCCATAACGGCGCCCATAAAGTCCTGCGGCACGTCAATGGTCAGCGCTTCCATAGGCTCAAGCAAATTGCCTTCTTCGTCGCGGTGGGTAATAACCTTCGGTTTGCCAACCTGTAATTCATAGCCTTCGCGGCGCATGGTTTCAATTAAAATGGAAAGGTGCAGCTCGCCGCGGCCCTTAACAATGTAAGAGTCCGGGCTTTCCGTTTCTTCAAGCCTCATGGCTACATTGGTTTTAACTTCTTTAAACAGGCGCTCACGCAGATGGCGGCTTGTTACAAACTCGCCCTCGCGGCCTGCAAACGGGCTGGTGTTAACGGAAAATACCATGGAAAGAGTAGGCTCGTCGATGCTGATGCCTTCCAGTTTTTCGGGGTTTTCGGCGTCGGCAATGGTATCGCCGATATTAGCGTCGGCAAGGCCGATTAAAGCAACGATATCGCCTGCGGCAACTTCGTCAACTTCAACGCGCTTTAAGCCCTGATAGGTATACAGGCGGCCGATTTTAGCCTTGCGGTTGCTGCTATTGTCCATCAGCATAATGTTTTCGCCGTTGTGGATGGTACCGCGTACAACACGGCCTACAACAATGCGGCCTACATAATCGTCGTAGTCAAGCGTATTAACAAGCATTTGCAGCGGAGCTTCGGTATCAACGTCCGGTGCGGGAATGTTCTCTAAAATTACGCGGAACAAAGGTTCCAGGTTGTCGCTTTCATCTTCCATGGAAAGTTTGGCAATGCCGTTGCGGGCAGAGGTTAAAACAACCGGGAATTCCAGCTGGTCGTCGTTGGCGTTCAGTTCAATGAACAAATCCAGAACTTCGTCAATAACTTCGTTTACGCGCTGGTCAGGGCGGTCGATTTTATTAATAACAACAATAGGTTTCAAATTGCGTTCAAGCGCTTTGCGCAGAACATATTTGGTCTGCGGCATAGGGCCTTCGTAAGCATCTACAAGCAGCAGCACACCGTCAACCATGGTGAGCACGCGTTCTACTTCGCCGCCGAAATCGGCATGGCCCGGGGTATCGAGAATATTAATTTTAGTGCCGTTGTGCATTACAGCCGTGTTCTTTGCCAAAATAGTAATGCCGCGTTCACGTTCCAGTGCGTTAGAGTCCATAACGCGTTCTTCAACATGTTCATTGGCCCTGAAAATGCCGCTCTGTTTCAGCATGGCATCTACAAGGGTTGTTTTGCCGTGGTCAACGTGGGCAATAATTGCAATATTACGCAAATCGTTTCTTATCATAAAAGTCTTTCTTCCTCTCTTGCTGGCTGCTCACGGCAGCAGGGTAATGCTAAAAAAATAATAACGCCGCAGCTTTCTATGCGACTAATCTATTATATTATTTTTAAAAAGCAATGTCAACAAAACGCCGTAAAGAAGCTGTAAAAGCGCAGTAAACAGTAAAATAAAAATTTATTCTAATAATCAAATACTATTATAAAAATTTTGCTGTGTCATTTATTTTTACATCAATTTAGTGTAAGATAAAGTTAGAATATAAACCGGATAACCCCTGAATAAAACGAGGTGATTACGTTGAAATACTGCAACTACTGCCAACGCATGATAAAACCCGAAAAGAAAGTTAATTACTTTATTTTGCTTTTGCTGACATTTTTTACAGGCGGCAGCTGGCTGCTGTTTTACGCCATTTATTATTTTTTCTTTAAAAGCCCAGTCTGCCCCATTTGCGGCGGCGACAGCTTTTTGGATTTTGACCCGCATGGCAGATAAGTGCGTTATAAACATTCATTAATTTCATGTATTTTTACAAATTTCAATAATCTCAAATATTTTCAGTTATAAGGCTTTACTGCCGATACCGGCGGCAAAGCCTTATTTTTTGCTCTGTTATATTTAATAACTTAAAAGTTATTGACTGTTTATAACTTTTAAGTTATAATAATTGCGAGAGGAGCTGCAAATTTGTATAAAATCTATTTTTATAAAGACCGCAAGGGCAATCAGCCAGTTGCTGATTATTTTAATCTTTTAGCTGCCCAAAACAATAAAGACAGCCGTATTAAAGCAACTAAAATACGAGATTATATAAAAGCTTTAAGCCTATACGGAACACAAATCGGTGAACCATATTTAAAACACCTTGAAGGTGAAATTTGGGAACTCCGCCCACTACGCGACAGAATTTTATTTGCCGCCTGGATTGATAACAGTTTTGTGCTATTGCATACTTTTATGAAAAAGACTCAAAAAACACCAAAAGCAGAAATTGAAAAAGCTAAAAAGGAATTATCTGAAATCAGGCAAAGGGGGCTTTAATAATGAAAAAAGATTTGCTCAAAAACAATCCTGCCATTGGTATGAGCTGGGAAGAATTTGAAAAAGAATATTTTACACCCGAAGAAATTGCTGCCAGCGATTTACGTGTAGCCATTATCGGTGAACTTATCAAAGCCCGCCGTGAAAAAGGCCTTACCCAAAAAGAATTGGAAAATATAACGGGTATAAAACAGCCTGTCATTGCCAGAATAGAAAAAGGTACTACCAATCCGCAAATAGCAACTATTTTAAAACTGCTCGCCCCGCTCGGCAAAACTCTTGCCGTTGTCCCGTTAAAACCTGTTAACTCTACAACCTAAAAGTTCCCATAACATCAGCAAAAGCCCATGGAGCAAATTCCACGGGCTTTTTTGTAATCAAAAAAGCAGCACTCTTTCGAGTACTGCTGTATATTTACCATTGGTGCCGAAGACACGCACCCTTCCCAACATACACAAAAAATATTGTTATCATATCAGGCGTGCAGAATTAGCAATTTAAGTACCTTATTATATATTGCAATTCCGCAGGCAAAAGATGTTCCTGTTCTTCAGTTACAACAAACAGCCTGCGCCGCGCCGCTGATAATTGATTGTAGGCACTCTCCCGCTGTACTGATAAAACTGCAGCAATTTGGTTGATGTCCTTTTCGTCAACATACCACCATTTTAATATTTGTTCGTCCCTTCGCTTTAACCCAGTACCGGCAATAAGCGCCGCCAGCGACACTTTATTCAGGCTGTCCAATTTCTTGCGGAACGCCTGATAATCCATAACACAGTCATTATAACACAAAAGCCCTGCTGTTATAAAAACAGCGGGGCTTTCTTTTTATGCTAAAACAGACACCCATAATCCGAACTGGCTTTCATCCCAATTATAAGAAGCTCGCGCGCCGATATAACGGCTGCTCTCACCGATGCGGAAGTATCTGCCGTAAGCAACGCCTGCAATACCGTTAAAATCATCTATCAGTACCGCGTATTCATTCAGTGCTTTCTTCGCCTGCGTCTTTTCCAACGCTTTCGAGGATTTCTCTGCATTCTGCAATAAGGCTTCCTGATTCTGCGAGGTAATTTTCAAGGCGGCCAGCTGCGCTTGTAGCTGTTCCGATTGCTTCCTGGCTTCGGTCAATGCTTGTTGTGACGCTGCCAGCTGTGCTTTCAGCGTCTGCAATTCCGCCAGTGATAGCCTGTTGATTTCGTCCAGCCTGTTCAATCTGACTTCCAACGCCGTCATCTGTTCCGGCGTTATCTCCGCTGCGCCACAAGGCAACGGAAATAAGCACAGCGGTAATAACAGCAGCAATAATAAAATAACGTTTTTTACTGCTTTTTTGTTCAGGCACAACGTCAGCACTCCTTTCAACTTGTTCCATTTTGTTACAAGTTCAAAAGGCTGCCGCCGGTATCAGCAGCAGCCTTGCAAATAAGATTAGTTAAATGCGCCGCCGGCAATGCAGCCGACAATTACGCACAGCACAATACCGGCAATAATCGCCATTTTAGTTTTGTTCATGGTTTCACCCCCCTTTTTACTTTTACGAAGATATAAATATGGTATAATAAAACTATCATATTTATATCTCCTTTGTATTTGCCAGCGAGTGCCAGTCGCTGGCATTTTTTTATTTACAACTAAAATATTAATTTTTATTCGCATTTTTAGAACTAAAACAAGCTAATTTTACTTGCAAAAGTAATTGGTTTTTAGTCCTAAAATTCTGCAAAGCCGCATAAACACTGAATATTTTAACTTGACGGTAATTTGCAAATTGGTTCAGTTTAGTCTTATGTTGGCACCAAAACCGAACCAATCTTGTACCAATTCTTGTACCAATTCGTACCAATTTTACTCGTTAGTTACTCGTTACCTACTCGTTAATGGTTACGATACCACTCTGCGTTGCCGCGGATAGTATCAAGCTGCTTGTAAAGATTATTGCCAGGGCACGCTGTTGCCATTAAATCGCGGTGGCCGACAACAATGTCGGCAGAAGCGATAAGACCGTAAGCATCGCAAATATCTGCAATAAGCTGTGGTAATGCGTTAATCTGCGCTTCTGTCGGGTCTGCCATATCAAAGTTACCGCAAACATGAATGCCTATGCTTTTACTATTAAAACCATAAGCATGTGCACCCACTGTCCAGTCTGGGCGCCCCAGTTCCACCGTGCCGTCCTTGCGGATTACAAAGTGGTAGCCGATTCCTGCCCAGCCCTGCGCCTTATGACTTGCATGAATTTGTTCTGCCGATAAATCATCATCAACCGAGTTCCCGGTATGGTGGATTACAATTTTGTTCGTAACTGCACGTGGTGCAAGGCTGCTAAAATCTAATCCATAATCAACTACCGTTACCCTTTTAAAGTCCATACCTACTCACCCCTTATTTGTTACTTCCTTTAAATACGGTTGTTACTTTGTTGGCGATATTTACGCCGGCCACGGCCGCAACCAAAGTTTGGAACACCAACACGATGTTATCGCTAATATCGCCGTCAAGCTGGTACTTGACCAATACAAAAATAAAACAGATTACAAGGCAAAGTATCAGCGCGCTTACTTTAGCTTCGTCAATGCTAAGTCCGTCTTTAAGATTAAAATTTTGGATAGTTTCTTTAACATCGTCTGCCATTATTTGCATACCCCCTTTACCGTAAAACCAACTGCGCTACTGCAACAACAGTACCTATTACTGTTAAAATGGTGGCAGTCATCCAGACAAGCAAACCTTTAAGCGTCAGTGCTTGGTGCTGCGTTTTTTCCAAAGCGTCCAGCCTTTCACTATGCTTGTCAAGTCTGCGGTCTTGCCTTTCCTGCGTTTTCAAAATACCATTTGATAACATGGATTCAATAACGCTTACCTGTGCCACCAATTTTTGGATATTTTTTTCCATGTTTTCTAAACGGTCGTTTTCTTCCACCACACCACCCCCATTGTTATAATGAACTCCGAAAGGAGTTGTTAAAAATGTTAAGAAGCCAAATTATTAAAAAGCCCAAACGTATCCGGCGAAAGAAAGGTGCACAAGATAAATTGCCTAATGGCTTTGGCAGCGTTACACATTATAATGACGGCAACCGTTCAAAGCCTTATATTGTCCGGGGCCCACGTGACCCAGCCACCGGCAAGCAGCCATTTATTGCTGCCGTGGCCACCGAGGAAGAAGCCTATGAGATTTTAGTTAAACGCCGCAACAATCCTTACTTGTTTGCCAAAAACGCCACTACATTTGCCGAAGCACACCAGCTGTTCTTAATATCGAACTATCTCGAACTTGATAAACCAACCCAAAATAACTGCCGCAGCGCCTGGAAGCACTGCGAAATGCTTGCAAATTATAAATTTAGGGCAGTCAAAACCAGCGACTTGCAGCGTGTCATCGAAACTATGCACGATAAAGGCATTGGCTACGACATGCAGCGTAAAGTCAGGCAGCTTATGCACTATATTTATAATGCCGCTGTAAAATACGAACTTATCAAAAAAGATGACGATAAAAGCATCGGCGTTGACATTGACCCCAAACTTACAGACCCCGATAAACAGCCTTTTAACCGCAGACAGCTAAACCGAGTTAAGGCTTTAATAACAACAGCTTCGCCGGAAATAGCAGAACTTGCAATGATAGTAGTAATGATGTGCTACGCAGGAACAAGGCCGGGTGAATTTTGCCGCGTTCTGAAAAAGGACGTGCATTTAAAGCAGCGCTGGTTTTGGATAGGCAAAAGTAAAACTAAAAGCAGCAGCAACCGCATTGTTCCGATAAGTAAAATTACACTGCCTTACTACGAACACTGGATGCAAAAGCCGGGTCCTACGTTATTAACCCGTGATAACGGTATTCCCTTATCCTATGCTGCACTGCGCGATAGATTTAACCTAATAATGAAACTATCTCGCTGCAACCACACGCCGGGCGAATGCCGTCACACCTGCGCAACATGGTTCGATGAATTACCAGCCAATCCACTTTGCGTAAAACTGATTTTAGGCCACGTTGTAACAGACATTACGAAAAAGCATTACACACATAAAACCGTTGCGCAACTTCGTAAAACGATTGATTTATTAAAGTGATTCGCAGTAGGTACTGTTGCTAATTTGTTGCTAATCTGGCTTTTAAGATGCACTGCATACCCGCTCTGCAAGCGGGCGCAGTGCGTTGTTATTTTGTTGCTGTTTTGCCAAAGCAGCATTTTAAGCGTCAGAGCCGCTTTCTGCCTGTGTTTCCTGTGTTTCACCATTCTGCCCAGTTCCGTTATTTTCGCTGTTTTCATTTTCACCAACAGCTTGACTGCGAACACATTCGGAGTTAGAGCACAAGCCAGTTTCCAGCATTTTATGCCCGCACAAAAAGCACCTGTTGTTTGCCATCACAATTCACCTCTTTTTTGCGTGTATTCTTCTTTAAGTGCTGCTTTTTCAGCAACAAGCTCCTGCTGCAAATCAGTATCAGCTTCGGTAACTGCAATGATGATAGCATCGTTAATTTCGTCAAATTTTTGCTGATACTCAGCGTCCAGCATTGCAAGTTTTTCTTCGGCCGTCGGCACATACGGTGGCTTTTCCATTGGCTCGCCTGTTTCCATATTCCGAACGTATTCTTTGCCGTCCGAGCTATTGCCGCTATAAAGCAAGTATTCTTCGTGCGTTACGTCAATATAGCCGGTAAGGTCAAACGGTTCAAAAGTGCCGTCGGCATTAATTTTGCTGGCGTACTGCTCCGGTGTTTGCCCTACAACCTTAGTTACTTTTTCAAAGGTGCCGGTACCCACGGTTTGTTCCGGAACATACACTGCGCCCTGCTCTGCGTCATCGACATAATGCGCCGGTATAGTCTGCATAATCTCATCGCCGTCAACAACTTCGGTTATCGCCATAGGCGGTATTACCTCGATGTTGGCGCTTTCAATGCGAGTATCATCGCGCGTTCCGTCATCATTAAACTTAATCCATTTGCGGGCTAATGCTGCATTTTGCGGCATAATAATCACATCCTTTCAAAATTTTTAAATACAATGGGGATATTGCCTTGGCACCCGAGATTATACAACCAGAAGCTTTCCTATTTCATTTTCATCACGATGTTATGCTTTAGTAATAGGATATTGTGGTCAAACTAATGATGTTAACAACTTTCATGAAATAACAGGGATAGCTGCTTATATCATCAGCAAGTCACAGTTCAAAACTGGTTTATGGGAATCGCAAGGCACTGAAAAACTATGCTGGGTTGCTGCTGGCAAGTAACAATGGGGACAGTCTCGTTCGGTAAATATAACTTTCCCTATATCTTTTTCGTTGGCATTGTTTGCTGCATCTATCACTCTCACATACACCAATTCTACGTCATCGGGATGGTCATATATCAAAACCTATTCAAAAACAGGGTATATCTATTGTGTGTGATAGTGATATGTTCCCTGCTTATTTTATTGCGATTGGAAAATAAACAATGGGGATTATATTCGAGCGCAACAGATAATGACCAATATATTACTTATCCTTTAAACTTCAAAAACGTATTTGCCGTTGTTCTTACAAAAGGTGGCACATATAATGATGCGCCAAGATTTCCGTATCTAAAAGCTGATAATGTAACTACTTCACAATTTCTTGCAAGAACTTTTGGCACTATACCTACTGTTAGATGGATTGCCTTAGGCACTGTTTAACAATGGGGATATGTTGTTACTAACGGTGCTGGAATTATAGCAAGTATTTTTACTTTCCCTATAGCTTTTAACAGTGTATTTACAGCCATTGCATCTTCTTATGCTTCAACAACTGGTGCGCAAATGGGAAGTGGTTTTGTTTATAATTTGAACACAAAGACATGTGCTGTTGTACACGAAAGGAACTACGGTTATACCATAATTGCCGCAGGAAAATAGTACAATGGGGAGAAGCGACGCTGAACAGTGCAAAAACCTTGCCTATCAGTTTCTCGCAAGCCGCTTACTGTGCGGTTGGAACGCCACAAGGCGCAGTAAATACTGATAATACAATCATTCAAAAAATCAGCACAAATTCCGTTACTTTTGCAAATTACGGATATAATGGTAAATGCTATTTTATTGTTGTTGGTTTATAAATCACTTTCCAGCAGCTATATAATCAAAATAATATTTAGCGTCTCCCGTTGCCCCTCTAAAAGTCCAAGATGTTAAGGTTTTAGCAGTATAACCAAAACCGTTTCTAAACACCGAACTTGCGTCATATACGTTTGAAGAACACATTGCAACAGCTAATGTGCAAAAAGATGTAAACGCTATGGGATATTGTGTTGTAATATTATTTCCTTCTGCCGTCCGTCCCCATTGTAACTACTTGCCAATAGCAACAAAATTCATGGTGGTTGTTGCACCTGAATACCACGAGAAACTGCTTGCAGAAAAAGAACGTACAATGGAGTTATCCTGACCATTTTCGGAGCCGTTATCTTGTCCTATCACGGTGAAACAAGTGCTAAAGGCGATAGGGAAACTAATTGTTTTTGTGCCGCCGCGCGTACAAGATAGCTTTGCTCCCCATTGTAGAATGAACCCGATGTCCCATTTTATATAACCGTTTTGTGCAAGGATATACGAAACAATCTTGCCCTGGCTGCTGATAGCATTAACGGCAGCCATAACAAAAGCCGTCGTTGCAATCTGCGTATTATTTGTGCCCTGCGCTGCCGTTGGAGCTTTCGGCGTGCCGGTAAATGTAGGGTTGGCAATATTAGCTTTTAAATTAAGGTTAGCTGCCGTTGCATAATAACTCGGCAACTGCCCGCCAAGTTTATTTGCATTTTCTGCCGTGTCCGCAGTACCACCGTCAGCAGGCAAAGCCGACGGTGCTATTTCAACCATTTTGTAAGTTACACTGCCATCCGTCGTGCTGCCGCCAACGACAGTGTTCCATGTTGGCTCATTTGCCCCGGTTGTACCAGCCGTTGTAACAATCGCCTGCATATTCTGCGGCATACCAGGCGACCAAACAATCTGATTAAGCGCATATTCTTTTTGCGGCTGCCATAAAATTTGTACAAAACATTTTAAGACATCGCTGTTATTGCGCATAAATTCCTGTATCATTGCCATTGTAGTTGCGCCCTGCTGCGCAACGCCACCGGCCTGACCATAAACAAATAAATCGTCCGTTGCTTCAATAAATTTTGGAATTTCTATTGCCTGCGGCATTTTAAATCACTTCCTTTACAAATCCCTGCCATGTCACGTCCACCGTGGCCGTAACAGCATTGCCGTTAATATCAAGTATTTGTATTCTGCAAGGATTACGGCTAATTACCGCAGCCCTGCTGATACCGGCTTCCGCCGTTGTATCTTGAATGGCGTCAATTCTTACCGCCGTTGTGTAGTAATTCGGAGTAACTACCGGCAGTTCTATGCCCGTTGCCGGTACCGTAATATTTTCAAAGTGTTCTTCCCTGTCCGGCACGTCTATAATCGCCATAAGACTTTTTAAAAGTGTTTCTTCTTCAACGTTATCCGGAGCACGGAAGCGTACCTGTATTATGTCACCTGCTTTGACGTTTACTTTGCATGTATACGGTTTAAACAGGTTAGCTTCGTCCGGCCACATTGCCCAGTTTTCAGCATCCCAAAATACAGTATCCTCTGTTCCATCCCAAAACGGCTGTGTTCCGGTAATACGGTATTCCACCGCTGCCGGTCCTTCAATTTCATATCTAAGCCAAAACTGGCCGCTGGCAAGTGCTTTGAACTGCATGTTCAAATAAAACGCACTGTAACGTTCATACCAAAAAGCATAATCCGGCTGTACCCAAATATGGCTATTAGCACTGGACCAGAAATAACTATTTTGCGGAGCATGGATGTAATTGTCAGTATAAAATTGCTCGCCATTGGTAACAGCATGTTCCCAGTTATTTACTGTAAAGTCATTTTTGTAAAGAACATTATCTTCAAGTGGGTCGCCGAGATTAAGAATTGTATAAGCAATGTGCTCACTCTCCTGCCCAGCGTTATCCACGGCTTTAATCATAACTGTATGCGAGCCCTGCCTGAGCGCTTTCGTTTCAAACGGCTGCTGGGTAATAAGCCCGCTGTGCAGTTCATAAGCAACATTCCAGTTAAGGCTGTTGCCTTGCAGGTATTTAATTTTAAAACCTGCAATATCATCCGGGTTTGGATACTCAAACTGCCACCAAAAACGTCTTGTTTCCGCAGCGCCCTCGCCTACGACTTCGACATTAATAACACTGACATCAGGCGGCAAAACATCTTCACCGGCGGCAATCGGTCCAATAATAACGCCGCTTGACTGCCGCATTTGATAAACGGTAATTACCCGAACCATATATTCGGTAAACGGCTGCGTGTCAAGTTCACAGTCAAAACCATAAACCGTACCGGCAATAGTCCATGAAGAACCATAATTTGTCGAAAGCTGCACGCTGAAATAATCTGCAAGCGCACCTTCCGGCAGGCTCCACGAAACGAACATTTTGCAACGCAGCGTGCCCTGCTTATCTTTATACGCAACCTGATTTGCCTGCAAATTAATAACATTCTGCACGTCCGTCGCTTCGTCGAAGCTATAATCCGGCATCGGTATGTCATAGTTTTCTTCAAAAACAGCGGCGTTATACTCAATGGCTTCTATCTTGCGGGTGTAGTCATCGGCTCGCGTTATGCTTGTAACCGTAAAAGGTTTACTGGTCGCGTTGCGCGGGCCTAACGCAAAAATGTCGTTTTTCTGCGGCATATCGCTTTCATCAAAACCAGTTACTTCAATCAACAACATATCGCCGCTGGTGGTAATATTCGTTACCTCAATCGTATGAATTACATCATTTTGGCTTCGGTATTGGAATGAATATTCATCCGTCCATTCGCGCCCATCCGGGTCTATCGGAACCGTTACCGCATACAATCCGTTTACTTCGTAAATTCTGCCGGAGTAACTCCACTGCGGCACATCATGCGCAACAAGTATTACGTCGCCGACCATACAGCTGATAGCGTCAATCTGTGCCGTAAAGCTTACGCTGCGTTTTAACAGCGCATTGCAATACAGCTGATACTTCGCTTCACGGTATGCCTGGTTATAATCGGTAATGCCGTCCATGCTTATCTGCGTGGGGTTGTTTACGATTTCCGTTTTATCGTAATCGGGCCCGTAAGCAACAATGGTATCGCGGGTATAATCCTTATCTTTATTGTTAAAGGTAAGCTCTACACAATCCGCACGGTCTTTTAACGCAAGGTAAGTTTCTGTAAAACTTCCGCTTACAATATTGCCCATGGTAAACATCTGCACCGGCTCCTGCACATGGTCCCAAATGCAGCCAAAGCGCGTGCCGAATTGCAAAACTTTACCGCGTCCTACCGGCGCAATGTCGGTGTTTACCTTGTTCCAGTATTCGCCGGTGGTCGCAATCTCGATGTTAATATGCAAGTCCATCTCGTCGCAGTACGCCGCCCATTCGGCGAAGCGGTCATACATAATCAGCTCTGCCGGCGCGCCGTTAACCACAATTTTTTGCGTGCCGTCGCGCGGGTCGTCTAAAAGGCGGGCAAGGTGCGTAAAATCATACGCGGCCCACGCCGGGTTTGTAGCGTCCTTTTCTTCGTAGCCCGGCAGGTTCGGGTTATAAACCAAAACCGTGCTGCGCTTTTTTAAAAAGGTCAGCGTCGGCGTATTGCCGGAAAGCTGGTTACTTGCCAGTGCTTTTAAACCGATAAGCGCTTTATTCGGGTAGATAAAATCATCATAAATAATGGCAGATAAGCCGCTCCAATAACAACGTACACCGTCGCGCGTGCTATTAGTTGCTGCACTGCGTGCATTAGCTTTCACTCGTACCTGGTATTCTCCGGCCGGTATGTTGTCAAAGCGGAACTGCCGCCGCACTGCTGTTGTTTGCGCAGCACTTATTCGGCTATCGTTAACAACGCTAATGCTAATCTGCGTGCCGCTGCCGAGATTACGCAGCAGCGCCTTATCTGGGAAATTAAACGGGCCGCAATTTACGCCGCCGCTGCCTTCGATACTTGCACGGCTCCCGCCCATAAGTCCACTTAAGCCTGTTGTTTTTTGCCCAGGCGCCCAAACACGCACTTGCCACTGATATTCCGGGTCTTCGTCACTACCGCTAACATCATAACGTCCTATTTTTACCGTCCAGCTTCCGAGCGCGGCATCGGTGTTAATAAGCGTTGCATTTGCCTGGTTTGATTTTGCATAAGGCGTTGATGATACAAGGGTCTGCCATCCGTCATCGTCCCCTTGACCTTCTACTTTAAGCCGGTACTGTGCGGTAATTTGCACCCATGCTGTACTCAGGCTTCCGTCATCGTTTACATGGTATAGGCCTTGTGTAAACTCAATGTCAATAATCAAGCCTTCGGCACTATTACCTGCAACTTCGTCAAGGCGCCATTCGTCATCTAAAATCTCATAGCCCAACTGTTTGGTTTCGATAGTGTCATTAAAATTGTTGATTATTTCCTGATTATTTGTGCCGGGACGGATTTCAACATCAACATCTTTATAATTTTCAATCGGGTTATCGTTCAATCTTATATCGGTAATTTCAAGTGGGCCTTCACCGGCGCAAACAAGCCAGTTAAGTACCTGGTCGTTGCTGTCGTTCGATACATATTTTGCAATCGACTGTCCGCCGGATTTTACCGTGCCGTAGGTTAAGGCAATAGCGTTGCCTTGCCCTTCCATTGTGGTTACACCATCCCAACTGTAAGTCGGGTCGCTTTCTGTGGCGTTATATTTGCCGACGCTGATTTTCGGGCCCAGTTTGCTTACAAGGCTGCCACCCAAAAACATGGTAGCGGCCGCGCCTAAAAATGAAGGTAAACCCCACGCACCAATGCCAACGGCACCGGCACCGAAAAAAGCGCCGCCAGCCAGTACAGAGCCGACACCCATTGCAACTACCGACAAGGCAATGCTGGCAATAAGCTGTAACGGATTTTTGCCGCCGCCCTTGCCAACCGTTACCATAACCACGATAAAAGCATTTTTAGGTACAATGCCGTCAAATTCCACAGCAATTTTGCCGTTAACCTGCACGGTCAGTTCATTAAAGGGCACCTTGTCACGATAAGGCTGCACATATTCAGTTAACGTCTTGCCGTCCTCTGCGTGTTCTACGCTGCGGGACTGGTACGGGTCAAAAGGGTTCCGTACAAAAACCACTGTTACCATGGCTTCACCGCCTTATCTTCCAACAAATTCATAAAACCCAACAATCTGCCGTTTCCACATTATGCTGTCAATGCGGTCAACACAGCAGCCGATGCGCTCGCGCGTATGTAAAAACTGACCGTGACCGATATAAACCCCGGTATGGTTTACCACGCCCGGCGGGCTGTTAAACCGCAAAGCAATCAAGCACGGTACCGGCAGTTCTCCGGCGGCATCGGGTTTTACTTCCCGCCAGCTGCTTTTCGCTACCTCACGCCGCAGTATGGCGTTTATTTTTGCCTTGTCGCTACAATCCGAGTAATACTCGCCGATTTCCATACCGGCACGGCGGAAAACCTCATGCACAAGACCGTAGCAGTCAAGCCCTGTCTTTACATCACGCCCCAAATTTTTAAAAGGTACGCCGATTAAATCAGCATATTTGAATTTCTTATTATACATACAAGCCTCCCTGCGGTATGCCCGCAAAGCCGCCAAAACGTTTATTGTTGCCGCGCGCCCTGCACGCCGTCAGTGTATGGTCACAATCGGTTAACTCCGAAGTACAGGCACACTCAACGCCTTTATACTTATATGGGCAGGCGTTCTTTTTATAAACACCAACCGGTCGCCTGCTCGTCGCCGGATAAGCATTGCCGAGGGAAAACTTAACGTACTGTTCAGTAACAGTTGTGTCTTCCACCGAAAATATTTCCTCAATTTCGGCTACGCCCGGCACTTCGTCCGACGGAATAACCACGCGCAAAATTACGGTAGACTGCACACCGCCGTCGCCCTGGTTAAGGTAATAATCCAGCGCGCGGCCGGTGTTATCGACAGATAAATCTATTGAAGGAAGGCTGCCGGTTCCGTCTTCTTTAACCTCGCCCAATTCAAAGGGAAATGCCTGCCATAACTGCCCGTTCCACATAACATCCTCGTTGTTATGGCAAATATAAATACTTTCATCGTCGCCTTTTAATTTAATCTCTAAAAGAACGACGAACGGCGTATCGCTGGCAATATCGTTTTTGGCTATTTTTGCAAGTGTTGATAATCTATGCGCCATAGCCTTACACCTCTTGCAGGCTTATTGATACCTGCCAATACTTAATCATAGTCAGGCTAAATTTCGGCGGCTCTGTAAAGCGCACAAGTTTTGTTTCGCCGCTTTGCGGATGCACCCATTTGAACGCAAGTGCGCCGCCTTTAACGTCATTTTTATAAAAGGTTTGCAGCACGCTTTTGTCTGTATCCGGCAGGTTTGTCCATTCCACGGTGTACGTGGTACGTATGCGGGTAAACTTCTGCCTTGTCTGCACCGTCCCGTCCTCAAACGTGCTGCGCAGCGTGCTGTCCTCTAATTCCTCGCCGAGCGGATAGTTCGGCGGCGGCAATGTATCCGGAAAATTAATTGTGCCTGCTGGCATAGTGTTTCACCCCTTTATCATCCTGATTTTTGTGCAATGCTACGTATCATGTCCTGGCTGCCCTGTTCGTTGCGTGCAATCGCACCGATAACAATGGAAATAATCATATCGCGCCCGTTTACCTGTGCAGCGCTGTTCGTTACCTGCATCTGCTGGTTGCTTTCGTTGCGGATTTCAACCTTAACATTTTCAATGCCGCTGCCGTAACCTGCGCCACTGGACATGCGCAGAGCCTGCGCCGTCTGTTCGGCATTATAAATGCGTCCCGGCGTGGCAAGGTCTAAAAGTTCGGGCCCTTCTTCGCCGACAAGCGTTAATCCGCCCTGTGCATAGCCGCCTTTGGCAAAGCCAGGCACCTGCACGCCGCCGATAGATAAGCCTAAATCAGCAGAGCCAAAATTCGGCGTACTGATTGTACCGCCGCCACCGCCCATGCCAAATATGCCCATTATGGATTTCATAACAAGGCCCTGCATGATAACTTTCATCATCATGTTTAAAATACTGTTGGCAAGGTCGCTGTATAAATCTTTCATGCGTTCGGTAAAGCTTTTTTGTTCCGTCAGCATGTTCTGCCCAAAATTGGTAAGCGTGCCAATCATACCGTCAACGCCGCTGTTCAGCGTTTCCAACTGGCTAAGCTGCGTATTTTTTAAATGTTCAAGCGCGTTATCCCAAATGGCATTGCTGTTCTGCGCCTGTGCTTCCTGCAAAGCAGTATAGGCACTGGCATATTCCTGACGCAGACGGAGTTTCTCCTGTTCTGTAAGCTGGGTATTTTGCAGTTCTCCCTGCAAATAGGCCATGTAAGTTTGCAGTTCCGTTTCCTGCAAAGCTGATAACTGCGCAGCGTACATCTGCCCAGCCTCGTACTCTGCCTGCCATGTTTCCATACGCAGGTTGTGCATATCGGTAACGTTTTCACGGGCATTTTGTGCTTCTTTTAACTGCTGATAGGCTGCGGCAAGTTTTTGCACATTGGCAATTTCTTCTTTGCTTACGCCGGCCACTTCCGCATTGGTAATGCGGCTTTGTACCTTTTGCATTTCTTCTGCAAGTTCGGCACTGGCAACATCAAAGGTGCTGCCGGTCAACTCGGTTATTTTTGTTTCAAGGTCTTTCTCGCTCTCCAAAAGTTGATTGCGGTATTTTTCATACCGTTGCTGCAACTTTTTGGCTTCTGCCTCTGCTGTTTTGGCAGCATTTTTAACGCCGCTTAAATCGGTAGCACGCTGGTTGATGGTAAGTTCTTTTATTATGTCATCAACAGATTTTTCGTTTGACATAGTCGGATAGGTTCCGGCTTGCCTGCGGCGTTCGGCATTTTTCTGTGCCGAATAATCAACTGCCGACGGGTCATAATCGTAAGTATATTCAGGTTGGCCATGTTCGTTTATGCGGTAACCAGTTACATGGCTGGCGTTTTTATTGTAGTTCTGTACCTGGTCGTAAAGCGCATAACCGGCTCCGGCAGCAACAGCTACTGCACCGCCAATAACGCCCATGCTGGCAATTTTCAAAGCACCAAAAGAGCGGCTCAACGTATCAACAGCTGTAATTAAAATGCTAATCTGGAACGCCGCGTTCGCCGCTTCATTTATCCATCCGTCTGTTTCGTCAGTCATAGAAGCAATGGTGCCGGTTAAAATGCTTCCGGCTGCCGCTGCCGCACCGAGTTTATCAGTAAGATTACGTGCACCGGTTGCCTGTGCATTTGCAGCCTGCGCTGCTTTCAAATGGGCTTCCTGGGTTTGCAATATTTTGGCAGTAACTTCGGTTTGCCCTTTTACTGCCTGCTTTGCCGCCTGATACTGCAAGCGCCCTGCTTCTTCGGCAGATAAACCAAGGCGCTTATAAGCATTTTGCGCATTTAATAGCTGTTGCGCCAGTTCTGCGTTACCCTGTTTGGTTAAACGGGCCGCAGCATTTTCAACGGTTTCAGTCTGCTTAATAGCTTGCTGCTTGCGTCCTTCTTCCTGCAAAACAATGCTTGCCGCCTGCTGTGCTGCCTGCATTTCTTCCTGGTAGCGCAAACGTGCGCTGTTCCTGCCGGCGTCATAAAAACCGTTTACCTTTTGTACCGCCTGCCCTAAAAGGGTTTGTGCCTGGTAAGCAGTATTTGTAGCGGTTGCCACGTTGTAAAGGTCACTGGCAATCTGCCCGCCCTTCCATACAGCAAATCCGGCAGCAATAAGTTTTGTGTTATCTGTGGCCACGCCGAGGTATTCCGCACCGAGTTTTAACGCCGGAACTACAACAACACCGGTAACCTGTCCAATGTCCGCAAGGTCACTTGCTACATCGGCAGCTTCCTGGCTAAACTCACGCACGCTTGCGATAGCCGCCGGATTAAGTTCAAAGCTGTCAGGTGCAATTAAGGCGTCCGATATTTCCTGCAAAAATTCTTTATAACGGTTTTGCAAAGGCTCCATACCGATACTGCCGGTACGGGTAATCGCTTCATCCACCTGGTCCATTAAGCCTTTTAAGGTTTTCGGCGTTTCCAGCGACGCCCGTTCAAAGCCCTGCAAACGGTCCATTAAGAATTTAAACAGGCCTTCGCTGCTGTTTTTAGCCGCTTTAATATCAGCGTCTGTTAAGTCCAACGCCGTTGCCAGCGTACTGCTTGCGGGCTGTATGCCGCCTTGTACAAGGTCGCGAAGTTCCTGCACAAGCTGCCTGCCGTCCAATCCTATGGATTTTACGGCGTTAACGCCAACAGTGGTAAGCTGCTGTATCTGGTCAATGCTCATACCTGCGCCGAGACCGGGTCCGAGCAAAGCACGGAATGTTGTTACCAATTCTTCACTGGTCGCCGCCGTGCGCAGGGCTTCCGTGTTCATGCGGTCGATAAGGTTTGCCGATATGGCCAGTGCGTCATTCCACTGCAATGCTTCGCCGTTAAGCTGCGTCATGGATGACAGTATACCCGCCATGCCGATGCGGTTCGTTTCCATGTTCATGGAAAAATCCCAGGCCTTTTGCGCAGCTGTGCCTAAAGCGTCGGTAATGCTGTTAATGCCAACCATACCGGCAGCAATGCCAGCACCGGCAGTAAATGCGCTGCTAAAGCTTGTTCTCATGCGTTCGGCAGCATTATCCAGCTTGTTCATCTCGCCATAGATGCCTTGCAGGTTTTTGCTCATAGCGTCTATTAGCGATATTTTGACTTTCGTTTCTGCTACGGCCATTAAGCATTGCCCCCTTTCGTTGCCGGTGTAGTTTTCTTTTTATTGTTAAAATGCTTCAAAAACGCTGCTTCCAACGCTTTCAGCTTGCCATAAATGCCGGGAGTAAATTTTACCCCCAGCACGCCGGCAAGCATTTTTATTTCCGTCCAGTCAAAGCCCATTGCATACACGCCGTCCATTGTAGATGTGTATTTAATGCTGCTGGAGCAGGCGTTAAATAAATCCACCGCCTGCTTATTACCTGGCATTACATCTGGGCTTCGGTAGTCACAGTTCCCGCAGTCGATACTTTCTCCTCGTTGCCGTTGGAGCTTCCGGCAGTCGCGGCAATATCCGCTTCGTTCAAAGTTCCAGTCAACGAGGTCGGCCAGTTTTTTATTTCGTCTTTGCGGATGCCGTTGCTGTGAATAAGCGTTGCGTTGAAAATGGCTACAACCTCGCCGGGGGTAAACAGCTTTTTGTCAGCCCCGTAAACGTTGTCCATTACCCACGCTGCGCAGGCGTAAAAATACTCCGTGCTTTTCTCGTTAAGTTCTTTGTGGCTTTCAAGCCATTCTTTTTTAAAGGCTTCAAACTGTTCGTTTTCTTCCCAGTTCATTCCGCGCAGTTCCAAAAGTGTTTCTTTTTCAGCCATAGTTTATTTGCCCCTTTCTTATTCACTCTGCGCATAGCTGGCAGTCTGATTGGTCAACCTTACCTGCACGGATGTGCCTTCCGTTGCGTCATTGTAGTAAGCAGAGTAGCTAAGTTCCACCTGAATACCGGCAGGACCGTCAATGCCCGGCGAAGTACGCGCGAACTGCACTTCCGGCAGCAAAATGGCAAGTTTATTGTTTCCGGATGTAAAGGTAAATTCAAGCTTCGTTTCGGTTGCGTTTTCCGCCATTGCAATGTAGGTGTCATCTTTAAAGAACATTGTTAAAGTGCCGCTTACGGTTGCAATGCCAGGGCAAGCAGCCTGACGGTATCCCTGCCCGCCGATAACATAAGTATCGCCGTCAACGCCGAAGTTAATTTCGATAGTAGCTTCCGTCGCCAGTGCAACAGCAGTTCCGCCGATGGAAAGCGCAGCCTGGAAATTATTCACGCGCAGCAGCGGAACACTTACCGGCGCAGACGACATCGCGCTTTCGCCAATTGTTTCTTTTGCGCCCATTACTTCAAGGTTGGCAACAAGTTCGCCGTCGCCGCCAACGGTTAAAGAAAACTGGCTGATTACGCAGCCGTTGCTTTTGGCGTAAACGCCGATGCCGGGAAATGCTTTTTCCATGGTAAAAGACGGCATATCCTCGCCCAATTTATACACGTGGTTATAATAACCTTCCGGCGTGCCTGCCGATGCAGTGGTGGGATTGCCAAACATAGCTTTCAGCCAGTAGCCAAAAGCGGTTAAATCAAGCGGCACGGCAATGGTGCCGGTATTATCAATGTTGCCCAAAATCGGTTGTACCGGATTTCTGTTGCCGGTAATGGTTTCCGGCTGGGTAACGTTCTGCGATGCGGCTACGGAGTTGGTATTAAACGGCATTGCCAGTGTTTTAGTGGCAATGTCTTCGCTGTCCTCGCCGTAGGTGTCTTCAAAGCAAATGCGGGTCTGCGTCTTAGCACCGACGCCCCACGGGCAGCCGTGCAGTTGCAATTTTAATTCAAAATTTTTCTCCACTGTTTTCACTCCTTTTCTTGCGTTTGATAACAAAAAAGTTGCATTTGATAACAAAAACATTATGTTTGCTGTCAAAAGTCTGTAATTTCACCCATGCCGAGCGTCTGCGGCACCTTCCAGGTAGCAGTAATATTGCCAGCCCAGTGCGTATTTGAGCTCTCAATAGCACCCATAACATCAGCTTCCACAACATCCGGCGGCTTGCAGCCTTCCTTAAAACCAAACAAGCTGTGCTGCACAAGGTTCATTAATTCGCTTACGCGCTCAAAGCCCCCGACAATAACGATACCGCTTTCAGTTTCGCTATTGTCCTTGTCGCTTACGCCGCAGCCAAAATTACATTGATATTCTGCCGGGTCTTTAATTGTTGTTCCTTCTTTTTTTGAAAAACCCCACATGTAAATATATGGTGCGTCATCCTCTGTCGGGCGAAAACTATCAGTTGCATCGCCCACAAGGATTGATATATCTTTACCGTAAATGTCCTGGCAGAAATTTTTAATATCGCCGTCATTTTTCAGGTGCTCGGCCAGTTCAACGCCCATTTTTACAAAATTGACATTCTGCATAATTTTCACCCTTATTTATAAACTTTGTACTTGCGGCGCGTTGCTTTTTTGGTAAAGCTGCCGTTTTCGATATACTGTTTAACCTTACTTGCAACGTGCGGCACAATACCGGGGCTTACAATCTGCATAGCAGGCTCATACAACGGACGTGCCGGGTTGTGCAGTTCTGTTGTTGTCCATTTAAGCGGCACACCGGCTCTGCCCCAGCGCCGCCTTGTGCCTGCGGTTACAGCCCTTGTAGCGCCCTGTTCAAAAATGCGGCCATAAGCTGCCGCCGTGCTGCTTGTCCAACCGATTGCTACGCTGCCGCCGTCAAGGTATTGATAACCGATTGCCCGCTTCATGCGACCCAGCCATGTTTTCGGAGCTGACGGCACAAGTCTTTTCCTCACCCAGAAGGGTATACGCGGTTTCCATCCCAGACTGATTTCCGGCACACTCTCTTTAATGCCCTTTTGTACGTACCAGCCCGCACTTTTGGTTGCACTGCGTATAAAGCGTGGGTTGTTTTTAAGCCACTCAAGCAAAAAGGGGCTGATACCGTCGCGGATAGAAATAACGATTGTATCGCTCATCGCCCGAACCCCCTTACCTTTCGTTCGGCTTCAACAGTCACATTTCCGCCGACGCTATCAATAAGGCTTACACGCCGCACAATCCAGCGTTCAGCGTTGTATAAAATAACATCGCCTGCTTCTGGCTTCGGCACATCTTCAAGCATTACGGTAAACATTGCAACGTCACTTGTTTTGCGGTTGGCGCTGATGTCGCCGCCACGGTACGCAGCCTTTTCTTCCTGCAAGGTTTCGCCGATTTCTACTATCGCCACAATCTCTTTGCCCTCATCGGCGTTTTGCGGCGTATAGGTTATGCTTTCGCCAAAACGGTTAAGGTTAAAAACAGCATTTTTAATAATTTTTTGGTAGATTGGATTTGCCATTTTTACCACCTTGTACTGTAAAAAGGTATAAAAAATAGGGGTAGGCAATAAACCACCCCTATTTAATTGTCAAAGCATCAGCCTGCGTCACCCGTGGTATCGACATAACCGGTATTAATTTTTACCTGTACGGTCGCACCGCTGGTTGCTGCGCCTTCGCTCCATGCAATGCCTAAATAGGTGTTGCTGCCCGCAGTAGCGGTAACAGTGCCGTCAGATTTAAGATAAACCTTTGCACCTGCGGTAATAGCAGCCGCGTCGGTTTTAAACTCAAATACACCCACGGTGGTTAAGGCAATTACATCACCATCAGCGCCTGCGGTTTCTGCCACGCCTACGATGCCGCCGGAAAGTGCGATTACATCGCCCACCGCAACATCGCCGGTGCAGGAGTAGTCAAATTTATCGCCATTACGGCGGAATACTGCTGCTTCTTTAGCCATGTTCATTTACCCTCTTTTTATTCGCCTGCATTTTTAACAATGCCGGTAGTAGATAAGAGTTTTACGCCGTAGTCAAGATACATACGGTATTTCCAGCCCAAAGTTTCAAAGGAAACCTGGCTTTCAAGGATAGGTGTACGGTTACCGTTCAAGAAGTCAACTTCAACGCCTTCACCCTGCACCTGGTTGCCTAAGAGATACCATGCAGTAGTGCTGATATCGTCCAGTTCCGGGTCATCAACAAGCGTAAGCGCGCCGCGGTAAATATTTACTACACCGCTGTTGCTTGCTTCCGGGTCTGCGGTACTACGCAGAAGCTGTGCCGCAACTGCGGACTGTGTAACCGGCACAACAAGGTAACGCGGCATAATGCGCAGGTAATTTTTGGAAAGGTCGCCCTTTTGTTTGCGCAGCAAAGTCATTGCTTCCGAAAGGGTTGTGGTGCTGATAGCGCCAGCTGTGCCGAGGTTAACGTTTGCGCTGTAAGAGCCGCCTGTCAGTGCTTTATAGGCTTCACGGTTAATAGCCATTGCAAATTTCTGCGCCAACTGATAAGGAATGGTAACAAGCACATCCTGGTCATCATTGATAAATGCCTGGCGAGTGTAGCTGTAAGAACGCCCGTAGGTGTCAAGACGTACAAATTTCTTGCTTTCTTTCAGCTGTGCTTCGGTGAACTCGCCGTTTTCGGGAATTTTCACCGGTTCAGCGTCCAGTCCTACGTTTACAAGATACTGCGGACGGAAGTCACGCAGCTGACCAATGCGCGCCCAAATCTGATAAGTAGGCATAGCGTCCTCATAGCCTCTTACAAGCGCTGCCTGCGTAGTATCCGCAAGCAAAGCCGGAAGTGCGCCGGTAGTCATTGCACGTTTAAACAATTCTTCCGGTGCCAGGCGCATTACATCACGTTCATCGGCACGGAGCAGCATGTCAATAGCAATGTCACGCATGGACATGTAACGCATTTTTTCAGCGCCGTCGGCAGGTTTTTCGACGTTTAAGCCGTTGCGGAGCAAAATGGCGTCGCGGTATGCAGCGCGCATTTTATCTTCTTCGGCTGCGCCGAACTGCGGTTTGCCTGCTGTCGGTTGTGCTGCCTGACGTGCGGAAAGGATTTCCAGCACACTGCGGTTAACGGTTTCAATGCTTACATCACTATTCAGCCAGGCTTCGCGCTGCTGGTCTTCAATGCCGAACTGGCGGCACAAACCGTTAATCTGCGCCTGACGTTCGCGCTCTGCTTTAACAGCTGCCGCGCGTTCTTCTTCCACATTTACGGTGGGTGCAACAGGCGGGTTAGCAGAAGCAGTAATACCGGTTGCCGGTACTTCAACGTTTCTCTGCTGTTCTTCGGGATTTTTCTTTTCTTCCATGTTGATACCTCCATTATGATTATTTAAAATTGTTAATAAACTTTCGTCGTCAAACAAACTGCGGCCTACGCCGACGGTTGCGTCTGCCGGCACGGAAACGATGCTGATTTCATACACTGCCCAGCGTTCACCAATCCACGCTGGCCCGGTAATGCCGTCTTCCGATACCTGGTTCTTTTCGATAAAGCTCCATTCCGATACGCGGTATCCTACCGATACGCCGCGCAGGCTGCCGGACTGCACTTTATTCCAAATGCGAGTGCTTTCTTCGTCATCATCAAACTGGATTTCGGCATAAGCTTTGGTATTTTCAAACCAAATGCGGGTAGGCCTACCAATAACGGCGTCGCGGTTGTGGTTAAACAGCACCGGCATTACGCCTGCCGTAAAGCGGCTAATGTCTGCCGCCTGGTCATTGCAGCGCAAAATTTCCGGGTCGCCCCAAAAATCTGGGCATGGTTCCTCACTGGCAAATGATAAGGTTACCTTGCGTTCTTCGGCGTTAACACTGTTAATCGTGGCTTCACGCTGGCGCGGCAGCATTTGGCGCTGCTCACGCGGAATTTTCCGCAGTTCATCCTTCGTTATTGCTGGCATTGCTTCCCATCACTCCTTCCTGCTGTCCTTCGGCAAGTGCGCCAAGGTCAGCTTTTTCTTTTTTTATCTGCTCGACCGTTTCTGTGTAGTCGCGGCCGCTGCGCCCGTAAAACTCTTTAAGCGTCATCTGGTAGCTTTCAAGCATAATCTGGTTGGCAAGAGCTTCTTTATACGGGTCAATCCACGGCATTTTCTGCCCGATAAATTCGTGTTTCAGCCACTGCGGGTTGCTCCAAAAATCATTTGGCACTACATTTGCCGGAATATAACCGCTAAGCACCGCCGCGCGAATGACATCTTCAAAAACGCCGTCAAGAAAATGCGCTATTAAAAATTGCTGCTCCTTCTCAAACACCTTCCAGTCTTCCAAAAGGTTTTGGCGTGCCGATGAGTAGTTAACCTGGCTTACGTCACGGCTTACCTGCTCGTAAGACAGCCCTTGCCCTGCGGCAACCTTGCGCATAATAGCAAGGTCGAAGGTTTCCAACTCGCTCGATTGCCCTGCCGGCACAAGCGTTTTAATATCCTGCCCCGGCGCCAGTTCGTTTATACTGCCTGGCACAATGCGCTTGCCGCGTACGGGTTTACCGCTGCTATCACCACCACTGGCAACGCTGCCGCGCCCCACGCTACCGGAAGCCGTATCGGAATTTATAATCCATACAGCTATTGCCGCATTGATTTTTTGCTTAAACACTGTCAAGGTCATGCGTTTTATCAATGGCACGGGCCAGCGGCGTTATCTCCCTTATCTGCGTAGCACGTGTTTTTTCCATCAGGTAATACACGCGCTCGGCGTCGACAGGCTCCGTTTCCACCTGCGAAAAGGTTTTAAGGTCATACTTGCGCAAGTAAAACTTAACCGGCCTGCCCACGGCATTTAATTCTATGCCGTCAACAATCGGATTACCGGCGGGCGACTGCATCTGCCCGTAGCTGTCTATCTCGTCAACCTCGCGCATTTGCAGCTGGTATGGTATTGCAAACTTTTTATCGTAAGTTTTTACCGCCAGCACGCCGCCGTCTACAAGTTTGCGCCGAACAATAAGGTCAAGCATTTCTTCCAGCGAATATTGTCCCGTTACGTCACAGTTCCCCGGTCTGGACCACTCCTGCCAAACAGCCTCTAAAAGGCTGTTCCAGTCTTCGTTGTCCGTTTTCACCTGCAAGTTAAATCCTTTACCCACAACATTCCTGGTATAAGCATTTAAAATACTGTTGACGACGTCGCTGTTGCGTTCTAGGCATCTTGCTTTTGCCCTAAGTTGTGCGCGGCTCGCCTGGTTTAGCGGTTCTGCCCTGCCGTCTACCGGAAACCAGTCCGCCGAATTTCGCCACGGCCTTGCAGCTTCGTACCCTTCCATAAAACGCAGTTTAATGCGCGCTACGCTGCGTTCCAAAGCTCTTTTTGGGCTAAAAATACCAATAATTTTGTCTATTCGTTCCCCCAAAGTGGGGTTTCTCTGATTCTCCTGCATTGTTTACCCCCTGCCGCAATAAAACATCGGCGTCCCAAAAGTGTTGCCTGCCGCGCTTCCAGCGCTTTCGGCGGCTGAAATCTGGCGTTCCAGGTCGGCTTTTTCCGCCCTTAAAATGCCTAAATCGGCCATTTTGTAGCGCCCATTACGGGTCTGCACTTCCTGCCCGCCCTGCTTAATAGCGCTTATCGCGTCGTTGGTTTCTTGCAGTTGCTGTTTCAGTTCTTCCAAACTCGCCAATTTTCCAAACTCCCCTTTCTTATAAGCTAAAGCCCGGTTCAGGCAGTGCCATGTCGTCAAATTCTTCTGCCTGTTCCTGCGCCTGCGGCTCATCTTCCTGTAATTGCCGCATGTGCACAAGGTCTGCCACGGCAAAGCTGTACACAGAGCAGTCCCACCAGTGGTTTTGCTTTGCACTGGTCTTTTTCTCCCAGGTTTCAACCGCCCTGCCGCCTTTGGTTTGAATAACACGGTGTTCAGATGTTATCTGCTCCGCAAATTCGCGGTCGCAGTCAGCGTTTAACATCCAACTCCCTTTGCCCATCGGAATTTCCATGCGCATGGCAATTTCATTTTTGTAGGTGTCGGTGTTTATAATCCATAATTGCAGCGGCACCTTGTTTAACTTGTCCTTGCGCTCTATGTTAGACGGTCTTGCGCGCTGTACCATCGGCGTTGAAGAACCTTTAACCGGTATCGCCACGCGCGGATGCCGCTCGCAGTAATCGTAAATTTCTTCTGTCCGATAGCCAGTATCAATGCCATATACCCAAACTTGCAGTTTAGGCTTGCCGTTTTTGTCCGGATACCATGTATCCATAATCTTTTCTATTTCATCAAGCGTCAGAGCCCTGCCGTAAGCAATAGTTTGGCAAGTTACACCGGGCCCCCAGGCGTCAATTTTCCAGTAGAAGTACCCCATTTGTACGTCCACGCCGCCGGTTAACAGCTGCGCCCAGTCAGGCACTATGCCCATCGGCACGTCCGTCTTATGCTGCAACAGCAAATCCGCTTCCATAACAGCGCTTTTGCTCTCCCAAGGTTCGCCGAGCCAAGAGTTTACAAAGTTCATCAAAAGCAACTGGTCATCTTTGCTGCGTATAAACTCCGCCGCCATCTGCCCAAAGGTTACCCACGGGCTGTAAAGGCTGTTCAACTTAAAAGCCACGCTTTTAGGCTTGCCATTAATCTCATTAAGTGCTACCCAGCGTCCTTTTTCCAACATCTCCGGCTTGTATTGGTCTGTAATGTGCCCACCACAAGAGCAGCACTCATAATGCGTGTTGTACTGTATTGCGGTAACGTCTTCGTCAACGTTAAACCGTACCTGGTTCCACTCTAATGCCTGATAATGACCGCAGAACGGGCACGGCACCTGGAACTCGAAGCGCATATCCGCATTTTCCCACAACTGCCAAATGTTGCCGGTTTTCAGCGTCGGCGTGCTCCAAAAAAACATTTTGCGCTTACCTGGCCAGTTTTTGGTACGTTCTTCCGCCAGTTTTAGTGGCGATGCTTCTTTGCTGGCCTGCTTCGGGTATTTATCAATTTCGTCCAAGATGATAACCGGCACGCTCCAGCTTGCCAGTTTCGTAGCGCTGCTTGCATTGCCGAATTTACAAAAGCCACCGTGGAAGCTCAGCATCAAATCCTTGCTGTCCTCACGGTATTTATCTTTAAAACACTCATTAGTGCGCAAAACCTTTTGCAATCGCTGCGACGAAAAATCCCTCATAGTGTCTTCGTCCGGCAGCACATACAAAATGCGGCTCGGCTGCTGGTCAATAATATAACCAACAATGTTAATGCCTGCTTCCGTTCCGCCTATCTGCGTCGGTTTCAAAAAAATAACCTTTTCAATGTCATCATCGTTCAGGCAGTCCATTATTTTCGCCAGGTACGGCACAATCGACGTGCGCCACGGCCCCGGTCTGCTTGTTTCCTCGCTTGACATGTAGCGGTATTTATCCGCCCATTCGCTTACTTTGATACGTTCCGGCGGTTTAAATATTTTGCAGGCATTATTAACGAGATTTTCGAGGGCGTCCAACTGGCTTTTTAGCAGCTGGTCTTCCGGCGTAATATCTAAATTCTCCGGTGTCTGCGATTGTTTCAAGTGCTTTTCTGATGTGCCCATCAATTACTCTCCTTGCCTGCTGCGCCAGTTCCGGGTACTGGCTGTACATTTCTGCCATAATCAGGTCGCCGATACTTAACATTGATATGCGCAGCGAAGCGAACTTCTCATCTATTACTTGTTCAACAAGCGGCAGAGGTATCAGCTCGCCGCTTTTTTGCTTTAATTCCAATTCAGCCATTTGCGCTTTGGCCTGTTTCAGTTTCGTGTCTGCTTCAAGTTTTGCTGACAACCCATCAGCACCACCCTGCACGCCAATTTCACGTCCACGCCACCCGACAACAGCCTTAATATCGTACCAGCCTCTCTTTTCTTTCGGGCAGCCTTGCCGTTCCCAGGTGCCAACGGTATTTGTTGATACGTGCATAATATCTGCAAGTGTTGCTGTGCTGACCAATATTCTGCCGTCTTCTGTTTCCTCAATGCGTTTGTTACGTTTTGGCGGCATCTTTCCAGCTTCTGTCTGCTGTAATTTTGCCAAAGCCATTGCAGCTTTCGGGTCCGGCGGACGTTCTTTTGTTGTTACTTTGGCAACAGGTTTTCCAAATCTATCTTTAGTTACTTTTGTTTCGGTTGTCTTATACCCTAAAGCGCTCTTTTTAAGCGCCTGCTTTACTTCTGTAAGGTTTTTTTCGCTTTCAAGGGTATTTGCTTGTGTTTCGTTTTTCATCGGCTCACACCCAAAATTCAGAGGTCATTTTTCAAAATTTCCATAGTAGACTTGACGCGGGGTGCCCGACCATTGTTACCGCCACCCCCACCAGAAGGACCCGCGCGCGTTTTTGCGTGCATAATTTATGCTTTTTAAATACTTCAAACTATTGTGTAGCACTATGCTTTACTGGCTACACTTTAATTATTACACACGCCCGCCGCTGATTGTAGATGCCTTACCCCGCATTTGTACCATGTTTGTTTCAACTTTGCGGGGCATTATTGTTCCCACAAATAACAAAAAGCCCCTGCCGGTACTGATACCAACAAGGGCAATAAAAAGCCCGAGGCGTGTATGCCCTGGGCTGTATGCTGCGTTATGGCAGCGCCTTATGATGTTATATCTTTTCACCGCTGGCCGTTGTGAATACCACTTCACAAGTGCAGCCTAAAGCGGCGGCTATATCGTGCAAGTCTTTTTCTGCAAAGTTATCACGTTTAAATTTATTTGACAGGTTCTGTCTTGTCTGGCCTGTTCTTTCCGCAAGTTCTCCGGCCGTCATTTTTTGACGCTGTAACAATACTTTAATTTTTTCCGTTGTGCTTAACATTTTGTAGCCCCCTCTTTTTGTCTTTATTGTAAATTATAAAATGTAAAAAGTCAAATTATTTTTTAATTTTTACATTTTATAATTAACTTTTTGACTGACAAATTACACTTTAAAGTGTATAATATAATCATAGAGAGGAGGTGAAAACATGAAAAGCCCAATAAAGCCTTTTAAGGCTCCAGCGGCAAAAGCGCCCTGGATAGGTAAAAACGTTTTAGAAAACGCAAAAGCCGCCAGCCAAAAAGCCAGCGGCAACACGAAAAACTAAACTAATATAAATTAGTTTGGTTCACGGGCGGCGGTACCAGCGCCGCCCGTGTTTTAAGAATAACAGAAATCAACCCGAAAATCAAGGAAAAATAAAAATGACTAATTATTACAAATAAATCCACCATTTTTTACAACAAGCATTCTATATCCTTTTTTATATCTTCTATTAACTTATTATTAAAATCTAAAATCTTCTTATTTGTCAATGAACATCCTTTTGAAACTGTAATAAAATTATGAATTTTATTATTTGAAGCTCTATCCTTTAATTCTTCTAAAAATTCTTTAGGATTATAACAATAAAAAGATTCTATACACGAAATATCTGTTACAATTATGTGTTTAGTCATCCACTGATAATCAACATTATCTATTCCTCCATGTTCCAACAACCTTTTTGCTTCATCATATATATCTTGTCTTGGTATAAAGGAATCAGACTCAACAACGACAATTCCCCATTTATTTTCATCATTAGCACTATAATTATTCTTAAAAGGATTGTACTCCGTTGGATACTTTAATTTCAAATGTTTATACATTTGAACACAAGCTTTACTCATAACACCAATATTATTATCTATATCCCTTTTATCTATAATGGATATCTTATTCCCCGGAACTGTTGATTTTCTATCAAAAAACAAAATATCATTTCCAATCCTGCACATTACGTCTATAGTTTTCTTTTTTTGTTTTTTATAAATATAACTTTGCTCTTTATAAATTTCCTCAAAATAGTTTGAATCATATAAAATATCATATAGATACTTCTCAAAAACTATATTGCCAATTTTATTTCTTAAACTATTATTTTTTTCGGTTAATCTAATCATTAAAAATTCTGTAATAGATATAATCAA
>OGNF01000153.1_pt1 | contig 76288 bp, 75 predicted proteins | sample 1573321 | NCBI WGS metagenome assembly OGNF01 (sample SAMEA2581911, study PRJEB24529) | metagenome | biome: Human gut stool | place: China | collected 2011 | reverse complement strand
CCTTATCACGCCGATGGTACTGCTAACGCGGAAGAGTAGGTAATCGCCACCTTCAAGAGGCTCCGAGAGATCGGAGCCTTTTTTATTGCACAAGGGTTACCTCTTCCCATTATGAACAGAGAAGTAAAACCTTATCACGCCGATGTCCGTGCCTATGTATTGGGCGAAAGCGGAAGAATAGGTAATCGCCACCTTCAGAGGCTCCGAGAGATCGGAGCTTTTATATTGCACAAGAGGCTGCGTCTATATTTGAGGGGCAGCCTCTCTCGTGTATATTTGTGAAATTTTTCGGCTTTTTGTTGCTCGTTTAAATTATTAGAATTAACTTTGCATTATCCAACTATAACAGAAAAATTTAAATACTTATGGCTTACGTAATTACTGACAGATGCGTTGCTTGCGGAACATGTCTTCCTGTTTGCCCCGTAGAGGCTATCTCCGAGGGTGATATCTATCACATCGACCCGGATACCTGCATCAGCTGCGGCAGCTGCGCATCGGTTTGCCCCAACGACGCTATCGAGGAGGGCTAACCAATCCGCTTACGGAAAAAATCACTGGCTGTCCTCACCGGACAGCCATATTTTTTTATAATTTTGAATTTTGATGATAGGGCAGTCGCTCCGTGACTATCAATCATCAATCATCAATCATTAATCATCAAAATGCTGGATAAAGTTAACGTCAAAATAATCAATCGCAGTCATCATCCGCTGCCTTCATATAGCACTCACGAAGCCGCCGGACTGGATGTCCGCGCCTATCTCCCCGAGGGGGATGTAACGCTCAAGCCCCTTCAGCGAGCTCTGATAGGCACAGGGCTCTATATGCAGTTGCCCGCCGGCTACGAGTGCCAGATACGTCCCCGTTCGGGATTGGCTCTGAATTATGGAATATCGATTGCCAACACTCCGGGCACCATCGACGCCGATTATCGCGGAGAGATCGGCATCATACTTATAAACCTCGGTGAAAGAGACTTCACTGTCCACGATGGCGACCGCATCTGCCAGATGGTAATAAAGCAGTATTCGCATGTTGACTGGGAGGAAGTCGAGGAACTTGACCGCACGCGTCGCGAAGACGGTGCATTTGGCCACACGGGATTAAAATAAAATCGGCCGTTAAGTTGTTGTTGAATATATGAAGATATCCCTGTTGAAACATGTCATTCTTCCGCTGCTACTGACAGGAGCAGTGGTTTGTTGCATTGCGGCGCCATCGCGTCGCGATGTGAGGGCAGCGCGCCAGAAAGCGAAGTATTATTATACCGAAGGCGCACGTTTTCAGGCGGAGGGGAAAGCCGATGCCGCCTATGAGAATTATCGCAAGGCATATGAAACCGACCCGACCTTTGCCGAAGCCTCCTCCGCTTATGGTCGTCTGCGCCTCGGCGTGGCCAATGACACTCTCAACACGGTGGCTGAGATGCTCCGTTCGCTCGACCTGATGAAGGACTATGTGGACAAATATCCCGACGACACTTATGAGTCGCTCTACTACGGATATGTGGCCGGCCAACTCGACACGATTCCCGAGGCTGTGCGCGTGTTTGAGCGCACTGCAACGCGCCATCCCGAGAATACCAATACATTGCTCCATCTGAGCGACGCATATGCCAATGGAGGTCAATTCACGGAGGCCGCCCGTACTCTCGACCGCTACCAGCATATCGAGGGTCTGAATCCGCAGGTCTCGCTCCGGAAAATCTCCTATTATCTCGCCGACAAGGACACAGTATCGGCCAGAGCGGAGGCCGAAGAACTCCTTGCTTCCAATCCACACGATGCCTCCTATGCGATGACCATGGGCAATTTCTATGACATCATCGCGATGCCCGACTCCGCTATGGCATATTATCTGCGTGCCGAGGAACTGGATCCCGAGATTCCGGGACCGAAACTGGCACTTGCCAACCATTACCGGGAGAATGGGGATTCCGTGGCCTACGACAAGAAGATATATGAGGTGCTGCTATGCGAGGATTTCGGCGTGCAGCAGAAGGCGGAGATGCTCGCGCAATATCTGCAGTCGCTGTTTACCGACAAGCACGACACCCAGCGCGGCGACTATCTCTTCAATGTGCTGCGCGAGCAGTATCCCCACGAACCTACTATCCGTGACCTTGCGGCCCGCTATGACGCAGCCAAGGGTAATTTCAAACTTGCCGAGGAGGAGATTTCCTATGCCCTCGATATGGATCCTGACAATCTGGTGTATTGGGGTCAGCTGATGACCTATCAGAGCGCCGACAAACGTTTTGAGGACGCCCTTGCCTCATATCAGAAGGCTACGGCACGCCTCAAGCCTGACGAGTCGCTACAGATGCTTCATGCCGGAATCGCAGCCGCAGCCAAGAATTATCCACTTGCCATCGCCTCATATGAGAAGATGATTGCGGATATTGATTCCACACTCCCATTGCGACAGCCCCTCGAACTTAGGATGCTTCGGCCTACTATCACTCTTGCAGAACTCGACAAACTCTCTTCTCTGATGACCGCCATAGGCGACACATATCATATGGCCGAGAAGAATGACAGTTCATATATCGCTTTTGAGAATGCGCTTGTATTTAACGCAGACAATCCTCTTGCCTTAAATAATTATGCTTACTTCCTTTCTGAGGATGGCGGCGACCTCGACAAAGCTGCAGAGATGAGCGCGCGTGTGATGAGGGGCGCGGAGGCAAATAATCCCACATATATCGACACATATGCCTGGATTCTTTTCTTGAAGGGTGACCTCGATAAGGCTCTTGAAAAGCAGGCCGAGGCCATACGTCTCACTGAGGAGAATGATTTGGGTTCGTCGGAACTCTATGACCATTACAGCCAGATGCTCATGAAGGCGGAACGTTACGATGAAGCGGCAAAGGCCCTTGATAAGGCCTTGGAACTGGTAGCACCGGAGGAGGATGTGGTTGCTGAATTTGACGCTAAAGAGATGGCGCGTATCGAGTCTATGAGGCAAAGAAAACAGGAACTTGATAAGGAACTCCAGAAAATCGCCGACAAAAAGGCGGATGAGGCTCTTAAGAATAATAGCAATAAGGATTAGAGAATATGAAGCGAATCTTGCCGATGATCATAGCCATGATTTGTCTGCTTCCGGCGTGGGGTGCCAAGGTGGATAAGCGCATGGCGGTGGAGAGCATACTGCAAACCTATACGGAGTGGAAAAGCGCGGAATTTTCCGGCAGACTTAATGTGAAGGATCTGCCCGTGCGTCCTACTATAAAGATATATATGGAGCGGGGAAAACTCATCCAGATTTCGGCCCGCGTGCCGATGCTCGGGGAGGTGGCCCGCATCGATGTGTCGGAGGATTCGATATTGGCGGTAAACAAACTGAAGCGCACATATATCCTTGAATCCACGGAGCGTCTTCGCGACGCATATCCTTGGTTTATCTCCGATCTCCAGAGCCTGCTTTTGGGCAGGATGGTAGTGGTAGGTCACGGAGAGTTCTCGCTCGAAAACGCCCGGATTGTGGAGATTGACACGTCGGATGCAGAGGAATGGATTGTGGTGCCGCAGCAGCCGTCAAAGAAGATTGACGCCTCTTATGGCTACAATGTAACGCCCCGCGGCCGCATCTCCGAACTTCTCGCCGAGATGCCATCCCTCGATATGATTCTGCGCATCAGTTACCATTATGCCGGAGCGGAGATGAGCATGGATGTGGCATTCAACAAAGGGAAGAAGGAAACTACCTTCTCCATCGACTTCGACAGAGTGCGCTGGGGCGGAACAATGATGCAGCCGGTGAAAGGGCTGTCCAGAATGAAGCGCCTCGGCATCCGCGAAATCAAGGAATTGATAAGAATGTAAGGGGCACATTTCCGGTTAGCCTATCCAGAATATATCTACTAAAAGGACAACAATAAGTGAAATATTTCAGATCCCATATCATCAACCTGCGGAACGCGGTGGCAGCCGTATCGATGCTTCTTCTTGCCGGGGGAGCGTTGACGGTTCCGGCAGTGGCCGAGCCTGTTCCCACCTCTCAGCAATCCAAGAAAAAAACCTCTGCGAACAGGAGCAAATCCTCCAAAGGAAAGACCGCATCCTTCAAGGGGAAGACCGCATCATCCAAAGGCAAGACTTCATCCTCAAAAGGGAAAGGAAACTCAAAGAAGCGCTCGGCGCGTAAGAGTGGAGGAAACAATAAGCGACCTGAGAGTTCGGCCGAGGTGCAGCGCCGTCAGCAGGCCGCCCAGCAGGATATAGCCCTCACCCGTGAGCAGATTGCCAAGAATGAGGCGGAGGTGAAGAAGAACCTCAACGCACTCGGTAAATTAGAGAGTGATATTGCGGAAGGGAAGAAGCACGTGGCGAAGTCGACGGCTCAGGTGAATGCCCTCGGCAAGCAGATAGGCGAGTTGCAGACCGATATCGACGCCGGGGAGCAGCAGCTTGAGCATATGCGCGCTGAATATCTGAAAACCATCAAGAAGGTGCGCGCCAAACGAGGCAGCCACAGCCGCCTGGCATTCATCTTCTCATCAAAGAATTTCAATCAGGCGATGCGCCGAATGCGCTATCTGAAGCAGTTTTCCGACTGGCGCGAGTCTCAGTCGGCGGCCATTGGCAAGAAGGTGAACGAGCAGAAAGAGCGGCGCACGCGCCTTGCCGGGGCTCGCCAGATGGAGAGCAAGGCGTTAGCAGAAAAGGTTAAGGCCCAGAATGTGCTGCAGACGCAATATGTGAAACAGGATGCGATTGTGGTGGAACTGAAGAAGAACGGTTCGGCACTTCGCTCACACCTGCAGCAGAAGCAGGCTGAGGCCAACCGTCTGCGCAACCAGGTTGCGGCGTTGATAGCCCAGGAGCAGGCGCGGGCAGAGGCTCAGCGGAAGGCCGAGGAGGCACGACGCATAGAGCAGGAACGCCGCGCCGAGGAGGCACGTCGTGCGGAAGAGGCGCGTCTTGTGGCTGAGCAAAGAGCGGCCGAAGAGGAGGTTCGTATTGCCGAGGAGCGTCAACGCCAGCAGGAGACAAAGGCAGCACAGGCAAAGGCCAAACAGCAACCGAAGCAGCAACCCAAGCAGCAGTCTAAGCCGCTGCCTAAGCCGCTGCCTAAGCCACAGAAATCTGAGGGAGTGCGTGAGGAATCGCCTCGCAGGCAGGGAAATGCCGAATATGCGGAGGCGCGTCGCCGCAGACCGCGCAGCAATGCTGCCGGTTCATCTGCAGGCTCCTCTGCCGCAACAAAGAGCAGCGGAACAGCAGCGGTGAAAAGCAGCGGCACTACAGCGGTGAAGAGCCGAGGCACGGCAGGCAGCGCGAGTGTGGCAAGGACGAATGCCGGAGGCAATTTCGCTGCGATGCGCGGTTCGTTGCCGCGTCCTGTTGCTGGAGCGTTCAAGGTTACGAGCCGTTTCGGACGTCATGCGCTACCAGATATGCCTGATGTGCAGTATGACAATCCCGGTATTGATGCCGAGACGTCGCCGGGGGCTTCGGCCGTGGCTGTATATGGCGGCAAGGTGTCGGGTGTGTATATGCTTGATGGATTCGGCACAGTGGTGATTGTGAACCACGGAGGCTATTATACGGTGTATGGCAATCTGGCATCGGCTGCGGTCCGCGTTGGCGACAGCGTGAAGCAGGGGCAGACACTCGGGCGTGTGGGCTCGGAGGATGGAGATTCGTCGCACGGTTCGATTCATTTCGAAGTGTGGAGGAATAGGGAGAAACTCGACCCGTTAGGCTGGATACGAGGATAAATAATGAAGGGGAAGCGCGATAATTCCTACCGGAGTATTTTCCGGGGCACGTCGGTTTTTGGGGGCGTGCAATTGTTCCAGATTCTGGCGAATCTGGTTCGGGGAAAGTTTGTGGCTATGTTCTTGGGGCCGCAGGGAATGGGTGTATCGTCGCTTTTTACTTCTACCTCTACTGCCATCACCCAGTTTTCTTCGCTGGGGCTGACGCTTGCGGCCACGAAGGAGGTGGCGGAGCATCAGGAGGATAATGAAAAACTGAGCGCAGTGATAAGCACTGCGACGTGGCTGATCAACCTGTGTGCCTGCATGGGAGCTCTTTTCTGTATTGTGGCGGCTTCGTGGTTGAGCCGGATCACGTTCGGCACGGGTGATTACAGCTGGGAGTTTGTGCTGCTGTCGCTGTACATATGGCTTAGTGTGGCGTCGTCGGGGCGGATGGCCGTGCTGCAGGGTTTGCAGCGAGTGAAGGCGCTGACGCAGGCTTCTGTGGCAGGAGCGCTGGTGGGGCTTTTTGCCGGCGTGCCGCTCTATTATTTCTTCGGGGTGCACGGCATCGTGCCGGCGATGATTCTGTTGGCGCTTTCCAACTGGTTGTTCTCGGGCTGGCATCTGCGGAAGGCTTTCCCGGGCGTGCGCGTGCGGCGCACGTGGCAGGAGCGAAAGCCGATGGTCAGCAATCTCTTGGCGCTGGGGCTGACGCTTGTGATTACGATTCTGATAGGGGCTCTTTGCAATTATATGCTGAATGTGTTCCTGCGCATCTTCGGAAATCTGGATGATATCGGCCTTTACAATGCGGCGAACAGTATTACGAATCAATATGCGGGCGTGGTGTTTGCGGCGATGTCGCTTGACTATTTCCCGCGGCTCTCCTCGATTTCGAATGATACGAAGGAGATGAACCGTGTGATCAACCGCCAGTCGGAGATTGTGTCGCTGATAGCGGCGCCGATGGCGATATTGATTATCGCTGCTGCTCCGCTTGTGATTTCGTTGCTGCTTACTGCGGAGTTCAGTTCGATAACGCCGTTGCTGCGTCTGATGGCTCTGGGTGTGCTGTTCAAGGCGCTGGCATTTCCGATGGGGTATATATCCTTTGCGAAGAACAACCGCCGCATCTATATCTGGCTGGAGGGAATCACTTGCAATGTGATATATCTTGGTTTTGCGGTGGCCGGTTATCTGCTGTTCGGGCTGATAGGGCTGGGCTATGCTATGGCGGCGGAATTCCTGATGAATATTGTGATATATTATGCGGTGAATCGTCGCGTGTATGGCTATCAGTTCAGCCGTGCGGCGTTGGGACAATATCTGATAGCAGGAATGCTTACAGGCGGAGCCTATGCGGCCTCCCTGATACCGGAAGCCCTGTTGTCTCAGTCGCTGATGATAGCCATTTTCATTCTCTCTGCCTCCTTCACCTTCCTCCGCCTCCGCACACTGCTCAAAAGATGATAGGCAATAGGTGATAAGTGTGATAAGTAAAAAGTGATAAGTAATAAGTATGACACCGAAATTATTTAATGTATTGATTAGTCAATGCATCTTTTGGCGTCTTTTCGGTGCTTTGTGCGACTCCGCTCAGTCACGATGCCCGCATCGCTCCTTCCCGGACTCACACAAATCACTCGAAAATACACTCAAAATATGCGTTAACTAATTTGCGGGTCATACTTACCAGATCAAATGTTTCATTAACCGCGTGTAGCATAGAACTATAACTGTATGCTACACGCGGATTCCTTATATTGTATCCATTGGCGTACGGAAGGTTCCGGAATGGAGCGCGCAAAAAAACTCAAAAAAATATTAAGATTTTTTTAAGAAAAATTTGGAAGATTTGTTACGATAGTTTAAATTTGCGAATGTTAAGGGTAATGTATACTTTTTAACATTTGTGATCAGCCTAAGATTTGAATCTGCATCATGCCTCGTCTATCCGCATCCTGCTTTGTGAGAAAGAACAATGAATCCGAGTTGAATCACATCGTATACCAAAGCACAACAATAACTTATCTAAATTATTAAGGTATGAGAAAACTGTTTTTAATCTTGATGACGTTGGTTGCGTCAAGCTGGGCTGCCATGGCTCAGTCGCGCACAATCAGCGGCACAGTCGTCGATGCGGGGAACAATGAGCCCCTGATCGGCGTCACGGTTCTCCCTAACGGAGGTGGCCAGGGAGCCGCCACCGACATTGACGGTAACTTCACCATTACGGTGCCCGACAATGTAAAGACAGCCCGCTTCAGTTATGTAGGCTATAAGGAGCAGACTGTAAATCTTCACGACAAGATGGTGGTACGCCTCGCCAGCAGTTCCACGAATCTTGATGACGTGGTGGTAGTGGCCTATGGTACTGCCAACAAGGAGTCACTTACCGGTTCGGTAGCCGTGATTGGATCCTCAGAGATTGAGGACCGTCCCGTGACCAGTGTGACCGGCGCCCTCGAGGGTAACGCCCCCGGTGTTCAGGTGAACAGCTCCACAGGAGCCCCCGGTTCAAGCCCCTCGATCCGAATCCGTGGCTTCAACTCGTTCAACGGTTCGGCACAAACGCCTCTTTATGTAGTGGACGGTATTGTCTACAATGGTGACATCGCAGAAATCAGCCCCGCCGACGTAGAGTCAATGTCAGTGCTTAAGGATGCCGCATCCTGCGCCCTCTATGGTAGCCGCGGTGCCAACGGCGTTGTGCTTATCACCACAAAGAAAGCAAAGAAGGTGGGCAAGGTTGACGTAACGGCTACTGTCCGTCTCGGCCAGTATAACCGTGGTCTTTCCTTCTACAAGCGTCTCGGCGTGAAGGACTGGATGGAACAGGCACTTCTTGCTAAAACCAATGGCGCGGTGACCACATCCGACGGAAATACAACTTTCGAGAAAGCACTTGCTTCTCAGATGAACAGTTTTGTGGCCGGTTATTGCCAGAATACAAATGTATTTGAGGCTCCCAATAACCAGATTTTTGATGCTAACGGCAAGGTCACAGCCCGTTTCAACAGCAACTATGACGACCTCGACTGGTGGGACGCAATTTCCCAGAACGGTTTCCGTCAGGAATACAGCCTCAATGCGGCTGGAGCCACTGAGAAGTTCAATACGTTCGCATCCGTAACATATCTTAAGGAGAACGGTTATGTGATCAACACAGACTACGAGCGCTTCACCGGCCGCCTTACTACAAACTACAACCCGACCAGCTATCTGCGCACGGGTATCAACCTTTCAGCCAACTATGTTGAGTCGATGGTAGGTGAGAGCATGGATCAGAATGTGGTGACCAACCCGTTCCTTACAATGTTCAACGCTCCTATCCAGCCGGTGTATGCCCATGACCGTCAGACCGGCGAAATCCTTCGCAACAGCGACGGCAGCCGCATCTACAATACCGGTTCCGTGAACAAGGGTGACAACATTGCATGGGTGATGCGCCTTAATAAGAACGATTATTCTTCGACAAGTTTCGACGGAAGTGTATATGGAACAGCCGTGATTCCTTATGGCTTCGAGTTGACAGTCCGCGGCGCCCTCTATTACACAAAGGGTTCGCAGACTCAGTATATGAACAACCAGGTCGGTTCGCAGAAGGGTATCGGCGGTCTTAGCGAAGGATTCAGCTGGGGCAAGACCTACACCTTCAGCCAGGCTCTTACATGGAGCCATGAATATGGTCTTAACCATATCGACGCTCTTCTCCACCATGAGAACTTCCGCCTCAAGTCAGGCAGCAGCTCCATCTCCATGATGGGTCAGTATCTCCCCGACATCTATGCCCTCTCCAACTTTGAGGAGCGTGTATCTGCAGGTGAATCAATCGGCGGATATGGCACAGAATCCTACCTCGGCCGCGTCCGTTACAACTACGATCAGAAATACTTCGCCGAACTTTCTCTCAACCGCGACGGATCCTCACAGTTCTACAAGGACAACCGCTGGGGTACATTCTGGAGCGTCGGTGCAAGCTGGATTATCTCCAAAGAGAAATTCCTCCAGAACGCACACTGGCTCAACTACCTGAAACTCCGTCTCGCCTATGGTTCCGTAGGTAACAACCAGGCAGCCGGCACACAGGCTTACCTGAACCTCTATTCGTTCTATCAGAATGGTATCTTCCCCGTACAGCTCGGCAATCCTGACCTGAAATGGGAGGCTACAAAGACACTTGACGTCGCTCTCGAGGGATCGCTCTTCAACGACCGCTTCACATTCAGCGTGGGCTACTTTAACAAGATTAATGCAGACCTTATCTACAGTCTCCGCAAGCCATTCTCGGCAGGTACGCTCGGCGGGTCCGGTTCCACCCCTGCCATCATGACCAATGTCGGCACCATGGAGAACAACGGCTGGGAACTCGCTTTCGGCGTGGACATCATCCGCAACCGCAACGTGAAGTGGAACTTCAACATCGACTTCTCGTTTATCAACAACAAGATCAAGAAACTTCCTGACGGACGCAACATCGTGGGCAGCGCCCTCTTCCAGGGCAAGAGCCTCTATGAGATGTACGACTACAACTTCGCCGGTGTAGACCAGATGACGGGTCGCGCGCTCTATGATATGGAGCCGAACTCCCCCGATTACTACTACTACGACGACAACAACAACTGGGTATACGACGAATCATTATACCTTCAGAATGTTGCTGATGCCAAGGCCGACGGAAGTTATGTGGAAATCAACGGCAAGGGCTATACCTACAAGACTCAGTATGCAGGCCGCAAGATCTGCGGATCCGCTCTTCCCAAGGTGTTCGGTTCGTTTGGAACAAACGTAAGCTGGAAGAACCTCAATTTCGGTATGCTCTTCACATACAGCATCGGCGGTAAGATCTACGACTCGAACTATCAGCAAATGATGAGCATCACCAATGATGCGCTCGGCGCTCTCCACAAAGACGTGCTCAAATCTTGGACAGAGGTGCCCGAGGGCATGACATGGGACAGCCCCAACCGTATCGACGCCCGAGGAATACCTCAGATGAACACGACTCTCAACGAGTTTAACAACGCGGCATCCTCTCGCTGGCTCATCGATGCAAGCTACCTCACCCTGAAGAATATCACCCTTTCATATGATCTGCCTCAGAAGTGGGTTGCTCCCCTCAAACTGCAGAACATCAACGTGGGCTTCTTCATGGACAATGTATTCATTGCAGCCCGCAGAAAGGGTCTGAACCCGACATATGGATTCGCAGGTGGCCAGGGTGCCATGTATGTGCCCAACCGCACCTATTCCTTCCAGCTCAGCGTTAAATTTTAAACACCACTGACATCATTATGAAAAGAAATATAATAATAAAAGGTATGGCGGCGCTCGCTGTGGCAGGGTTTTTCTCCGCTTGTTCGGACAATTACCTTGACATAGAGCCCGTCACAGAAATCACCACAGATCAGGCGATGTCCACTGTTCCCGGCGTCCGTGTGGCTGTGTCTGGTATCTTTGAGGCGATGAACAAGCAGTACCAGTCGCTCGACTTCAACGGGAACTGCGGCGAGGCTTATATCGGGAATGCCTGCAACGACGCATTCGGACCGGACCTTGTGAGCGGCCTTTGGTCATTTTACACGTCGCTCTACAACTGGGACAATATGCAGAACAACCGAACATATACCAATATCATCCCCTGGATGTATTATTATGGTCTGATCGGACAGTGTAATAATATCATCGCCAATGCAAATATGGATGAGGCCAATTATACAGAATCAGAGTTTACCGAACTCAAGTTCCTGCTGGCTCAGACATATACAATGCGCGCGCATGCCTATCAGAAGTTGATGGGTCTTTATGCACCGCGTTGGGAAGATTCCAAGAATGGAGAATCTTACTGTATCGTGCTCCGCACTGAACCCGGCACTGATCCCTCTCCTCTCGTTAAAGTGAATGATGTATTCAAGCAAATCTATAAAGACCTTGGCGATGCACTCTCACTTTATGCAGAGGCGCCTAATACAAAGCGTGCCAACAAATGGAGTGTTGATGCCAGTGTGGCTCACGGAATTTTTGCGCGTGCAGCTCTCATGAAGCATGACTGGGCTCTCGCTCAACAGCATGCACATGCTGCTCGACAGGACTATACAGTGATGGATGCGAAAACGTATCTCGCCGGCTTCACCGACGACTGCACCGACTATATCTGGCATATGAATCCTGATTACAACACGACATATTACTGGTCGTGGGGTTCGCACAATGCTTGCAACGGTGGATATTTGAATGCATGGGAGTTCGGTGCCGGTGCGATGAACATCGACCTTTACAACACCATGGATCCCAACGACGTGCGTCGCAAACTCTATCTCATGCCCGATAAGCTCAACGTTCTTCGTTCCACATGGAATCCCGGTAAAATCAAGGAATCCGATTTCTGGAATGAAAAATGTGTGGATGCGAACAACTTCCTGAATCTTGCCTTCAGCGATCCCGCTACCGCAGTCGGCGGAGGCCCGGGTATGTATAATGTGGCTCTCGGTTACTGTTTCTATCAACTTACCGAAGTGCTCACGGTAGATTATACGCGCTTTAAGGCTGATGATAATTTCTTCGATTATTTCTACTGGTTTGCTAAGCCTGACAAGGATACCGATGTCCTTCTCGAAAAGGGCGCTTACGGACGTCTGGTCAAGATTCCGTTCGGAGCTCAGTATAAGTTCTATGGTGATGTGCCTTATGGCAATATGGCTTATCCTTGGATGCGTGCTTCCGAGATGTGTCTGGCTGAGGCCGAGGCTTACTATGAACTTGGCAATGAGACAGAGGCTAAGAAATGTCTGACAGAACTGATGTCGAAACGTGTCGAAGGTTACACCTGCAAGACATCCGGAACAGCACTTCGCGATGAAATCCGCAACACCCGCCGTGCAGAACTCTTCATGGAGGGTCAGAGTTTCACCGACTACAAGCGCTGGAACATCAATCTTGAGCGTCGGGAATGGAAAGCAGGCGACACAAAATCGGGTAATGTGGCTCCCGGATCGGGACTTACCAAGGATCCTTCCGATAACAAGGGCTGGTGTTTCGCAATTCCTCTTGCGGAAACACAGTACAACCCTGCAATCGACTTGTCACTTCTCAATAATTAATGATTTAAATAAGTGTTAGAGCGAAGGGCGACGGAGCGATCCGCCGCCCTTCCATTTTTTTATGTTATTGAGCAAGATTTTTTGTGGGTTCACGTTTTTTTATTAGATTTGTTGCGAATTATGGCCTGGCTTGAATCTGCAGGCTGCAATCAATCGTAAATGACAACTTATTCCGCATTTAACACGCTTATAAAAAACTAAACAGAGATGATAAGGAAAACTGCATTAATTGCAATGGGAGCAGTGGTGGCGCTCGGCGTTTCCGCTTCCCCGATTACCCCCGATGAAGCCTTAAACCGCTTACACAGTGAGGGTCCTGTAAAGGCGCGGGCCCTTTTGGCAAAAGGCATGCGGCTTGTGCACACCACAAATACACTTGCCGGAAGTCCTGCCGCTTATGTATTTGCACCGCAGCAGGGTCAGGGTTTCACCGTACTTTCCGCTGATGACATCGCTATCCCGGTGCTTGGATATAGCGATACCGGCGAGTTTGATCCCAACAACATACCGGCGCCGGTGAAATATTGGCTCAACCAGTATGCTGCCCAGATTAAGTATGCTGCCGAGCATGGAGCCACCGGATATAAAGCTCCTGCAAATGCGGCTACATATGAGCCGATTGCCCCGCTTTGCAAGACAAAATGGAATCAGGATTCCCCTTACAACGGAAACTGCCCGGTGATCGGCGGGTCCAAGGCGCCCACGGGTTGTGTGGCTACCTCCACGGCTCAGGCAATGAAGTATTTCAATTATCCTGAAGTCGGAAAAGGATTGCTCCATTATCAGGATGCAGGAAAGACATATACCATGGTCCTGAAGGATCATCCTTTCAAATGGGACAATATGCTTGATGTGTATAATGCCGGTGACTATAATCAGGATCAGGCAGACGCAGTGGCATTGCTAATGCAGGCGGTGGGCTATAGCGTTGAGATGGGTTACACCGCCTATGCCTCCGGCGCGCGGAGTGTGTTGATTCGCGAGGCCCTTGTGGATCATTTCGGATATGACAAGTCGATGACCTACGAGGATCGCCAGATTTACGCTCCGGAAGTCTGGGAAAAGATGATTTATGATAATCTGAAGAATGTGGGTCCTGTGATCTACAATGGCACCTCTCCGCTCGACGGCGGCCACTCATTTATTGTGGATGGATACGATGGCAAAGGTTATTACCATCTCAACTGGGGTTGGGGCGGTATGAGCGACGGCTACTATTCGCTCAATGTGCTCACTCCGATGGCGCAGGGCGTCGGCGGATCGATGGGCGGATTCAATTACAGTCAGGATGCTGTGATTGGTATGCAGCCTGACAAGGGTGGAGAATATCCCCTCAAACCGGTTGTATCGCAATTGGGTGCGACCCAAGCCACAGTCAGCGGCAGCAATGTGATTCTGACTGTAGACCAAAATTATGATTATCCGGGATGGTATAATAATGTGGTTTATGCTACTTCAAAATTTGCATTCGGTGCAATCCTTGAGAGTATGGACAATGCTGATTCGCAGCCTGTGGAAGTCAGTGGTATGCTTCAGGGGGGAGGTTCGCAATCTGCAATCACGCTGCAATTCGGCCAATACCTGAGTGCAAAGATCTGGAGCCTGCGCATCCCGATGCCCGAAGAGTTGCCTGATGGAAAATATAAAATGTATTGTGCTACCAAGGATGTGACCGACGGAGGAGCCGATACGAAATTTGTTCCCGTGGTGGCGCCCTATGGCTATCCGAACTATTGCATACTCAATGTAAAGGATGGAAACTATACCGTAGAGAATGTTCCTACAGAACTTATCACTTTTATCGAAGGTGCTCTCACATCGGATCTTTATGAAGGACGCAATGTGAAGTTGCAGGTAAAGATGAAAAACTCGTACGACAAGAATCTGTTCGAGAGTATTTCACCGGTTCTGCTGAATAACAACAAAGTCGCGTTTAAGGCCGATTCATTCATAGTGGTGGTGAATGCCGGAGAAGAGCAGACGAATGAATATGTCATAAAGTTCAAGATGGAGAACAACGCCGGGTATGTAAGTGGCACGGAGTATACCCTCGGCCTTTTCGACAACGACCGCAATCAGGTAGTGGCTACGTTCGGGAAAGTGACTATGACAACTCTTTCGGGCAATACGAATGTGAAACTTGATGAGTTGACGGTGGCGGGAGCCGAACTGAAAGAATCGATTACAGTGAATGGAAAGGAATATTATGGCGTCTACGTGGTTCCGAATCTGAGAGACTTCACAATCAATTTCGGGTATACGGTGACTCGAGGATTCCTTGACTCCAACATGATGGTTGGCATCTTCAAGCGTGCGGAGGGCTCAAGTAAATATACGCAGGTGGCCGATAATCTCTATAGCACCGAGCCTTTCCTCGCAGTAGATCAGAGTGAGAAAGTCGAGATACCGGTTAATTTCCAGGAGGGAGAGGCGAATGTGGTATATTCTATCAGAGCCCAATGGATGGCCAACAACGGCTACCGTTACCTTGGCGGCATATCGATTCTCGGAGAAAGTGTTGGAGTGGAGGGCATCGTAGATGACAATGAAACTCCGGCCGAATATTTCAGCCTTCAGGGCCTGCCGGTGGCAAATCCCGAGAAAGGAATGCTGCTCATACGGAAGCAGGCCGGGAAAAGCGAAAAGATAGTGTTCTGACTATATTAGTGTAGTCACAAAGATGGACTACACTAAAGATATACCGCGTGCAATACATGGCGAAGCTAAGTATTGCACGCGGTTTCCATTTGTCATTACCACAGGAATCGGGACCAAATTTACTTTTTTTCAAAAATCGTTTGGTTTTTAAATTTAATTTTTGTAGTTTTGCCACCGTATTCCAAGAGCCATGTCGCCGCTCTGGATTAAGAGCGGAGAATAGAACAAGAAAACTATAAACAACATAAACAAACATAAACAAACATAAACAAACATAAAAACTAAAAAAAGTTATGAAGAAAATCTACTCCGTATTGGCAGCTGCACTTGCAGTGAGCGTTTCGGCATCCGCAGCGCTCAATCTGCCGGCACCGCAGAAGCTTCAGCTTCCCGAGAAGGTTACATTTTCCGGTAAAACGGTGGCTCCTGCCGCTGTGAAGAAAGCTAAGAATGTAGTAAAAGTAGCACGGCCGATAGATCAGATCTATGGTCCCTACTGGACATGGTCAGCTCAGCCATATCAGAACTCAGATACTCAGACCGGTACACTGACAATCAGCCCTAGTACAACTCCGGGTAATGTTGTTATAAGTGGATTTGTATTCGGTACACAACTTGATTGTCCTTATGACGCCGCTACAGGAGAGATCACAATCAAGGGCGGCATGGTATTACAGAAGAACGTTAACTGCGGAAAATTGCCCGATGGAAGTGACCTTATCGGCGACCTTACAGTCCAGACAAGAAAATGGACTGTGGTGACCGATCCGGAGACCGGTGAACTTACAGGTAACAATCCCTACGAGGTTGACGAATGTAAGATGCCATTTATTAATGATTACATTAATGAAGAAACAGGCGAGGTGATTTGGTCTGGTGTATTTGATGACAGCGAAAATTGGAATATCATCACTCTTGCCATCTACAAAGATGGAGCGGATACCGGATACGGAATTCCTGTAAATGCTGGATATTTCAACACTTGGGTTCCATTTAGCGAACGCCTTACACAATTCACAAACCTGAGAGAAATTCTCGGTCCCAACTGCTATTTCACTTACAATGAAAATGATTGGGAAAACAAGGGCATGGCCACAATGAACGATGGCTGGTTTACAGGTTTCGGATTCAACGGACTCCCCGGTGAGTATGAGGTGCCCGCATTGCGCTACAAAAACAACCCGAATTTCGTATATCTGCTGAATCCTTACGGACCTGAGTCGGGATATCAGGGTACATTCAGCCAGGAGGGTTTGATGTATCAGCCCAATGGAGGCATCTTGCTTGATCTTACTGATAAAACTCTTCCTATTGTGGTTCCCTGTGTTCCCAGTGGTGCCGGTCATTGGCAGTTCGGTATGCTTTATATGAGCTCAATGGGTGGCCATTTCAAGTATTTTGAGAATGTTCCCGCTGAGAATGTAAAAGCTTTCTTAGAGGAAAACAAATTTACTCTTCCCACTATGGACAACCAGTTTATGGTTACACTTCCCAACTGCCGTGTTGCAAATGCAACCAATATCATCATGTTGAATCAGTGGGGTCAGGATGAAATGGTCTCCCAGATTCAGCTTCCCGAGGGGGCAGTTGTTGGCGTTGAGGGTATCGTTAACGACGCTGACGTGAACGCTCCCGTTCGCTACTTCAACCTTCAGGGTGTTGAGGTTGCAGCTCCCGTCAAGGGTGAGGTAGTTGTTAAGAAGCAGGGCAGCAAGGCTACTAAGGTAGTTTTCTAATCTGAATCTTTTCAGTAACAGATAATTGAAATGCCGATGCGTGTCCGCACGTATCGGCATTATTTTTGAATTGTACTACTATTATGAAGAAAATAATATTGGCAGCGGGCGCTGCGCTTCTGCTTTGCAGCTGCTCGCAGAGATCCAACTTGATGGTGATAAGGGTTCCGTCGTCAGGAGGGATTTCCTCAAATGGTATTTATACAAGACCAACAGGGAGTGTGGCTATGTTGCCTAAGAAGACAGCTTTCAAAATGAGTGGAGATTACGCAGACCATGTTGCAGTGACTCTCGACGGTGCGGGCAATCTGACCTATTATCCGGCCCCCGGCGACATTACGGCAGCATCGGCACCGGTGAAGATGGGAGATGGATGGTGGCTCAACCGCCAGGGTCTCGGCCCTGGAAGCGTGTTCACGCGCTGGACGTTCGCAGAATATGCGGCGTTGAAAGAAACTCCCAGTCAGGAAGAGATTAAGGCGGCTATAATCCCCGGGGCTTGTGTTACGGCTTTCAAGGTAATAGAATAAGGTCATTATTCCCAATTTTAGCGCATCCGAACATTCTATGGTCCGGGTGCGTTTTTATTTTGAATGTAAATCCGTTATTGCATATCGATTTAAAGCTATGAAATCACTTATATCCACTGTCGGTACCGGCGCACTTGCCGCTGCCGCCCTCTGTTCTCCGGCACCACATGCAGGCGCTTGTTCGCGTGTATTATACCAGGGTAGCGACTCTCTCTATGTCGTGGCCCGTTCGCTCGACTGGAAAACACCTATCCCCACAAACCTCTATGTCTATCCGCGAGGCATGGACAAGGAGAGTTCCATCCTTCCTGATGCGCTTCACTGGACCTCCCGATATGGCGCTGTATATGCCGTCAGTTATGACGGCGGCATCACAGAAGGAATGAATGAAAAGGGACTCGTGGTGAATGGACTCTTCTGCAAAGGAACTATATATAACGATGCGAAGAATCCAAAGCCTTATCAGATGTCGATGGCCGTGTTTGTGGCCTGGATTCTTGACCAGTGCGCCACTACGCAGGAGGTGGAGGAACTTCTCCGCAACAGCAGTTTTGACATCCAGGGTGCGACGTTCGATGGTGGCACAGTGTCGCAATTGCATTGGGGAGTGACAGACCAGACAGGCCGCAGCATCCTCTTCGAATTCGACCATGGCGAAATCAACATCTACGACATGGGCGATTACCTTGCCATGACCAATGACCCGGAATGGCCCCAGATGTCTGCTATTATCAATTATTGGGGGAAAATCGGAGGTAAGAATATGTTGCCCGGCACGGTGTCGAGTCCCGACCGGTGCGTGCGTGCCAATTATTACGCACATCATGTGAAGATGACCGGCGATGCAGATCTTGGGGTGACGATAGCAAGGAGTATAATCGTAGGTTCATGCGTGCCATATTCATATGAAGTTCCCGGCGAACCGGAACTTAGCAGTACGCAGTGGCGGACATACAGCAATCTTCGCGACTTGACATATTATTTCGAGAAGGTAACGAATCCGGGTTATTATTATATTGATTTGAAAACCCTGGATTTGGGGAAGGGGGCTCCGGTGTTGAAACTGGATACGTCGGATACTGCCGATCTGGTAGGGAACGCCAATAAGCGCCTGCGCAAGTCGGAACCATTTACGCCGATGTATTAAAAATGTTAACGCAGGGGTCTAAATAGCAAAAATACAAGCCCAGGCTGTGCTGTTGTGGTCGGCGAGGGCGTCGACCGCTCCAATGCACAGCCTGGGCTTGGATATATGGGATTTTGTGGATTGGGGTCTTAGAATTTCACTTTGCGGGCTTTGCCGTTGGCCACCTTGATGAGGATATCGCCCTTGGCGGGATTTTCCACCTTGATGCCCTGCAGCGAGTAATAGCCGGCCTCGGCGTTGCTTGCATCGATGTCAGCGTCGATATTCTCGATGCCAACAACCGGACCGTTCGGGTTGATTGCCTTGAAGGTGAGTTTGTCGCCCTCCTCCTTGATGTTGGAGATGCTAACACCGGTATCCTTGCCGCTCCACCCGCGGAACGAATAGGATGTCACGCCCGATGCTGCTCCGAAAGGATGACCGTCGGCATAATATATATCCTCAATTTCGTTGGCTTCGATTAGGTCGATATATTGATGGTCGATAAGGTTGTTGCACTGGTTCTTGTCAAAAATCTGCTTATTATAATCGATATGCCATATAAGCACTCCTTCTCCCGGGATAAAGCTGTCCCATCCCTCTTTCTTGCGGCGTTCCACCATGAAATATTCATAAGGGTTGTCTGTCTTGACGATATAAGCCTGGAGGGATGAGTGGAGAGGCTGCAGGTCGATTTCCTCCTCGGTGCAGAACTCACGCGGTTCGAGCCAGCCGAGTGCGTAGCGCTCATATGCGGAATAATAAGGAGGAGTGCGTTTGCTGTTGTTGTAAACGCCCTGGTCCATGATGTCGTATTTGAGGGGGGTGTATGCTCCTACGCCATAGCCCATTGAGGGATAAAGGTCGGGAAGACCGAGAACATGGCCAAATTCATGCACGAATGTGCCGATCCCATCAGGATAGCGGGCAGCGTAGACAGTCTCGTTGGCGCATGCGTAATAGTCGAGACGCACTCCATCAAGGACTACACGCTCAAAATAACTGATATGGTCGGCATGGGGGAATACAGTTTCGGCAGCGCCTCCGTCAGCCTCTCCATATCCGGCATAGAACACAAAAACATTGTCGACATCTCCGTCGCCATCGTAGTCATAGTCGGCGAAATTGATGTCGGTGGTTTCGTCAAGGATTTTGCAAGCGTCCACAATCATCTTGTAGGCGTTCGGCTCCTGATTGTATTCATTTTTGCCATAATAGCTGATGCGCTTTCCGAGCTTGACGGGTCCGTATACATCGAAAGTCGGGATAAACTGCGACTTGCCGTCGGCATCCTTGCTGTTCTCCATAAACCACTGGCGGGCACTTCCTTTCCAATGGAACTGTGAATTGAAGGCATCGAAATCGTCCTTATTCAACATATCATTGAAGTAGGTGTGGGCGGTTCCGTCACTGTATTGTGAATAGCGGTATTCGGGAAGGTTCTTGGAGTCGAAAGTCGCGTTTTCGAATTCCACGAGGATCACGAGCGACCTGATTTCTCCCTTAGTGGGGAAATTGTCGTGGATCAGACCTCGGGAAAGGACAGCGCCATTCGAAACGGCCTTGCGAGGATTGGAGTTTCGGAGTTTTTCTTCACGGGCCAGGCGGTCGGCCTTCGCTGCCATATCAGCCTTCTCGACAGCCTGAAGAGTGGCCTGATGGCTCACGGTCCTGAGGAAAGCGAGGTCGGAGGCGCTGCGCATGTCGAGGTTGCGGGCGCGTATGCCGGAGGCCTCGATTTCGCCGTTGGTGCCGATGCGGGCGTATTCATAGCCTTCTTCGGGAATGCCGACGAGCAGATAGCCGTCGTCAGTGTAGGTGAAATGACTGAGGCCATTTCCCTGGATGCGGATGGTGAGGGGAGTGCCGTCGGGCTGGGTGACATTGATGGGGCCCTGCTTGGCCGGAACGGCAAAGGCGGCAGCCGAAGCGCCGGCGAGAAGCGCGGCGAATGTCAGTGTGCGGATTGTTCTATTCATTGTTATTGGTTTTATGAGTTTATTCCTTTTATGGTTAGGTTGAAAGGTGTGAGTTGCAGAAGGGTTTTATTCCTTAACGTCGGATGCAGGCTCTTTCTTGCCCGGGGCGGGGCAAGTCCACATCGCCGAGATGGTGATGCCGAAGTCGTTACCGCCGTAGCCTGGAATGTACCATGGGTCGTCGGGTCCGTCGGTGGAAATGTGGAACGGGAATTTATACCTCAGCGTCCAGCCGAGAGAGAAATTCCCAACAATCTTCACCTTTACCCCGGCGAGCGCCTCGCCCCAGAAAGCCGTGGAATGGCGCTGCGCCATGGAGAAATGCTCCGAATCCTGCCAATAATCGTTGGAGACTGTGACATTTCCTACGGTCCAGTTGAAGGAGGAGAATGCCGCGCGCAGTCCGAGAAACACCTGATAAGCGGGGTCGCTCTTATACATGAAATTATAGTTGATACCCGCCTTGGCATAGAATGAAGGCTTCACGCGGTAGGTGAAGTTCTTGCGTTCAGGAGCATCATTGGAATATCCGACGCCGAGTTCAAGGGCGGGGAAGAACCAGTTGTGGAGCGACACGTCGGCGTGGAGGTCGAATCCAGCATATTTATGGCCGAGGGCGTAATTGAGCACATCGCCGAAATTGACGCCAACGGTCACACCGTTATAGATAGGATAGACTGGTTTCGACTTCGGTTTTGTCACTGTGTCGAGCGTGGCAAGGAACATCACCGGCTCCTTGAGCGGGTCGCCATGCTTATCGTAATAATGGAGCACCTGCTGCGGTTTTTCGTCGTCGATGTCGACCGGAGTAGTCTTGCGTGGTTCCTGTTTAGGCTGCAATGCCGGCAATTGCCCCCGGGAAATGCTGTCGCCGGGAACGCTGTCGTTGACTTCCTGCGCCCGAGCCGGAGAAAGCGTGAGAAAGGCCACGGCAAATGCTATAAGGATGCGGATGGGATTCTTCATGGCTTTCATCATAGTTCGGGATTGACGGGTTGGTCGGGTTCCTCGGGGAAGAGCGCGGGGGAGAAATATATCCGCAGGTTCTGCGCGTTTACATTGTCGATATATCCCAACGGGCATGTCACGGAATCGATCATCAGTCCGTGGCAACGGATCTCGCGGATGTCGAAGCGGTAGCTTACGCCACACTCCTCGGACACGAACACCGGCGTGCGCGAATAGATGAAAGTCACGGTGTCAAGCTTCGTGCGCGGGAGTGAGCCGAATAGATACGTGGTAGTGTCGGAGGTGACGCGGAAGGGGAGATAGAGCTGCGTTATGGCTCCGCTGCCGGAATAGAGCACGGAGTCGCCCGGCGCGCCGAGACCCACCACCCGCAGAGAATCCACCGAGACCTCCTCCCCCGTGGAGGAATAGAAGCCGGCCAGCGGGAGCGCGTTCTGATTTTCCGAACAGTCGTCGGAACAGGATGCGCCGAGCAGCACGATGAGCACTGCGGCAAGTATCTTCGGAAGAGTCTTTGGGAATGACTTCATTAGAATTCCTCTGCTATCAGATAGTTATTACGCTCGGGAGAATTGCGCGTGATCATCTCGCCGATGAAACCGGTGCAGAAGAACTGCGTGCCAAGCACCATGAATGCCAGCGAGAGATAGAAATATACGGACTTGGTGAGGTAGAAATTATATGAGTCGCTGCACATGGCCACAATCTTTAGGATAAGCACAGTGACCACGGCGAGGAAACCGATCATGAACATAATCGAACCGAGCAGGCCGAACATATGCATCGGCTTGATGCCGAATTTCGACTGGAACCAGAGGGTGCCGAGGTCGAGATATCCGTTCACGAAGCGGTCGAGGCCAAACTTTGTGGTGCCATATTTGCGTGCCTGATGGTGTACCACTTTTTCGCCAATCTTCTTATAACCGGCATTCTTTGCGAGATATGGGATATAGCGGTGCATGTCGCCATAAACCTCGATATGCTTCACCACATCGCGGCGGTAGGCCTTTAATCCGCAGTTGAAATCGTGGAGATTATGGATACCGCTCACCTTTCGGGCCGTGGCATTGAAGAGTTTTGTGGGGATGGTTTTGGAGAGGGGGTCGTAGCGCTTCTTTTTCCAGCCGGACACGAGGTCGTACCCTTCGGCTGTGATCATGCGGTAGAGTTCCGGAATCTCGTCGGGGGAGTCCTGGAGGTCGGCGTCCATGGTGATTACCACATCACCCTTTGCGCGGCGGAAACCGGTGTCGAGCGCCGGCGACTTGCCATAGTTGCGTGCGAACGACACGAGGTGGATGGCAGGATTGGATTCGGCCAGGCGCTTTATCACGGCCGGGGAATCGTCGGTGCTGCCGTCGTTGATGAAGAGAATCTCGTAGGAAAAGCCATTGGCATTCATCACGCGCTCAATCCATTCGGTGAGCTCGGGAAGCGACTCGGCTTCATTATATAGGGGAACTACAACTGAAATATCCATTTTCTGTAAGCTGGGATGGTGAAGTTGTTTAAACAGCCTCGTTGTTAAAATTTGAGGTCGGCCTCATGGAAGAGTTCGCGGTCGGATGCGATGTCGTTTGAGACAGTGGTGAGCATGTCTCCCATCAGGACGCCGTTCACTCCGCCATGTAGCATTCGGAGCATCGACTCTTTGCCGAGCCGCATTCGGCCGCCGGCGAAGCGTATGCTCTTTTTGGGGAGGATAAACCTCCAGACGGCCGCGGTGCGCACGATGTCCTCCTCGGATATGAGGGGAGTGTTTTCGAGCGGTGTGCCGGGGATGGGGTTGAGGATGTTCATGGGCACGGAGTCCACATCGAGCTGTGCGAGTTCGAGAGCGAGGTCGATGCGCTGTTCCATGGATTCACCCATGCCGATGATGCCGCCGGAGCATACAGCCATGCCGGCGCGGCGGGCGGCGCTGATGGTGGCTCGTTTGTCGGCGGCGGTGTGTGTGGTGCAGAGGGTGGGGAAGAACTCCTCGGAGGTCTCCATGTTGCAGTGGTAGCGTTTCACGCCGGCGTCTGCGAGCATCTGCATCTCCTCGTCGCCGAGCAGGCCCATTGAGGCGCAGATGTAGAGGTCGGTCTCGGATGTGAGCCGGCGGATGATGTCGCAGAATTTACCGAGGTCTGATTTTGTGACGGCGCGGCCGCTGGTGACGAGGGAGAAGCGACGGATCCCTTCACGCTCGTTGTGACGGGCGGCCTGCATGGCGGCCTCAGGGTCGAGGAAATTGTATGTGGCGCAGCCTGTGTGATGGCGGGCTGCCTGGGCGCACCATTTGCAGTCCTCGCTGCAATGGCCGGAGCGGGCGTTGACGATGGAGCAGGAGTCTACGGTGTCGCCCATGAAATGGCGGCACACTAAGTCGGCGGCGTCGCAGAGCCCGTCGAGGTCGGTATGGGCGGCGAGGCGCAGAGCCTCTTCGCGAGTGGCGGAAGCGCCTCCGGAGAGGATGCGTTCCGCTATGGTACGGGGAAAATTCAAAGATTCTTTATCCATTATTTTTGCATGGCCGCGGTTGGAATTCTACATTGCGGACAAATGCAACCACAAAAATAATCAAAAAAATGCAAACTCGCACATTAATAGGAGAGAAATCGCGCATGCAGGAGGAATGGGAGGGGGAATCGAACAAAAAAATAAAAAAATATGGTTTAAAATTTGGAGGGAATAAAAAAATGTTGTAATTTTGCATCGCTTTTCGGGAAGCCGAGGGCGCAAGGATGATTCGCTAGCTCAGCTGGTAGAGCACAACACTTTTAATGTTGGGGTCGTGGGTTCGAGCCCCACGCGGATCACCAATAAAATAAGCCAAATTGCTAACATTCAGCAGTTTGGCTTATTTCTTTCCTGAAAATTGTCTGCAAATTGTCTGCAAATTGTCTGCAAATCCAAAAATTTGTGTCAACATTTTGTCAACGGAGCTGCGCCGTCAACGCCGTGGTTCAATCTAAGATTTGCTATTCAGCGCATAAATTGTGGTGTGAGGTTATAATTTTATGAACCTTAAAACATCGCTGCCATTGCAATGCCATTTGCCGTTCTGCTTTGCAGTGGGTTTATCCATCCGGATTTTGCCTTCGCGGACGAGCTTTTCAAGCCGATACTCGCCACCGACCAGTTTTGCCGCAACGGTTTTGCTGAATGTAATACCTCGCTTTTGGAATACAAGGCATATCAAATCAAAAGAGTAGCTATCATTCATTATACACATTCTTATTTTTTGCCTTCGAGACGCTTTCTTTCTGCTTCGAAGGCTTCGAGGAAGTGGATTTCGACAGGAGAAAGTTGATACTGGGTGCGCTCACGGAATTTGTCGTACTCCTCATTGGCTTTGAGTTTGGCAACTTCAGCTGACACGCTTCCGGCATAGTTCAGCAATTCTTTCCCAGACAGCTTCAGGAAATCGTCGAGTTTCTGAATCCAGTCTTTCATATACATCGGCACATGGCTCTTTGCTTGAAGTTCGGCAAAGTCAAGATATAGGTTGACAATGCGGTTCAGCATATCGACCTCCTCTTCCGACAAATAATTCTTGGCAATCTCCGCCTCATATTTGGTTGGCATGGCTCCTCGCCATGAAGTCAAACCCATGAAATCGTTTTTGGCATTGGCACGATCATAAATTACCTCTGCAGCAGTATGTCCGTGGGCGGCAAAGTGCATCTTGTTCTGAACCGTTTTGAAGAACTGTTGGGTGATAGTTGTACGTGGGTCATAGTCTATGCTGAGGGCATAAATCTCCAGCACCTTGCGATAGAACACCTTCTCCGAGCTTCGGATGTCACGGATTCGGGCCAACAATTCGTCGAAATAATTCCCTTGTCCGGCGTTTTTGAGCAAATCATCATTAAGCACGAAGCCCTTGATCATATATTCTTTCAACACCTGAGTAGCCCATTGCCGGAACTGCACGCCACGATGCGAGTTGACACGATACCCCACGCTGATAATCATGTCAAGATTATAAATGGGAATCTTACGTTCAACCTGTCGTTTCCCTTCCGTTTGAACTTGTGCAAAAAATGCACAAGTTAAATCTGCGGTTAATTCTCCTCCATCGTAGATTCTTTTGATATGCCGTTGTATGGTTGAGCGGTCGCGCTGAAACAACTCCGCCATCTGGTCGGCCGTAAGCCACACAGTCTCATTGGAGAGCCTAACCTCAATCTTCGTCTCTCCACCCTGCGTCTGAAAAAGTATAATCTGTCCGTTATCCATGTATCCGAGGTTAATTGATACTGTGATAATATTCAGTGAGAATATTGTCCACCCCTCTCGATTGAGAGCAAGGTTTTGCGCTGATTGCCATCCAGATTCCCAAATTTAAACCCGTGTGAGTCAATAATCTATTTTGGAGTGCGAATCCTATTTTCGAGTCTCAATTATGCCATACGCAATACCCACATTAAATATATAGGTACGAATCATGAGAAATATTTGATTCAAGGAGTTTGCACTATGAGTAACTCTTTCAGCATCCAAATCTTTCAGAATATTGTAGTTCTCTAAGTAATCATCGCTGTAATGTATTGCTAAGTCACGCGAATGTTTATCTTTCGTTATTAATGGGTCATCAAATTGTGATAGAGCCTCCTCAATTTTATCGGCTTCCTTTCCAAGCGCAGTGAAATTTTGGGACAAAGGTTTCAGATATTTACGCCAAATTCCTTTATTTCTGACACGTTCATTAAATCCATATACACGTTTGTATGATTCTTTAGAAATAACTATTAAGCTTTTTATCGCAAAGCGTTCCTCGTAAAAAGTGGTTCCGCTCAAATATAGCCTAAACGCCGCACAATAATCCAATACCATTAAATTGAGTTGTACGCTTGCTTTATAAAAATTAAGAAGTTTGATGTTATCTGGTATCTTTTTCTCTATGAATTTTATGCTCTTAACAAAATCATCAGTCTTGATTTCAATGTCTCGAATTGTGTCACCTAAGACATTGTATACGTATTTAGCTTTCTTCAATGTAACTTCTAACATATTTTATTTAATGGAATTAAGATATTTATCAACTATTTGCACCTTACGCATAGTGCAATTTGCCATAGACGACTCTAACTGCGTTATAAGAGACTCGATATTTTCAATTTCCTTAGCCAACTCTATTTGAGTATTGAGCGGTGGCAATAGAATCGAGATTGCCTTCAAATCATCATTATATAGTCTGGAAATGACCGACCCTTCCGTTTTGTATTGATTCCAATCCACAAGATACTTGAAGTAGAAATGAAGATAAGAATTGTTAACAACATTTTCATCTGCATCAATCCAGACAATATTAGAGTCCTGAAAATATGCGTCATTACCATCAAAAACAATACTTCGTCCAATGGTTCCAGCGGCAGATAAAAGAACTTGCCCTTTTCGAGGGAAAGGATATTTTGATTTGTAACTATTGAATAGTTCTCGACTAATATAAGCATCAGGAATACTGCCGAACGTGCCAATTTTATAAAAAGGCACGTCTCCAGTAGTGGATGTTTGGTGTTTCAATATCCGTTTGCACATTTTTATTTCGCCCAATTCCGAAATTCTACGAATCACCCCCCCCTATAACTTTCAGAGTGTCAAGCAGTTGTAAAATTTTAGCTCGATATTCTTCTATTGTCATTCGGGTTTGTTTAAATTCTGTGTCTATTTTACTACATTCACTAACAATTTTCTCCTGAATTACTTTGGGAATATCAGGAATTGGGAATTGGACTAAATCATCCTTGTAGAAGTGCGGTTGCCCTGCTTGTTGAGGCCTTAGTGAATATAACAATTCCTGATTAGCTTTAAGGTAGAAGAAAATATATTTAGTCTTGATAACATCATCAGTAATAATTGTAATACAATCGGAAGCGAAAATTCTTTCCTCCCAAAAGTTGACATAACCAGCATTTGCGCCGGAAGCACTTATTGTAATGACATTAGCTTCTCGATTGTATTTATCATTTGTATAGGCATAAGAGACACCTCCTGCCACAACTTTATATTCTCCCGGGGTTGTTTCGCTTTTGGTAATAGCCTTTCCTTTCTGAATATTTTCCAGACCTACGAACTTGCCCAGTTTAAGAATCTGGAAAGAACTATGTACGACAATACTTTTCTTGGCGGATGTCCGAATTGATTTGTCAAAAGAAGGTCGAGAAAAATCCAACATATCTTTTAGACTATAATATTGGGCAATGCCTTGAAGCGTATCGCTTTGTACAGTAGCCTCTTCAAAAGATAGTTTTACAGCATGAGCCACTGTGCCGGTAGCATATCGGTTCTTGTCATTATATAACAGTCCTCCGGGGTTGGTAATAACAATACCCTCGCTTCCTTTGCGGTTACTCCAATCGTATCCAAGAAAAGTTTTTTGTTCAGAGTTATCTGTTGGCGATGTTATAACCAATGTCGTCTGGTTTCGCACCAATCCGAAATAGAATATTTTTTCTTCTTCAATCGGAAGCACGTATTCATAAAACAAATTTCTTACAATCTTGTTTTGTTCCTCTTTTGTAAGCCTCTTAAACGACTTTGTTTTTGAACGGTTAGCAAGGAGCGAACTTTTTAAGAATGAGACAATGTAGTTGTTAAAGTATTCGTACTTTGAGAATGTGTTAAAGTCGACAGTTCCTGAAATAAAGCGACGATAAACATTTTCGTCAATGCCGATTTGAGCAAGATACTCATTAAAAATATCCAAATCTTCCCAATTGCTTAATTGGGAACCTGTAATGATTGCTTTTGAGCTATCTTGAATAAGTTTATATCGAGTAGGCGGTTCATTATATTTCTCTATGAATAATGTAATTGTGCTTGTAGGTGTAGCGCCAAAAGTATTACGACCGAAACAAATTATTGCACGTATGTAAAAATGCCTAAGAATCAATTCTCGCGCTTTCGTATAACTAATGGGATTATTATTGCTTAATATCGAGGATGGAAGAATGACAGCAGCCAATCCTTTAGGTTTTAAGAGCTGTACTATACGTTCTACAAAAAGAGTTTCAATTTCAGATCCGTTGTTTGTTACAAAGTCAATAATCTCAAATTGATTATTCTTTAATGCAAGGTGACTTTTGAACGCGTCAACCGAATAGGGGGGATTAGCAACAAGGACATCGAACTTTCCATTTTCAATGCCTTTCTCTGGATAACACTCCAAACCATCACCAAAAATGATGCGAGCTTGTCCGGCTCCATTCATAAACAATGAGACTTTTGAGACACGAGCAAGACGATAATCTTTTTCAATACCAAAAACAGACTGTCCTACCCAAGTGTTATTTTCAGTCAGATCAGATTTACCAATATGATTGAAGTAAGCATTTACCGCTTCTATCGCTTCTGTAAGAAAATGCCCCGCTCCACAAGCATAATCCACAATTTTAGGCATTACATATCGGTCGTCCCGCTTAATTAAACGTTCAATAGGCAGACTATCCCAAATAAAACGAGTTATCGGCATAGGAGTAAAGAATTGCCCTTCGTTTTGTTTGAATCCTTTATTTAAGAGTTGTTCAAACAAATCACCAAGAAATTGATGCTTGGACGGGTACACAATTCTGTATTGTTCAAATAATTGAACAACCTCAACAAGGATTTTCCCATTTTGAAAAAACAATTCTTCATTATGAACATCCTTAAATGCAAAATCATTATTTGAATAAAATTTAAGGATGCGAATTGTATTATTAAGGTCTTCTATCGCTGAAGCTCGTTGCTGACCAGTATATTGTTGGAAAAGATTTTCGGCATAATCATTCGGGACATAGAAGATCTCTTCTTTCATAAATTCTTCCATGCCTTGTTTATGAAGCCGTTGTAACCTGTCTTGAAGGGTTTCGTATGTATCTGTGCCTATACGATATTGAAAATCTACTATGTCATCTTGACCCTTACTTAGCTCATCTACAAGTTTGCAAATGAAAAGTGCGATAAGGCGGTTGAAAGCGTTTTCCTTATCACTGACATTATTGTGACGTAGTATTTCTTCAAATCGATTCACGATTCTATCATTTGGGGTGAAATCGCGAAGATGCTTTTTCCTAAGAGGTTTAACGCCTATTTTATATGCAACAGTCTCATCATCGAATATGAGATTGTCGTGCATTTCTTTTTTATAAGTTTCACACCATACCTCAAAAAGGTTCTGTGCATTGCCCGCAACTTTAGGATTAGAATATATTAAAACGGATTCATCTTTTTTTGCGAGCTTAACAATATTGGCATCATCCGAACAATTAATGACGGGACATTCATGTGAAAGAGTGCCATCCTTAAAATCGGATGCATAAATTCCGAGCCACTGAGTTGTTCTTTCCTGCTGCCAATAAGAGAATATCTGTCCACCATCCTCCTTGGTTTGTTTAACTGCCTTTGCAAATTTGCTCCCGGCTGTTTTACATTCAAGGATAAATAGGACAGAATCTCTATTCGGGGTATAGACAATAATATCAGCGCGACCACTTTTTTGTTCATGACCCAGTGTCCAAACTTTTTCAAGTTCAATGGTTTCAGGCCGATAGCCTTTTTTCAATAGTTGATGAACGCATTCAAAAACAACAAAGTTCTCGTTTTGATCGAATCCCGTATTGCGTTCCCGGCCAACAATAGATTCAGGGTAGATGAGTTTTTGAGCTGACATATCTACCTCCATTTGACAATGGAAGTCTCCGAACTCCTTTATATATGAGTTGCCTCTCTTGGTGAATCCAAGATGCTCAAGAAGCGCAGGTAACGTTGTTTTAGTTATCATTTCAAAACCCCATTGGGCTATTACAATTGGAAACTTCCGTATAGCATCTGAAGGTCGACCAAAGCCTGTAACGACTAGATGAAAGTTTCCAAAGTTCTCGGCTCACGCCGTATGTCTTTGTGATAATTACTTGGTCATTTTCAGATTAGCGTTACTTACCAATTACAAAGTTACAATATTTCCGTGAAAGTTTAGGCGTCAGGCATAAATAAATTTTAACGTCTGCCTGATATGCCGCGTTTGGGTTGAGAGGGCTTCATAATTCGGTGAGCTTGCATCATGCAGCGATAGGCAAAGCGGCGGTCGTCGTCATCCGGATTGCGTCCCCACGGGAGGTCTGATGAGGAGCCACAGCCTCCGCATGACTGGGAGAATTTGGTTGCGCCATCGAGATAGCCGAGGGACAGAGACATCGCGCATTTCAGAATCTCGTTTGGCTGCTCGGCTATTGCTGTGAGAAAGTCGCCGTTAATATCGGCTTTCAGTTCCGACGGCATAGCGTCCAGCAGTGAACTTATTTTTTGATTGAATGTTAGTACCAATCATGTTTTTCGTTTCGGTTCAGAGCTGCTATGCGGCTCATTTCCTCGTCACTCAGCTCAAAGTCGAATATCGAGATGTTTTCTTTCATGTGCGCGGGGCTGCTTGAGCCGGTAATTACCACTACACCGCGCTGCAAGTCCCATCGCAGGATAACCTGCGCGACGGATTTGTTGTGGGCGTCGGCGATTTCTTTCAAAACCGGGTCGTTGAGCAATTCCTTCTGGTGACCCCTTCCGCCAAGCGGATACCATGCCTCGACTGCGATTCCGAGCTTCTGAATGTGAGGTACCACCTTGGTATCCTGATAATATGGATGCACCTCGTTCTGTACCAATACAGGCTTTATATTGACCTGTTTTATAAATTCATCTATCTCGTCGATATAGTAGCACGATACTCCGATGGAGTGAATTTTGCCTTGCGCAACATACTTTTCCATAGCTTTGTATGCCTTAACATCATTCGTGCCGGGGTGATGCAGGAGCATCAGATCCACATATCCGATGTCGAGTTTGCGCAGACATTCCTCTATCGCGGCTTCCGGATTGGAGTATTGGTTGGGGTAAATCTTGGTGGCCACAAAGATTTCTTCGCGTGGCACGTCGGATTCCCTTACCCCTTTGCCGACCTCAACCTCATTCCCGTACATATGGGCCGTGTCGATTTTTCTGAAACCGAGGGCGATGGCTGATTTTACAGAATTGACACATACATCACCTGTCAGACTGTAAGTGCCAAGACCTACAATCGGCATATCGTAGCCGCTGCTGAGGCGTATTGTCGGAGCTTGTCCGTTTTTCCCTTCTGAAAGGGGGAAATTCGCGTAACCATATTGTTGTCTTTATTTTATGCCAAGTCCGGCAATCCAGTTCTCAATATCGCTTCTTGTGGCATTGCCGCCGAATCTGCGCCCTGCCTTCCAGTTGGCGTCGGGAGCAAGAGAATGTAGGTTACGGTCACTGTTTCCTTTTTCGGCTCGTCATTATCCGTGGTGCAGGATGCACAGGCCGTCAGTGACACCATTGCCATTATCATTGATAAAATCTGGAGTTTCATTTCATGTATTCTTTGAAAAACAATTCTATATCGTGGAAAGGTATGACATCCATTCTGTCATACAGGTCGGTGTGGTTCGCCCCCGGTACGATATGAAGAATCTTGTTGTTGGGAGTTCCGGGCTTCCACTTATCTGTCAGCTTTTTGTATGTGTCATTGCTGAAATACAGCGAATGAGCCTTTTCTCCGTGAACGAGCATTACCGCGCTTTCGATTTCGTCGGCGTATGTCAGAAGCGGCAGGTTCAAGAATGGCAGCGGATATGTGGCATTGAAGCCGCCGTTGGAATTGAGTGAGCGTTTGTGATAGCCTCTCTCGGTCTTGTAATAATCGTAGTAGTCTTTCACAAACTGCGGAGCGTCTTCCGGGAGAGGGTCAACGACACCGCCACCGAGTGCATAATATCCGTTTCTGGCATCTTCCGTGCGCTGCTGTGAAAGCCTTTTGCGGAGTTCAATTCTATCTCCTCCATCAGCCGAATCAAAGTACCCGTTGGCATTGACACGGCTCATGTCATACATAGTGGAGGCGACCGTCGCCTTTATACGCGGGTCATTGGCGGCGGCATTGACAGCGAAGCCACCCCAGCCGCAGATGCCGATGACACCTATTTTCTCCGCATCCACATCCGCACGGGTAGTCAGGTAATCAACAGCCGCGCTGAAATCCTCGGTATTGATGTCGGGCGAAGCGACATATCTGGGTGTGCCACCGCTTTCGCCGGTATATGACGGATCGAAGGCGATAGTAAGAAATCCTCTTTCGGCCATCTCCTGTGCGTATCGTCCGGACACTTGTTCCTTTACAGCTCCGAATGGGCCACTGACAGCAATCGCGGGCAACTTTCCGCTTACGTTATTCGGAACATATAGGTCTGCGGCAATGGTTATTCCATACCGGTTGACAAAAGTAACCTTGCTATGGTTAACTTTTTCGCTTTTGGGAAATGTCTTGTCCCACTCCGTTGTCAGAATCAGCTTTTCAGCCTTGATAATGTTGTCTTTGTCGTTCATTGTGGTTGGTTCGTTTGCTGATACATTCGCCGTCATGAATGAGGCAAGCATCATTGTTAGAATTGCTTTATTCATCGGATTATCTTGTTGATTTCTTTAGCCGGTATCCCTGCTGCCGTTGTTTCGGGGCTGATGTCTTTTGTGACTATGGCACCGGCTCCTATTATCGCGCCGTCGCCGATTGTCACACCCGGAAGTATTGTCACATTCGCGCCAATCCATACTCGATTGCCTATCTTGACGGGGGTGCAGGTCATATTCCCTCTTGATAAGGGATTTTTATCATGGTTTACAGTGCAGATGGTGCAGTTATGTCCTATAAGACATTCGTCGCCTATGGTTATGCCTCCCCAGTCCTGAAATGAACAACCCATATTTATAAAGGTGTTTTTACCTATGGTGATATTCTTGCCGCAGTCAGTGTAGAACGGCGGGAACATACCGAAGCCGCTGTCAAGCGTCTTTCCAGTCAAGTCGGACATTATATCTCTTACCTCGTCGGGAGTATGATAGCTGCCGTTCAACTTCGATGTAAGTCGCAAAGCATTCTGGCTCATACGGTGCATAACCTCGTGGGTCTCTGAACCGGCGATGATTGTTGCGCCCGAAGCGGCATATTCTAAAAATTCAGCTTCTGTCATATCAGTGTTGTTTTCTCGATGCAAAATTACCACCGGATTTCCTAAATATAGCGATCAATCTTACGCACGGAGATACCCCGATTACGGAAGTGTAAGATCATTCTATTTGTCTGGCAGTTAGAGCATACCAAGATTACGGCAAGCAATACCTGAATTACACATACCCGCGTTCCGACGATTGCCTTTCCATTGATTCTTGCTAACTTTGCAAAAAGAAACTTTGATATGGAAATCTACGAGGCCGATACCATAGAAAAATATAACCGGTATTTCGGTTTTGAAACACGTCATCCTCTGGTGAGCATAGTGCATTTTGATGACACGGTGCATCAGCCAACACATTGTATGCACTTCGGGTTCTATGCCCTGTTTCTGAAAAATACAACCGGATGCAAAATAAAATACGGCAAAACGACTTACGATTTCGATGACGAGACGGTTGTAAGTTTTGCTCCCGGTCAGACCGTCGGTATTCTCCGCACGGAGGATGGTCCGGCACCGGTTGCCACAGGTCTGCTGTTCCATCCTGATTTTCTGAACCGCACCCCGCTCGGACAGAAAATCAAGCAATATTCGTTCTTCTCCTATGCCTCGAATGAGGCTTTGCATCTGTCTGCCGAAGAGAGAACCATATTGCAGGATTATATGGATAAGATCAAGCGGGAATTACAGCAACCGATTGATAAATTCTCAAAATCGCTGATCATCTCCAATATAGAGGTGATGCTTAATTACTGCATGAGGTTCTACGAAAGGCAGTTCGTAACACGCGAGGAACTGAATAACAGTACTATGAGTCGTTTTGAGCTGCTGCTTGACGATTACCTTGATTCCGGTAAAGGATTGACAGAAGGGCTACCGACAGTCAGGTACTTCGCTGACAAGGTATGCCTGTCACCCAATTATTTCGGTGATTTAGTCAAATCCGAGACTGGTAAGACAGCGCAGGAGTATATTCAGCTCAAAATGGTTAATTATGCCAAAAGCTCGCTCTTCGACCCAAAACTGAGTACAAAGCAAATAGCTGAATTACTGGGTTTCCAGTACCCGCAGCACTTTATACGTTTCTTCAAGAAACAAACCGGAAATACACCAAGAGAATATAGATTGCAGCTAAATTTCACATGACTGAACATAAAAAATGTATGGCAGGAGGATTTTATGACTGCCATGACGAGGTCTTTCTTGAGCAGAAGGCCGTTGCGACGCAGTGGATGCAACGCTATAATTCTCTGCCGTATGAGCAGAGAAAAGAACGTTACTCAATGCTGAAAGAGCTGTTCGGGCATGTCGGAGAGAACTGTTCCGCCGGCGATGGTTTTATCTGCGGATTCGGTTGCAATATCTATTTGGGCGACAATGTGTCGATCAACTATCGCTGCACTCTCATCGACTGCAATACAATCAGAATCGGCAATAATGTCCTTATCGCGCCCGGGGTGCAGATAAACACCGCGTCGCATCCGGTTGACTGGAACGACAGACGCAATCCTGATTTTGAAAGGAAACCGAAAGCCTATTTCTGTAAAACCTACGCAGAACCAGTCACCATCGGCAACAACTGTTGGATAGGTGCGGGAGCTATAATACTCGGAGGCGTGACGCTGGGCGACAACGTTACGGTCGCGGCAGGTGCGGTCGTGACCCGCTCTTTCCCCGGCGACTGTCTTATTGGAGGCGTCCCGGCAAGAGTAATCAAGAAGTTCAATGCTGAAAAGTAAAGGATTATCAGCGGCTGCACCAGGGTGCAGCCCTACGATGCGCCGGATTTTGCAACACCCTCCTACATATTGGTGCAGAATGGAGTGCTAAAAATAGGTGAATAGACAAGATACATGAAGAAATTTAGGTATTTGAGTAATTAAATTGAAATTGTGTTGCGGCAGTCAATAATTCTTGTTGTCTGTGTGGCACGATAACCTAAAAACAAACGAAAAATAGCAATAGCGATGAGAACCAAGAAAATTATGAATCTGTTGTGCATGGCAGTGCTGTGCGCAGCTGCCACGGCTGTAAGCTCGTGCAGCGACGACAGCCCGGAACAGGAGGCATTCAAGCCGAAGCCCGATAACTGGCGGGACCAGCTATACCCTAAAATGGCAGGCGTATGCAAGCCTATCGGGGCTGTAAGCGGAACACAGTTCTTCGTGCTTGACTACGGCATTGCCGTAGAGGACAAAGACAACCCTAATTACAAGAGTCTCTTCACGCCCGGCACGGAAGAGGAGTACTACGTGGAATACGAGGGGCAGAAGTACTTCCTCGGCGACACCGTGCCCATTCCGGGCAACTCGTCGCCTGTGCGTATTGAAGAAATTGCGGAAAGGGGCGGAAAGTATCTTCGGGTCACCAATTTCGGATCATATAACTTCGAGCCGGAATGGTACAACCATGCACCTCTGGAATACGGCTATACGTTCGTGTGGCCCGAAAAGGACATCCGCACCCATATCGAGGTCTACATCAAGTTCAATCCCAACTATGTGGAGGACAGGGAAACCGCGTACAACAGTCTCAAGGATGGCGAGTGTGCCTTCATCGTGCCCACCTACTGGGTGGGCGAGTGGATTGACGGCGAGTCCCTTGGCGACAAGTTCTACCACGCATACGCAATCAAGCGCTGACAAGGCGCATAGATAGATGGAAAGGGCCGCGTCCGACTATAGGGCGCGGCCTCTTTATCCGGGGGCGGACGCACCAGGGTGCGTCCCTACATTGCGGACGATGGCAGGTGTGGGGGGAGGGTCAGTTGATGGCGGGGAGCTTGGCGCGAAGCTGGTCGAAGTTGTCGGCGCGGTCCGTCAGCTCGCCGCGCGAGTCGTAGAGGAAGAAGGTCGGCAGGCCCTTCAGGGCGTAGTTGCGGGCGTTGAGCGATGCCTCGCCGTCGGGGTCGATGACGGTCAGCCAGGGGATGTCGCGCACCTGCTCGCGCCAGGCCGCTATGTTGGTGTTCAGGCACACCATGTAGAAGTTCATGCGCTGGCCGTAGGTGCCGTAGAGCTTGCCCAGCTCGCCCACTACCACGCCGGAGTTCTGCTGCCCCATGGTGGTGAAGATGACCAGCGTCGGCTTGCCGTTGGCCGTCACCGCCGACAGGCGGCGCGGCGTGCCGGTGCGGTCGTTTAGCTCCATGTCGACGATGGCCGTCTCGGGGGCGCGCATCTCGCGCTTGCGGCCCCGGGCGGTGTTGCGGTTGCGCTGGGCTTTAAGGGCGAGCTGCTCCAGGGCTTTGGCGCGCGGGTCGTCGGGGCGGTACTGCTGGTATGCCGTGGCCACGGCAGCGAAAGCCTGCGCGTCCTGCGGCGTGTTGACGTCGAAGAGCTGCCGGCCCCCTACGTTGGCCGTAAGCGCGTAGTACTGCATCACCGACGGGTGTCCCTCGGCGGCCAGCACCACGTTGCTCAGCACCCAGCGCTTGAAGGCGGCCACCGAGTCGGGCTTGTCCATGGGCAGGCGCGAAAGGCGCTGTTGCATCTGCGTCATGAGGTTGGCCTGGTCGGAGCCGGTGAGGGTGAAGTCCTTGCCGAAATCCTTGGCCGAGGCTGTGAGCGTCAGCGTCTCGATGGAGTCCACGGGCAGGTAGATGTATCCGCCGCCGTAGCTGAGGCGGTAGAGGTCGGGATGCTCCGGCGCGTCCACCGACAGCGAGAAGTGTCCGTCGGAGCCGGTGTGCGTAGAGTCGATGGCCTGCCATAGGCCCGAGGCGTTGGCCCGCTCCAGCACCAGCGATGCGTCGTCGGCGCCCTCCACCGTGCCCTCGACCTTGAACGAAGGGCCCGAGCAGGCTGTGAGAATGGCCGCTGCGGCCGCCGTCAGCAGCAGCGATTTGATATTTTTAACAGGGATGTAAGTCATGTCGTTGCTATTTTGAGTGCAAAGTTAGCGAAAACCTTTGGAATATCGGCGGGAATGTATTAACTTTGCACGAATTTTGAAGACCAAGACAAGAAGACAAGAATACTGATGTTAAAGCCAATCAAGAAAACCATCGAGCTTGGCGACGGCCGTACGATCACGATCGAGACGGGCAAGCTGGCCAAGCAGGCCGATGGAGCGGTAGAAGTAAGAATGGGCAACACGATGCTGTTGGCCACCGTGTGCTCGGCCAAAGAGGCCAACGAGGGCGTGGACTTCATGCCCCTCACCGTAGAATACAAAGAGAAATACGCCTCCATAGGACGCTACCCCGGCGGCTTCCTCAAGCGCGAGGGCCGTTCGTCGGACTACGAGATCCTGACCTCGCGCCTCGTTGACCGTGTGCTGCGTCCCCTCTTCCCCGACAACTATCACGCCGAGACGTTCGTCAACGTCACCCTCTACTCTGCCGACGAGAACGACGCCCCCGACGCCCTCGCAGGCCTGGCAGCCTCCGCCGCCCTCGCCTGCTCCGACATACCCTTCCACGGCCCCATCTCCGAAGTGCGCGTGGCACGCGTGGAAGGCGAGTGGGTCATCAACCCCACCTTCGCCCAGATGGACCGCGCCGACATCGAACTCATGGTCGGCGCCACCTACGACAACATCATGATGGTGGAGGGCGAGATGGACGAGGTTTCCGAGGCCGACCTGCTCCAGGCCCTCAAGGTGGCCCACGACGCCATAAAGGTCCACTGCAAGGTCCAGGAGGAGCTCATGCACGAGTCCGGACACGACGACAAGCGCGAATACTGCCACGAGGTCAACGACGACGCCCTGCGCCAGGACGTGCACGACAAGTGCTACGACAAGGCTTACGCCATCGCCCGCCAGGGCAACGCCGACAAGCACTGGCGCGCCGAGCAGTTCGGAGCCATTGTCGACGAGTACCTCGAGGCCCTGCCCGAACTCACCGGGGAGCAGGCAGAGCTCTACACCGAGGACCAGCGTACCGCCATGGTCAAGCGCTACTACCACGACGTGGAGAAAGAGGCCATGCGCCGCTGTGTGCTCGACGAGGGCATCCGCCTCGACGGCCGCAAGACCACCGAGATTCGCCCCATCTGGTGCGAGGTGGACTACCTGCCCGGTCCCCACGGAGCCGCCATCTTCACCCGCGGCGAGACACAGGCCCTCGTCACCGTCACCCTCGGCACCACCAACGACGAGAAGATCATCGACGACGTGCTCAACCAGAGCAAGGAGCGCTTCCTGCTCCACTATAACTTCCCGCCCTTCTCCACCGGCGAGGCCCGTCCCCAGCGCGGCGTCGGCCGCCGCGAGGTGGGCCACGGCAACCTCGCGCACCGCGCCCTCAAGCGCATGTTCCCCGACGGCTTCCCCTACACCTGCCGCATCGTCAGCGACATCCTCGAGTCCAACGGCTCGTCTTCGATGGCCACCGTCTGCGGCGGCACACTGGCCCTGCTCGACGCAGGCGTCAGGATGAAGCGCCCGGTGGCCGGAGTCGCCATGGGCCTCATTTCCGACGCAGGCAACGTCAAGTATGCCATCCTTTCCGACATCCTCGGCGACGAGGACCATCTCGGCGACATGGACTTCAAGGTCACCGGCACCGAGCGCGGCATCACCGCCACGCAGATGGACATCAAGTGCGACGGTCTCAGCTACGAAGTCCTGGAAAAAGCCCTCGAGCAGGCCCGCCAGGGCCGTATGCACATCCTCGGCAAGATTCACGACACCATCCCCGAGGCCCGCGAGGACTACAAGCCCCACGTGCCCCGTCTGGTCACCATCGAGATTCCCAAGGAGATGATCGGCGCCGTCATCGGTCCGCAGGGCAAGGTTATCCAGGGCATCCAGGAGGAGACCAAGACCGTCATTTCCATCACCGAGGACGAGGACACCGGCATCGGCACCGTCGAGATCGCCTCCAAGGACAAGGACGGCATCGAGGGCGCCCTGCAGCGCATCAAGGCCATCGTGGCCATGCCCGAGGAGGGCGAGACCTACCGAGGCAAGGTGCGCTCCATCCTCGACTTCGGCGCATTCGTGGAGTTCATGCCCGGCCGCGACGGCCTGCTTCACATCTCCGAGATTTCCTGGGAGCGCCTGCCCGACATGGCCGCCAGCGGTCTCAAGGAGGGCGACGAGGTCACCGTCAAGCTCATCGAGATCGACAAGAAGACCGGCAAGTACCGCCTGTCGATGCGCGCCCTCCAGCCCAAGCCCGAAGGCTACGTGGAGCGTGAGGCTCGTCCCCGCCGTGAGGGAGGACCCCGCCGCGACGGCGACCGTCCCCGCCGTCCCGAAGGACGCGGACCCCGCCGCGGAGGCGGTGACCGCGGTCCCCGTCACGAGTAAACAGCCCGGCTGACATACCAGGCGGCGTGCCATCCCAGGCGCGCCGCCTTTTCGCATATCCATGCGTGATAGGCGAGTGGTGTAAGAATGCCTCGGTTTTTCCGGGCAGTAATGGAATGCAACAAGGCGGCACGCCGGGTATGGCGCGTCGCCTTGTGTGCGGAGGAGCGCACGGCCGTGCGCTCCTATATTGCGGATGGTGGTGTGGGTCAGCGGACCTGGACCTTGCGGGCGGTGCGGCCGCAGCGGGCTATGTAGACGCCGGCGGGCAGGGCGACGCTGGCGTCGCGGCCGGTGTAGACGGTGCGTCCGGACAGGTCGGTGACGGTGACGTCGGCGGGGGCGTCGGTGATGAGCAGGCCGCCACGGGTGCCCTCGACGCTGAAGGAGCCGAACTCGATCACCTCGGCGGAGGTGGGGATGTCGGAGTAGAAGGTGTAGGGGTAGACGTCGTGGTATGTGGGCGTCAGGCCCGTCTCCGGCTTGTAGCTGGCGCGGATGAAGAAGGTGTAGGGTTCGCCGGTGGCTCCGCTGGTCTTGCGCTCGATGCGGAAGTCGCCGGGCTTGTACAGGCCCTCCTTGAGCGCGTCGGCGCTGAAGACGGGGGCGCCCTCTGCCTGGGTCAGGGCTGTGCCGTTATTGATGAAGACGCGCCGGAACTCCACGGCCTCGCCGATGTGGGCCTGCACCTCGGCGGCGGTGGTGTAGGTGCCGGGGACAGCCATGATCTCGTAGCTGTCGACGTATTTCTCGTTGCGGATGACGTTCATGACGGGCACGATGCCCCATTCCTTGACGCCGTCGTAGTAGTCGGATGAGACGTCGTTGCCGCCGTTGAACTGTGTGTAGCTGACGTGGGCAAGGGGGTCGGAGGCCTGGCGCGCGGGGGAGGCGGAGGGCTGGCGAACGAACTCGGTCCACAGGGTTACGTCGCCGCAGTCAATCTGCGTGTCGTAGTAGCCGCCCTCGAAGTTAGGTCTCTCATATAGAAACTGGTTGAGATAGTAGGTATAGGTCTCCACTTCCATGCTTAGATCTTCGAGGGTGCGACGTTTGCCGCCGTGGGATACCCAGCCGTTTTCGGCGGAGTTGTGGTGGACGCCCTTGGTGTCGTCATAGCCGCCGAAGAGCTCGTCGACGGTTGTGCCGTTTTCCAGGTCGAGGCGTTCGAGCTGGAAATTGAATACGCCGTCGAAAATATAGTAGTAGTTCACGTATTGGGCTATTATCGGTTTCGCGAACTGGTTTTGGTCGAAGGTCAGCTTCTTGGTCGCAGGGTCGAAAGAACCTCCGATGGTGAACTTGCCGTCGGCGGATACGGTCGCACCGTTGATCGTGTTGAGGTAGTACTTCTGGTTCTCGCGCATACCGTAGCCGTTGTTGCCGAAGTTGAGGATGGAGAAACGGTTTTTGGAGTAGTCCATTTCGACTCGCACGGGGTACTGGCGTTTGCGCTCGGTGCTGGTGGGATAGAAACTCGTGATATTTCCGCTGGCATTGGTGGTGTAGCCATAGGATTCGATAAAGCGGTCGGACATCCATGCGTTGGGGATGAAGGAGTTGAATTCCACCTGGTCGAAGATGCGGACCAGGTACCCCCCGCCGGTGGTGTTGTCGGCGGAGCCGTGAACGAAGAGGGGAGAGGTGGATAGCATCTTGTATCCATCGCCGTCGTGATCTATCTTGAGCAGGAAAGTGCTGGCAGTGTTGGAGTAGACATACACCGGCCACTCGAAACGGGTGTATTGGCACTGGCGCATCTGCCAGGTCTGAGAGGCGTAGTCGGGGGAGGATACGTTGACGGCGTTGTCATTGACGTTGATGCAGAGGTACTCGCCGTCAGCGGTGGCGTTGCCGGAGGCGTCGGTGAGTGTGAAGACGAAATCGAGGCAGCCTTGGATGCCGTTGAGGCGAAGGTGGGTGTCGTCGATGCGTTCGGCGGTGACGCCGTGGCTATCTATGTATGCTGAGGTGCTGAACCCGCTTTCGTTGTAGTTCTTGTTTGTGCGGTATGTGGCTATCCAGGCCACGTCGCAGAGCTCGCGGGTGGTGAAGGCCCCGGCGGCAGCTGGCGCCAGCAGTGCGGCCGCCAGCAGTGCGGATTGGATATGTCGTTTCATTACAGTCCGATTAGTGGATGAATAAGATATTTGCGGGCGCAAAGTTAGATATTTTTACCATCCCTTTAAAGTTAAATAATGTTAAATATAGACAAGTGGGTGCCGGGCTTATGCTTGACGGAAGGTCGGAGGCGGAGAGGCGGCACCGTGGTGCCCGCGCATAGGTTGGCCGTTCGAAAAACACGCGAAGTGTCAGCCATATACAAGAGCGGCGTCCTGGCCTTTCGTCGGCGTAGCAGCGGTTTCGTCGGCGGAAAGGCCCGGTTCGTCGGATTTTGCTTGCGGGAACGCAAAGGTGTGGATAACTTTGCATCGAAAACAAACACCACTCACCCAAAACAACCGAACATGAGGAAACTTCTACTTTCCGCTCTTGTCAGCCTGACAGCCCTGAGCGCCGCCGCTTTCCAGGTGGACGGCATCGACTACGCCGTCAACTCCCGCGAGAACAAGACCGTGTACGTGACCTGGTCGTCGGGCACCTACGCCGGCGAGATGGTCATACCCTCCACAGTCACCTACAACGACACCGTGTGGACTGTCGACGGCATCGGCGACTTCGCTTTCATGCAGGCCACTAAGGTCACCAAGGTCACCCTCCCCTCCACCGTCGACTGGCTCGGCACCGGCGCGTTCGCATACTGCACCGGGCTGACCGGCATCGAGCTGCCCGCCGGAGTCCGCTGGGTGGGACAGGCCGCATTCAACGGCTGCTCCAACCTCGCACAGGTGAACCTGCCCGAAGAGGTGGACTTCCTCGGCGGCGCAGTGCTCGCCTATACCGCCGTCACCAAAGCCCGCATGCCCCGAGGCGTCACCGAGATTCCGCAGCAGTTCTTCGAGGGCTGCGGGAAGCTGACCTCCGTCGAGATTCCCGAAGGCATCAAGTCTATCGGCTTCCAGGCATTCCAGAACACTTTCGCCCTGACCGGCATCAAGCTCCCTTCCACCCTCGAGACCATAGGCAACAACTGTTTCACCTATTCGGGCCTCACGTCGCTCCACTTCCCCGCTGCCTTCCGCGCCTACGGCGACAACGCCATCACAGGCCTCACCGCCCTCACAGCCTACACCGTGGACTCGGAGAGCCAGTATTTCACAGCAGTCGACGGAGTGCTCTACTCCAAGGACATGAAGACCATCAACTCCTTCCCCCTGGCCTGCGGACTCACCACCTACGAGGTGAACGCCGCCACCGACTCTATCGCCGACTTCGCCTTCTACGGCGCCCAGCTCACGGCCCTCACTCTGCCTGCCGACCTCCGCGTCATCGGCAAGAGCGCCTGCGCCACGATGTCGAAAATCACCTCCATGACCGTTCCCTCCAAGGTACAGTACCTGGGCAAGTACGCCTTCTTCAGCTGCACCGCCCTCACCGACCTCGTGCTCGGAGCCTCCATCGACACCATCGGCACCTCCGCCTTCAACTACGACGACGCCCTGCGCAACGTCACCAGCCACAACCCCGTGCCTCCCAGGGGCGCCATCTTCCCCGACGCCGTGTACAACAGCGCCACCCTCCACGTGCCCGACGCCTCTCTCGACGCCTACAAGCAGGCCGACGGCTGGAAAGAGTTCAAGACCACCCTCCACGTGGCCGCCGTAGGACCTGATCATGACGCCACCCTCACCATCTCCGGCACCAACGTCAGCATCGACTGCCTCCCCGGCACCTCCGTGGCCATCTACACCCTTGCAGGCATGCCCGTCTTCACCGCCATCGGCAGCACCTCGGTCGACCTCGCCCCTGCCGCCTACATCGTTCGCGTCGGCGGCACCACCCGCAAGATCATGACCCGCTGACACCAGCCACGGACCCTGTAGGGACGCACGGCCCGTGCGTCCGAAAAGAATCAAAAAGGGGGGGCGCACGGGTTGTGCACCCCTCCCATATTTTTTGCAACAACCAGAAAATGTTCGTAACTTTGCACACCGGCCCATCAATTCCCCGGAGCAGAATAGTGAAACTCTCCAGCCATGTCAACGCCCGGAGCGCGGGGTGGTTCCTCGTCGCCACGGTGGTCTATGCCCTCTTCTTCCAGGCGCTGTATAACATGCTCAAGCACGACACCCTGCTGCCATACACCGATGTGGAGGCATTCGCGCTCAGCTTCGGCAAGAACTACGTGCCCATCCTGCTGCTGTCGCTGCTCAATGTGCTCATAGTCTTCCGCATGCCGCTGCCCGAATGGCTCGAGAAGCGAATACTCCCCAAGACCCTGGTCGACCTCAGTGTCTCCCTGCTCGGACTGCTCGTCGTCAACCAGTGCTACCTGCTGGCCATGGGAGTCATACAGGTGCCCTCCGGCGTGCAACTGGCAGGGACGCTGCTCAGCGACATCCTCATACTACTCTTCACTGAGACCGCCTATTACATCTTCCTGTCAAAGGAACTCGAACGCCGCGCCTCCCGGCTCCGCAGTCAGGCCGCGCAGTACCAGTACGACGCCCTCAAGTCGCAGGTCAACCCCCACTTCCTCTTCAATTCCCTCAACATCCTCTATTCCATGATAGACCTCGACCGCGACCGTTCCAAGGAGTTCGTGCTATCGCTCACGGACGTATACCGCCACGTCCTTTCCTTCCGCAACCGCCCATCCGTCACCGTCGAGGAGGAACTCGGCCTGCTCAAGGCATACGTCGAAGTCCTCTCCACCCGGTACCTCAACCAGTTCTTCGTCGACATACGCCACGAGAGCCCCGACGCCCTTGGCCGCTCACTCGTGCCCTTCTCTCTCCAGCTGCTGATGGAGAACGTCACCAAGCACAACGAAGTCTCCTCGGCCCGTCCCATGCACGTCACTGTCACCGTCGGCCCCGACGGAGTCACTGTCGCCAACCCCGTCTATCCCCGCAAGACCACCGAGAGCTCCGGGGTCGGACTCCGATACATACAGCGACAGTACGGCCGCTTCGGCAAGAAGATGAAAGCCGTCCGCACCGACACACAGTACACCGCAACAGTCCCATATATATTATAATGTGTCCCCAGCCCCAATGCGCTATGCCATAATAGAGAACGAATACTTTGCGCTCGAGAACCTACGCCGTCTCGTTGAGCACGTCTCGCCCGGCTCCCGGCTCGTCTTTTCATCCGAGTCCGTGCGCGAGAGCGTCGAGTACTTCCGCACCGGCGCCACACCGGACCTCGTCTTCCTCGACATAGAGCTTGTGGACGGCAACTGCTTCCAGATCATGGAGCAGGCCAGCATCTCCAGCCCTGTCATATTCACCACCGCCTACGACCACTACGCCCTCGAGGCCTTCCGCCTCGACACCGTCGATTACCTCCTCAAGCCTGTCTCCGAGCAGGCCTTGCGGCGCGCCCTCGACCGCTTTTCCCGCCGGCAGGTGGCTGCTCCCGACCAGGACCTGGCGCAGCGCATACTCTCACGTCTCGAGGGCAGGAGCGCTTACCCGTCCAGGGTGCTCGTCTCCCAGAGGGAAGGATATTCGTTTGTCGACACCGACGACATAGCATACATCTACGCCGAAGATAAATGTGTCTTCCTCGTCGACCGCCAGGGTCGTGACCATATCACCATGTACAGTTCCCTGGCCCGTGCCGAAGAGGAACTCGACCCCGCACGTTTCTTCCGCATCAGCCGCAAGGTCATCGCCGCCATCGGAGGAGTCGGGAAAGTGAGCCGGCATCTCGGCGGACGACTCTCCATACAGTTCCGCACCGCCGGGTCGCCACGCCGCGAGACCGTCAGCCCCTCCCGCCGCGCCGAATTCCTGCAGTGGCTCGGCGCGTCAGGCTGACAGCAAAAAAACGGGTGCGCCGTGAGGCGCACCCCGAACATGAAAAAAGCTAATTGCGATGTACTCCCATGGGGAGTCGAACCCCAATCGATGGAACCGGAATCCATTATTCTATCCATTGAACTATGGGAGCTGACGGTTTCCGACTGCAAAGGTAATGCTTTTTTCCGACAACACCAAGCCTGCGGTCCACTTTAAGACCGAAATATCCCATATGCGCCGAATGTGATGAAAATATTTTGCCCCGTCAGGAAAAATTGTTAACTTTGCTGCAACATGGAAGTCCGCATAGAACCGTCATGGAAGCGCGAACTGCTCACAGAGTTCTCGAAAGAGTACTTCGTGCAGCTTGCCGGCCGCATCCGCCAGGAGTACGGATCCGGGCCGGTGTACCCTGCCGGCGGCAATATATTCGCCGCCTTCGACGCCACGCCCTTCGACCAGGTCAAGGTCGTCATCGTAGGCCAGGACCCCTACCACGGTCCCGGCCAGGCCAACGGCCTCGCTTTCTCCGTCAGCACCGGCGTGCGCATGCCCCCATCTCTGCTCAACATCTTCAAGGAGGTCCAGGTCGAGACCGGCGCACCCATCCCCGCCGACGGCGACCTGAGCCGATGGGCACGCCAGGGAGTGCTTCTGCTCAACTCCACCCTCACCGTCCGTGCCCACCAGCCACGCTCGCACGCCTCCATCGGCTGGGAGCCGTTCACCGACGCCGCCATCGACGCCCTCAACCGCCGCCGCAACGGCCTCGTCTTCATGCTCTGGGGGGCCGACGCCATCCGAAAAGGCCGTAACATCGACCACACGCGCCACCTCGTCCTCACCTCGCCTCATCCCTCCCCGCTCAGCGCACATCGCGGATTCTTCGGCAACGGACACTTCAGCGCCGCCAACCAATACCTGTCCGCCCATGGCCAGACACCAATAACATGGTGATTGTTTTTCACTCTAAACCGTAAGCTAAATGGATTTACAAGAAAGAAAAGTACGCGCCTCGCTGCTCCATAGCCGCGGCTACAACTGCGCGCAGTGCATCCTCCTCTCCTTCGACGACTACACCGGCCTCAGCAGCGTCGCCGCCTCCAGCCTCGCCATGGGCCTCGGAGCCGGTGTGGGTGCACAGGGCGAAGTCTGCGGCGCCCTGCTCGGCATGAGCCTCGTGCTCGGAATGGTACGCGGAGAAGACCCCGCCATCAAGCCAAAGGTCAACAAGGAAGTCCGGGAGCTTACACGTCGCTTCCGCGAGCGAAACAACGACCGCTACCTCTGTCGCGAACTCAAGCGCGTGCAGCCCGTCCGTCCCTGCGACGACATCGTCGCCGACTCGGTCGAAATCCTCCACGACTACCTCCAGGAAACCAAGGGGCAATGAGACGGTGCGTGTGGCTGATGGCTCTCCTATGCTTCTGCCTGCCGGCGGCCGCCGGCGGGCCATCAACGGCCACCCGCATATTCGACCCTGCATTCCGCACCCTCAAAGTAAGCGTCGCCGAAGACTTCTTCTCGCCACCCGTCATACGCGCCGGTACGGACACACACGTCGTCGTCAGCTTCGACGAGCTACGTGACGACGTCTCGCACCTCCGCTACCGCCTGATCCACTGCAACGCCGACTGGCGCCCCTCGCAGCTTGTCGAGTCCGAGTATCTCGACGCCTTCAACCTCGCACCAGTCGACGACTACGCATTCTCCTCCAACACCTTCGTGCACTTCGTCAACTACCGCATCACACTGCCCAACGACCAGATGGCCCCGCTCGTCTCCGGCAACTACCTCCTGCAGGTATTCCCCGACGACGACCCCGACCGCACCCTCCTCCAGGCACGATTCAGCGTCAGTGACGAAGCCGTGGGCATCGCCGGGGGCGTCCTCACAGTCACCGACCGAGGTGTCAACGACCGATACCAGCAACTCGAACTCGTGATTGACCGCCTCGGCTTCGACATGCAGAACCCCGCCACCGACCTCATCGTCACCGTGGAGCAGAACGCCGACCCCGCCACACTCCGCGTCCTGCCACCGCCAATGCGCATCGACGGCCAGCGTCTCATCTACGAGCACCAGAGCCAGCTCATCTTCGACGCCGGCAACGAGTTCCGCCGATTCGAGACCGTCTCCGTCCCCCAGGCCGGAATGAACGTGGACTCATCACGCTACGTCGGCGACAGCTACACCGCCTACCTCCATCCCGACCTGCCACGCACACATAATTATATATACGACCAGACGCAGCACGGCCGCTTCCTCGTCCGCGAGCTCAACGCTACCGACTCCGACCTCGGCGCCGATTATGTCAACGTGCGTTTCCTGCTCCAGATTCCCGAACAGCCAGGCGCACAAGTATACGTCCAGGGAGAGATGACCGACCCATTCCCGCAGGCTGCCTCGCGCATGGTCTACAGCCCCGAACTCGAAGCGTACACCCTCACGCTGCCCCTCAAGCAAGGCTCCTACAACTACAGGTACGCCATCCGCGCACCAGGCGACCAGGCTCCTTCGCCCGCACCCATCGAAGGCAACCACTTCGAGACCCGCAACGAATACACCGTGCGCGTATACTATCGTCTCCCCGGCACCAGAGGCGACCGCCTGCTCGGAGTCGCAACTATCCGCAACTACTGACCCGCCACCGACAATGCTGCTCATCGACGACAAAGTCGTATCCCTCGACATCGTAGAAAACCACTTCTGCTGCGACCTGGACCGCTGTCTGGGCCAGTGCTGCATCGATGGCGACGCCGGAGCTCCCCTGCTGTCCGAAGAAGTCACGCAACTCCGACGCGCCCTCCCCAAGGTCCTTGACGACCTCACTCCCGCCGCGCGCCGAGTGATAGAAGAAGAGGGAGTATGCTACCGCGACCGCGACGGAGAGCTCGTGACATCCATCGTCGACGGACGCGACTGCGTCTTCACCACATATGCCCCCGGCGGCAAGTGCCTCTGCGCTCTCGAAAAAGCCCACCGCCAAGGACGCCTGGACTTCTGCAAGCCCATCAGCTGTGCACTATACCCCATCCGTCTGACACGCTACCCCTCGTTCATCGCCCTCAACTACCACCGCTGGAAAATCTGCAAGCCCGCAGAGGCCCTCGGCCGCGCCCGCGGACTCAGAGTATACCAGGCCCTCAAAGAGCCACTCATCCGCGCCTTCGGACAGAAATGGTACGACGAACTCTGCCTCACCGCCGAGGAATACCTGCGTCAGCACCCTAAACCCAGGAAAACCACATGAACGTCATACTCTTCGACACCCCCGCCGCTCACGGCAACCTCCTACCCCTCAGCTACACACGCCCCGTCGCCGACTTCCGCGTCGGAATCCTCACCATAGCCGAGAAGTGGAAACGCCGCCTCCAGGGCCGGTTCTCATACCTCCCCGACCCGTCCCTGCGGGACCTCTATCCCGCCGAGCGCACCGGCGACAACCTATACATTAACGGCGCACTCCTCCCCGACGCCCACCTCGTAGCCGCCGTCAAGGACCTCCAGCCCGGACACACATTATATAAAGGCGACGAACTCCTCGCCCTGCGCGGCACAAAAGAGAACCCCCTCTCTCCCCGGGAGTGCAAGCGCACCGACTACGATTACGAGCCCACAATCCTGCGGTTTGTCTACGACGTCTTCCTTCACAACGCCGCTCAGATCGAGGCCGACTACCGTCTCCTCGCCGCCGGACGCCGCTCGCAGCCCCTGCCGCAGACCAACCTCTGGCTCGGACCCAAACGCTACGACGACGGCCTCCCCCGCATCTTCATCGAAGAAGGCGCACACATAGAAGGCGTCACACTCAACACCACCGACGGCCCAATATACATATCCGCCGACGCCGAAATCATGGAAGGCAGCCTCATACGCGGCCCATTCGCCCTCGGCCAGCACTCCACCGTCAAGATGGGCGCCAAGATATACACCGGCACCACCATCGGCCCCTGGTGCAAAGTCGGCGGAGAAGTGAGCAACGCCGTCATATTCGGGTACACAAACAAGGCACACGACGGCTTCCTCGGCAACGCCGTCATAGGGGAGTGGTGCAACATCGGCGCCGGCACCAACGCCTCCAACCTCAAGAACGACTATGCCAAGATACGCGTCTGGAACTATCCCCGCCGCACCTTCATGCGCACCGACCTCCAGTTCTGCGGGCTCATCATGGGCGACCACAGCCGCATCGGCATCAACGGCTCACTCAACACCGCCACTGTCATCGGCGTCGGCGTCAACCTCCACGGCACCGGCTTTCCCCGCACCTTCATCCCCAGCTTCTCCAAAGGCTCGCCCGCCGGGGGCTTCCGCGACATGGACATGCGCACCTTCCTCGACATGGCCGAGCGCATGATGTCCCGCCGCGGCATCCCCCTTACCGACCACGACCGCCGTCTATTCGAGCACGTCGAGGCTCAGTCCCGCGCCTTCAAGTAACTCGGCACCCTAACCCGTTCCGGCTCTACTGCGTCACTCCCCTTGTAGGGACGCACCCTGGTGCGTATACGCCCTTCCCTACCGCAGTGCGCCCCCTTCACTCGCCTTCGGCATTTGCCTGCAATTGGCGCCCGCTTCAGCGTGGCGCGTACTATCAGCCCTCAGCTTTGCCCCAAATCCAAAAAAATTGTAAAAAATTTGGCTGTACGCCCAAAAATTCGTACCTTTGCAGTGCCGAAAAGGCTCATTTTGCCCGTCAGAGGCCGCTAAGTCCCTATTCATTAGGGGTTTACGTGCCTTTTGGCGTGTGCTGCGAGAGTCCCTGTCGGCCACAAAGCAAGCAAACAAAGACAGAAACAATAAACAAAAACGAAGAATGCCTACCATTCAGCAACTCGTAAGAAAGGGACGCGCCACGCTCAAGGACAAGAGCAAGTCGCCCGCCCTCGATTCTTGCCCCCAGCGTCGCGGCGTGTGCGTGCGCGTGTATACCACCACCCCCAAGAAGCCTAACTCGGCTATGCGCAAGGTGGCCCGCGTCCGCCTTACCAACGGCAAAGAGGTCAACAGCTACATCCCCGGCGAGGGCCACAACCTCCAGGAGCACAGCATCGTCATGGTCCGCGGCGGCCGTGTCAAGGACCTCCCCGGCGTACGCTACCACATCGTCCGCGGTACGCTCGACACCGCCGGCGTAAACGGACGCCTCCAGCGTCGCAGCAAGTACGGCGCAAAGCGCCCCAAGCAGAAAAAGTAAAACCAACACAGATCGCAAACTCGGTTTTTGATTTATTGGAGCTAACGGGTTCGCGCCCGGCGCAGAACCCAAGGGGACAAGCAGTCTAAGTGGCGACACCCCGGCTGACCCCCGGTTGAGTAAATGGCATCAGAGGATGCCGTTGAAGATGTAAAAAGCAGCCAAAAACAAAAACACAACCTTTTCAGAAAATGAGAAAAGCAAAGCCCAAGAAAAGGGTCATCCTCCCCGACCCCAAGTTCCATGAAGTGAAAGTGACAAAGTTCATCAACCACCTCATGTACGACGGCAAGAAATCCATAGCCTTCACCATCTTCTACACCGCCCTCGAGAACGTCAAGAAGAAACTTCCCAACGAGGAGAAGTCCGGCCTCGAAATCTGGAAGAAGGCCCTTGAGAACGTAACCCCGCAGGTCGAGGTTAAGAGCCGCCGCGTCGGCGGCGCGACATTCCAGGTCCCCACCGAAATCCGTGCCGACCGCAAGGAATCCATCTCCATGAAGAATCTCATCATCTATGCACGCAGGCGCGGCGGCAAGACCATGGCCGACAAGCTCGCAGCCGAAATCGTAGACGCATATCAGGACCAGGGCGGCGCATTCAAGCGCAAGGAAGACATGCACCGCATGGCAGAAGCCAACCGCGCATTCGCACACTTCCGCTTCTGAGCCTCACAGTTTTAACTCCTCGACACAAACAGCAAGTTAAAACTACCCGACAAGAGATTTCTCAACAACACAATGGCTAAAGAACTCCATCCGCTAAAACATACCCGCAACATCGGCATCATGGCTCACATCGATGCCGGTAAGACGACCACATCCGAACGTATCCTCTTCTACACCGGTCTTACACACAAGATCGGCGAGGTCCACGACGGCGCAGCCACCATGGACTGGATGGAACAGGAGCAGGAACGCGGCATCACCATCACCTCCGCCGCCACCACCACGTTCTGGAATTACGACAACCAGAAATACAAGATAAACCTCATCGACACCCCGGGGCACGTCGACTTCACCGTGGAAGTGGAGCGCTCCCTGCGCGTGCTCGACGGAGCCGTGGCGGCATTCTGTGCCGTAGGCGGCGTGGAACCCCAGTCCGAGACCGTCTGGCGCCAGGCCGACAAGTACAACGTGCCCCGCATCGGATACGTCAACAAGATGGACCGCTCCGGCGCCAACTTCTTCGAGGTAGTCCGCCAGGTCAAGGAAGTGCTCGGCGCCAACCCCCTCGCTATCCAGATCCCCATCGGTGCCGAGGAGAGTTTCAAGGGCGTGGTAGACCTCGTCACCATGAAAGCGTACTTCTGGCACGACGAGACCATGGGCGCCGACTACGACGTCACCGAGATACCCGAGAACCTACGGGCCGAGGCCGAAGAGTACCGCGACAAGATGCTCGAGACACTCGCCGAGTTCAACGACTCCCTCATGGAGAAGTACTTCGACGACCCCTCCACCATCACCCAAGACGAAATCCGCGCCGCAATCCGCAAGTCCACACTCGCCATGGAGATTTACCCCATGATTTGCGGCTCCTCCTTCAAGAACAAGGGCGTACAGACACTGCTCGACGCCGTATGCGCATACCTCCCCTCCCCCGAAGACTCCGGCGCAGTGGAGGGATACAACCCCGACGACAAAGACAAGGTGGAGACCCGCGAGCCCAGCCCCGAGTCCCCCATGTGCGCCCTCGCATTCAAGATTGCCACCGACCCCTACGTCGGCCGACTCTGCTTCTTCCGCGTATATAGCGGCGAGATGCCCGCCGGAAGCTACGTCCTCAACACCCGCTCCGGCAAGAAAGAGCGCGTCAGCCGTCTCTTCCAGATGCACTCCAACAAGCAGAACCCCAAGGAGGTCATCGGCTGCGGCGACATCGGCGCAGGCGTCGGCTTCAAGGACATCCGCACCGGCGACACCCTCTGCGACGAGAACCACCCCATCGTCCTCGAGGCCATGGAATTCCCCGATCCCGTAATCGGAATCGCCGTCGAGCCCAAGACACAGAAAGATCTCGACAAGCTCGGCGTAGGCCTCCAGAAACTCGCCGAAGAAGACCCCACCTTCCGCGTGGAGACCAACGAGGAGACCGGCCAGACCGTAATCTCCGGCATGGGCGAGCTTCATCTCGACATCATCATCGACCGCCTCAGGCGCGAATTCAAAGTGGAGTGCAACCAGGGCCGTCCCCAGGTCACCTACAAAGAGGCCATCACCCAGCCCGTCGAGCTCCGCGAGGTATTCAAGAAGCAGACCGGCGGCCGAGGCAAGTTCGCCGACATCATCGTGCGCGTGGAGCCCGCCGACGAAGACTTCGAAGGCAGCCTCCAGTTCATTGACGAAGTCAAGGGCGGCAACGTGCCCAAAGAGTACATCCCCTCCGTCCAGAAAGGCTTCCAGACCGCCATGCGCAACGGCGTACTCGCCGGCTATCCCGTAGAGCGACTCAAAGTCACACTGCTCGACGGCAGCTTCCACCCCGTCGACTCCGACCAGCTCTCCTTCGAGCTCGCCGCCATCGGCGCATTCAAGAAAGCCTCCGCACAGGCAGGCCCCGTCCTCATGGAGCCCATCATGAAGATCGAGGTAGTCACTCCCGAAGAGAGCATGGGCGACGTCATCGGCGACCTCAACAAGCGCCGCGGACAGGTAGAAGGCATGGAGACCGCACGCTCCGGCGCCCGCATCGTCAAGGCCAAGGCACCCCTGGCCGAGATGTTCGGATACGTCACCGCACTGCGCACCATCACCTCCGGCCGAGCCACATCCACAATGTCCTTCTCACACTACGCAGAGGTCAGCAGCTCCATAGCCCGCCAGGTCCTCACCGAAGTGCAAGGACGCGTAGACCTGATAAAGTAATCACCAACAATAGCAATGAGCCAGAAAATCCGCATCAAGCTGAAATCTTACGACCACAACTTGGTAGACAAGTCGGCCGAGAAGATCGCCAAGACGGTGAAAGCCACCGGCGCTGTGGTAAGCGGTCCCATACCCCTTCCCACACACAAGCGCATCTTCACAGTCAACCGCTCCACGTTCGTCAACAAGAAAGCACGCGAACAGTTCCAGCTTTGCTCCTTCCAGCGCCTCATCGACATCTACTCCTCCACGTCCAAGACAGTGGAGGCCCTGATGCGCCTCGAGCTCCCCTCCGGAGTCGACGTTTCCATCAAAGTCTGAAAGAGTAAAGCAACTGCAACAACCAACATCCAACAACCACAAGAGAAATGCCAGGATTATTAGGAAAGAAAATCGGAATGACATCCGTTTTCAGTGCCGACGGCAAGAACGTGCCGTGCACTGTCATCGAAGTAGGTCCCTGCGTGGTCACCCAGATCAAGACTCTTGAGAACGACGGCTACGAAGCCGTGCAGGTTGGCTTCATGGACAAGAAGGAGAAGCACACCAACCGTCCCGAAGCAGGCCACTTCAAGAAAGCCGGCGTGACACCCAAGCGACACTTGGCCGAGTTCAAAAACTTCGACACCACCCCCGAGCTGGGCTCCACCCTCACTGTAGACCTCTTCACCGAGGGAGGCTTCGTCGACGTAGTCGGCACCTCCAAGGGCAAAGGCTTCCAGGGCGTAGTTAAGCGCCACGGCTTCGGCGGCGTAGGCCAGTCGACCCACGGTCAGCACAACCGCCTCCGCGCCCCCGGCGCCATAGGCGCCTGCTCCTACCCTGCAAAAGTGTTCAAGGGCCTCCGCATGGCAGGCCAGATGGGCAACGAGCGCGTTACCATACAGAACCTGCAGGTTATCAAAGTGCTCCCCGAGCACAACCTCCTCATGGTTAAAGGCTCCATCCCCGGCGCCAAAGGTTCAATCGTTTTAGTTGAAAGATAAATGAAAGTAGCCGTCCTCAACATCAATGGCCAGGAGACCGGCCGCACCGTCGAGCTCAACGACCAGGTCTTCGCATACGAAAGCGAAGGCACTAAGAACCCGGCCCACACCCTTTATCTCGACATAAAGCAGTACCTGGGCAACCAGCGTCAGGGCACACACAAGTCCAAAGAACGCAGCGAAGTAAGCGGCTCGACCCGCAAGCTCGGCCGTCAGAAAGGCGGCGGCGGCGCACGCCACGGCGACATCAACTCGCCCCTGCTCCGAGGCGGCGGCACAGTCTTCGGACCCCGTCCCCGCGACTACCGCACCAAGCTCAACCGCAAGATGAAGCAGCTCGCACGCCGCATCGCCCTCTCCGCAAAGGCCGCCAGGAACCAGATCTTCGTCATCGAAGACCTCCATTTCGACCAGCCCAAGACAAAGCAGTACGTCAACATGGCCAAGGCTCTCAAGCTCGACGACAAGAAAGTCCTCCTCGTCCTCCCCCAGAGCGACAACAACGTCTTCCTGTCCGTCCGCAACGTGCCCAACGCACTCATGATGCCCGCCATGAACCTCAACGCCTACGCAGCCCTCAACAACGACGCGATCCTGCTCACCGAGGCCAGCGTAAACATCGTCAACCAGTTCTAACAGGGAGCAGCACCATGGATATCAACATCAAACCCATCTCGACAGAGAAAGCCACCGAGCTGAGCGAGAAGCTCAACCGATACGTCTTCGCCGTCTCCCCCGACGCCAACAAGTTCCAGATCCGCGACATCGTCGAGAAGCTCTACGACGTCCGCGTCGTCAAAGTCAACATCGCCAACTACGCAGGCAAGCGTAAGCAGCGCTGGACCAAGTCCGGCCTGCTCAAAGGCAGCTCCGCCGCCTACAAGAAAGCCTACGTAACCGTGGCCGAGGGCCAGACAATCGATTACTACAGCAAACTCTAAGACGCACAATGGCAGTAAGAAAATTCAAGCCCACCACCCCCGGGCAGCGACACAAAGTTATAGGTGTATTCAAAGACGTCATCACTGCTACTACACCTGAGAAATCCCTCACCGTGGGCCTCCGTTCCCGCGGCGGTCGCAACCACCAGGGCCGCCTCACGGTCCGCTACCGCGGCGGCGGCCACAAGCGCCGCTACCGCCTCATCGACTTTAAGCGCAACCGCGACAACATGCCCGCTACCGTGCTCACCATCGAGTACGATCCCAACCGCTCCGCCTACATCGCACTCATCCAGTACGAGGACGGCAAGAAGGCATACATCATCGCCCCCAACGGCCTGCAGGTAGGCCAGAAAGTCGAGAGCGGCGCCGACGTGGCACCCGAGGTAGGCAACACCCTGCCCCTGGCCAACATCCCCGTCGGCACCCTGGTCCACTGCATCGAGCTCCGTCCCGGCCAGGGCGCCTCCATGGCCCGCTCAGCCGGCACTTTCGCCCAGATCTCCAGCCGAGAGGGCGACTACGCCATCATGCGCCTCCCCTCCGGAGAAATCCGCAAAGTGCTCCTCGCCTGCCGCGCCACCGTCGGCGTAGTCGGCAACTCCGAGCACTCCCTGGAGCAGAGCGGCAAGGCAGGACGCAGCCGCTGGCTCGGCCGCCGTCCCCACAACCGCGGCGTCGTCATGAACCCCCACGACCACCCCATGGGCGGTGGCGAAGGACGCCAGTCCGGCGGACATCCCCGTTCCCGCACGGGTCTCTACGCCAAGGGCCTCAAGACACGCTCGCCCAAGAAGCACTCCAACAAGTACATCATCGAGCGTCGTAAGAAGTAATAATCCATTCACAACCATCACAATATGAGTCGTTCACTTAAAAAAGGACCATTCATCTCAGTCAAGCTCGAGAAGAAGGTGGCTGCGATGGATGCAAGCGGCAAAAAAGCCGTCATCAAGACCTGGAGCCGCGCCTCCATGATCTCGCCCGACTTCGTGGGACACACCTTCGCCGTCCACAACGGCAACAAGTTCATCCCCGTCTACGTGACCGAGAACATGGTTGGCCACAAGCTCGGAGAGTTCGCCCCCACGCGCACCTTCCGTGGCCACGCCGGCAACAAGAAGAAGTAAAAAGGCCTGACCGCCTAATGATAAATTTCCAACAATGGGTAAAAGAAAAAGAGAATCAGCCGACATACTGAAGGAAGCCCGTAAGAACGAGTACTTCGCAAAACTTCAGAACGTCCCCACCTCGGCACGCAAGATGCGACTGGTGGTGGACCTGGTGCGCGGTCAGGAAGCCTTCAAGGCTCTGGGCATCCTCAAATTCACCAAGAAGGAGGCAGCCCGCCGCCTGGAGAAGCTGCTCCGCAGCGCCATCGCCAACTACGAGCAGAAGACAGAGCAGAAGGCCGACGCCGGACAGCTCTACATCCGCACCATCTACGTCAACGAGGCAGGAATGCTCAAGCGTCTCCGTCCCGCCCCCCAGGGCCGCGGACACCGCATCCGCAAGCGCTCCAACCACGTAGCACTCTATCTCGACACCATCAACAAAGAAAGCTAAGACCACATGGGACAGAAAGTTAATCCTATCAGCAACCGCCTCGGCATCATCCGCGGCTGGGATTCCAACTGGTACGGCGGCAAGAAGTACGGCGACACCCTGCTCGAAGACAACAAGATCCGCAAGTACCTCCGCACCCGTCTGGCCAAGGCTTCCGTGTCGCGCATCATCATCGAGCGCACACTTAAGATGGTCACAGTGACAATCTGCACCGCCCGCCCGGGCATGATTATCGGCAAGGGCGGCGAAGACGTCAAGAACCTCCAGGAAGAGCTCAAGAAGCTCACCGACAAGGACGTGCAGATCAACATCCACGAAGTGAAGCGCCCCGAACTCGACGCCGAACTCGTGGCTGCAGGCGTTGCCCGCCAGATCGAGAACAAAGTAGCCTACCGCCGCGCCGTCAAGATGGCCATCCAGTCCACCATGCGCATCGGTGCCGAAGGCATCAAGATTCAGGTGTCCGGCCGCCTCAACGGCGCCGAGATGAGCCGCAGCGAGATGTTCAAGGAGGGCCGCACCCCCCTGCACACCCTCCGCGCGGACATCGACTACGCCCTCGTAGAGGCCCTCACCAAAGTCGGCATCATCGGCATCAAAGTCTGGATTTGCAAAGGCGAAGTCTACGGCAAGCGCGACCTGGCCCCCGCCTACAACACCGTAAGCAAGGACAACCAGCGCGGCGGCGGCCGCGGCGAGCGCCGCGGCGGATTCCGCAACCGTCGTAACAACAACAACAACAACCGTTAACAGCGAGCCCACAAATGTTACAGCCCAAGAAAACCAAATTCCGCCGTTCGCAGAAAGGCCGCATGAAAGGCGAGGCCCAGCGCGGCAACCAGCTCGCCTTCGGCTCGTTCGGCATCAAGACCCTCGAGAGCAAGTGGATCACCGGTCGCCAGATCGAGGCCGCCCGTATCGCCGTGACACGCTACATGCAGCGTCAGGGACAGATCTGGATCCGCATCTTCCCCGACAAGCCAATCACCAAGAAGCCCGCCGAGGTCCGAATGGGTAAAGGTAAGGGTAATCCCGAAGGATTCGTGGCACCCGTCACCCCCGGACGCATCCTCATCGAAGTCGAGGGCGTAAGCTACGACATCGCCAAGGAGGCACTCCGCCTCGCCGCCCAGAAGCTCCCCGTAACCACCAAGTTCATCGTCCGCCGCGACTACGACCCGTCCCAGGCACTCTAAGACGGCACGAGGACACGCGATAAAGACACATCCCCACAGCGCGGCGCCGCCGGTGCCATCCGGCGGCGCCGCGCCAGCGGGGAAAGTCCCACCGCACAGACACAACAACCAACAACCAACATGAAAAAGGAAGAAATCAGAGAATTAAGCATTCCCGAGCTCCAGGCCAAGATCGAGGACTCGGAGAAAGCTTATCGTGAATTGAAAGTAGCGCATGCTATTTCTCCCATCGACAACCCGGCCAAGATCACAGCCGACCGTCGCGAGATCGCCCGCATGAAGACCATCCTGCGCGAGAAGCAGATCGCCGCCGAGAAGGCCCAGTAAACAACCCCACAAAGTATCTGAAAAATGGAAGAAAAACGTCATTTGAGAAAAGAGAGAATCGGGATTGTTTCCAGCAACAAGGCAGACAAGACCATCACCGTCGAGATCAAGTGGAAAGAGAAGCACCCCATCTACGGTAAGTTCGTCAACAAGACCAAGAAGTATCACGCCCACGACGAGAACAACGAGTGCTCCGTAGGCGACACCGTACGGCTCATGGAGACCCGTCCCCTGAGCAAGACCAAGAGATGGAGAATGGTAGAAATCATCGAAAAAGTGAAGTAACATGATACAGAGTGAATCCAGACTGGTAGTGGCAGACAACAGCGGCGCCAAAGAAGCCCTCTGCATCCATGTGCTCGGCGGCACAGGCCGCCGCTACGCCACCGTAGGCGACATCATCGTAGTCACCGTAAAGAGCACCATCCCCGGCTCCGACGTCAAGAAAGGCACCGTAAGCCGCGCCGTCGTAGTGCGCACCAAGAAAGAGATCCGCCGCGCCGACGGCTCCTACATCCGCTTCGACGACAACGCCTGCGTGCTCCTCAACAACGCCGGCGAACTACGCGGCACCCGCATCTTCGGCCCCGTGGCCCGCGAGCTCCGTGCCTCCAACATGAAAATCGTGTCCCTGGCACCCGAAGTACTCTAACCCACTAATCACACACAGACAATGGCTAAACTGCATATCAAGAAAGGCGATATGGTCTACATCATAGCCGGCGACGACAAGGGCACCACGGGCCGCGTCCTCAAAGTGGACATCAAGAAGAGCCGCGCCTACGTCGAGAACCGCAACATGATCAAGAAGGCCATGAAGCCCAACGCCAAGTACCCCCAGGGCGGACTGATCGACATGGAGGCCCCCATCCACATCTCCAACCTGGCCCTCATCGACCCCAAGACCGGCAAGCCCACCCGCATCGGCCGCCGCCGCAACGAGGCCGGCAAACTCGTACGTTACGCTAAAAAGTCCGGAGAAGAGATCAAATAATGGAAACGACACTCAGCAAGAAATACAAAGAGGAGATCATGCCCGAACTCACCAAGGAGTTCGGCTACACCACCCCCATGCGCGTCCCCAGACTCGAGAAGATCGTCATCAACCAGGGCCTCGGCGACGCCACTCAGGACAAGAAGCTAATCGAGACAGCCATCACCGAGATCACCGCAATCACCGGCCAGAAGGCAGTCCCCACTCTCTCCCGCAAGGACATCAGCAACTTCAAGCTGCGTAAGAAGATGCCCATCGGTGTGCGCGTCACCCTGCGCCGCGAGAAGATGTACGAGTTTCTCGAGCGCCTCGTCCGCGTCGCACTCCCCCGAATCCGCGACTTCAAGGGCATCAACTCCAAGCTCGACGGCCGCGGCAACTACACACTCGGCATCACAGAGCAGATCATCTTCCCCGAGATCAACATCGACAACGTACCCAAGCTCCAGGGCATGAACATCACCTTCGTCACCTCGGCCCCCACCGACGAGGAAGGCTTCGCCCTGCTCAAGAAGTTTGGCTTACCCTTCAAAAAATAAGCAAGCATGGCAAAGGAATCAATGAAAGCCCGCGAGGTAAAGCGCCAGAAGATGGTCGCCAAGTACGCCGAGCGCAAGGCCGCCCTCAAGAAGGCGGCCCTGGCCGACGCCGAAGGCAACATCGACTACGAGGCGCTCACAAAGCTCCAGAAGCTGCCCCGCAACGCTTCCCGCGTACGCCTCCACAATCGCTGCGAGATCACAGGCCGCCCCAAAGGATACATGCGCCAGTTCGGCATCAGCCGTATCCAGTTCCGCGAGATGGCCTCCGCAGGTCTCATCCCCGGCGTCAAGAAGGCAAGCTGGTAAACATCTGCTCCCCGGCCACGAAAACTTTTTTGACCGACACACACAATCTCCGGCCCCTCCGCCCCGTTATATACGGAGTGGCGGGGCGGAGACGTGCGGTTGACTGCCCTCCGGGCCGCCAGGCCCGTCTTCCGCTCCCTCCCCGCAAGCAAACTGAGAGTTAAATATTGTCCGGACCATCCCCGGCCCCGCCGGTCTCCGGATCAATTTGCATCATCAAAACAATGACAGATCCCATAGCAGATTTCCTCAGCAGGATTCGCAACGCCATCATGGCAGGACACCGCGTGGTAGAGATACCCGCATCCAAGATCAAGAAGGAGATAACCCGCATCCTCTTCGAGCAGGGCTACATCCTCAACTACAAGTTCATCGACAGCGACAAGCCCAAGGACCGCGTCATCAAGATCGCGCTCAAGTACGATCCCCAGGACCACACCAGCGCCATCCGCAACCTCCACCGCATCTCCCGCCCCGGTCTGCGCCAGTACACCGGCTACAAGGACATGCCCCGCGTGCTCAACGGACTGGGCATCGCCGTCATCTCCACCTCGCAGGGTGTCATGACCAACAAGGAAGCCGCAGCCCAGAAGCTCGGCGGCGAAGTCCTCTGCTACGTTTATTAATCTGAATAGGAGAGAAAACAGCAATGTCAAGAATAGGTAAACTCCCCATCGCCATACCGGCCGGCACCACCGTTACCGTCAAAGGCAACACCGTGACCGTCAAAGGCCCCAAAGGCGAGCTCACCCAGGATATCAACCCCGACATCCACGTTGAGGTAGAAGGCGGCCAGGTGCGCGTCACCCGTCCCGACGACCAGCGCGAGCACCGCGCCATGCACGGCCTGTACCGCGCGCTCATCCACAACATGGTGGTAGGCGTCAGCGAAGGCTACACCAAGCAGATGGAGCTCATCGGCGTCGGCTACCGCGCCACCGCCACCGGGCAGGTGCTCGAACTCAGCCTCGGCTACTCCCACGCCATCTACATCAAGCTTCCCAAGGAAGTCAAGGTGGAGGCTAAGATGGAGCGCAACAAGGCACCCCTGATCACTATCTCCAGCTACGACAAGCAGCTTCTCGGCCAGGTGTGCGCCAAGATCCGCTCCCTGCGCAAGCCCGAGCCGTACAAGGGCAAGGGCATCAAGTTCGTCGGCGAAGTAATCCGTCGCAAGTCGGGCAAATCGGCAGCCGCCAAGTAAATAAACCGCTACTGACATGATATCCAAGATAGCAAGACGCAACAAGATCAAGGCCCGCATCCGCGGCCGCATCTCCGGCACCGCCCAGCGTCCCCGCATGAGCGTGTTCCGCTCCAACCGCGGCATCTACGTGCAGCTCATCGACGACCTCGCCGGGCGCACCCTCGCCGCCGCCCATTCCACCAAGGAGATGGAGGGCAACAAAGTAGAAATCGCCGCCAAAGTAGGCGAAGAAATAGCAAAGAAGGCCATCGAGCTCGGCATCGCCGCCGTAGTCTTCGACCGCAACGGCTACCTCTTCCACGGCCGCGTTAAATCCTTGGCCGAAGGCGCCCGCAAGGCCGGCCTCAAATTCTAACACCACACAGACATGGCAAAGAACAACAGAGTGAAATCGACCAACGACCTCGAACTCAAGGATCGTCTGGTGGCCATCAACCGAGTGACCAAGGTTACCAAGGGTGGCCGAGCCTTCTCCTTCGCCGCCATCGTAGTGGTAGGCAACGAGGACGGCGTAGTAGGCTGGGGCCTGGGCAAGGCCAACGAAGTCACCGCCGCCATCGCCAAGGGCGTCGAGATGGCCAAGAAGAACCTCATCCGCGTGCCCGTGCACAAAGGCACCATCCCCCACGAGCAGGCAGCCAAGTTCGGCGGCAGCCGCATTCTGCTGCGTCCCGCCTCCGAAGGTACCGGCGTGAAGGCCGGCGGCGCCATGCGTGCCGTGCTCGAGAGCGCAGGCGTCAAGGACGTGCTGGCCAAGTCCAAGGGCAGCTCCAACCCCCACAACCTCGTCAAGGCCACCATCGCCGCCCTCGACGAGATGCGCTCCCCCCTGCAGGTCGCCAAGGCCCGCGGCATCAGCGTAGAGAAAGTGTTCAACGGCAAATAATCTGACATCACTATGGCAAAACTCATAATCAAACAGATCAAGAGCCGTATCAACTGCCCCAAAGTGCAGAAGCGCACCCTCGACGCGCTCGGCCTTCACAAGATGAACCACACCGTGGAACACGAGGACACCCCCTCCATCCGCGGCATGATCAAGACCGTACACCACCTGGTGGAAGTAACTGAAGCATAATCCCAAACAAGAACCGCAACAATGGAACTACATAATCTTACACCTGCCATCGGCAGCAACAAGAAGAACAAGCGTGTGGGCCGCGGACCCGGTTCGGGCTACGGTGGCACTTCCACCCGCGGACACAAAGGCGCCAAGTCCCGTTCCGGCTACAAGCGCAAGATCGGCTTCGAGGGCGGCCAGATGCCCCTCCAGCGCCGACTGCCCAAGTTCGGCTTCAAGAACATGAACCGCGTAGAGTACAAGGCCATCAACCTCGACACCCTCGAGACCCTGGCCGAGGCCAGGCAGCTTACCCGCATCGCCATCGCCGACCTGCGCGCCGCCGGACTCGTCCCCAAGAACAAACCGGTGAAAATCCTGGGCAACGGTGCCATCACGCGCGCACTCGAGGTAGAGGCCGACGGCTTCTCCAAGGCTGCCGAAGAGGCTATCACCGCCGCAGGAGGCAAAGCCATTAAAACAACTAAAAAATGAGATTCCTCAACACCGTTAAGAACATCTGGAGCGTAGAGGACCTGCGCAAGCGCATCGGCATGACCCTGCTGCTTGTCATCATCTACCGCTTCGGATGCTACGTCGTGCTCCCGGGCATCAACCCCGACGCACTGACGGCCATGAAATCCTTCACCGCCGACGGCCTGATGCAGCTGCTCGACATGTTCAGCGGCGGAGCGTTTTCACAGGCATCCATCTTCGCACTCGGCATCATGCCCTACATCACGGCCTCCATCGTGATCCAGCTGTTGGGCATGGTCCTCCCCAGCTTCCAGAAGATGCAGAGAGAGGGCGAGAGCGGCCGCACCAAGCTCAACCAGTACACCCGCTACCTCACCGTAGTGATCCTGCTGCTCCAGGGCCCGGCCTACCTCCTCAACCTCCAGTATCAGATTGCCGCTGCAGGCGGCCACGTGGAGATGGGCTTCTGGATGGTAGCCTACATGACCATCGTGCTGGCGGCCGGCTCCATGTTCATTATGTGGCTGGGTGAGCGTATCGACCAGAAAGGTGTTGGCAACGGTATCTCCTTCATCATCCTCATAGGCATCATCGCCCGCATGCCCGAAGCGTTCCTGCAGGAGTTCACCCAGAAGTTCTCCAACGCCGCAGGCGGCGGCCTGGTGCTCTTCCTGCTCGAGATCGTTATCCTGCTTGCCGTCATCGCCGGAGCCGTGCTCCTGGTGCAGGGCACCCGCAAAGTACCCGTGCAGTACGCAAAGCGCGTAGTCGGCAACAAGCAGTACGGCGGCGCACGCCAGTACATACCCCTCAAGGTGAATGCAGCCGGTGTCATGCCCATCATCTTCGCCCAGGCAATCATGTTCATCCCCCTGACCGTCATCGGCTTCAAGGAGGGACAGAGCGGATTCTTCGGTGCCATGACCGACATGTACGGCTGGACGTACAACATCGTGTACTTCCTGATGATCGTGGCTTTCACGTACTTCTACACCGCCATTACCGTGCGCCCCGCGCAGATGGCAGAGGACATGAAGCGCAACAACGGCTTCATCCCCGGCGTCAAGCCCGGCAAGCCCACCATCGAATACCTCGATTCCATCATGAGCCGCATCACCCTGCCCGGATCCATCTTCCTGGGCATCGTGGCCATACTGCCCGCCATAGCACACGTGCTCGGCATGAACCGCCAGTTCGCCCAGTTCTTCGGCGGCACGTCTCTGCTCATCATGGTAGGCGTGGTGCTCGACACCCTCCGCATCGTCGAGGGACACCTGCTCATGCGCCACTATGACGGACTCATGAAGGACGGCCGCATCAAGGGCCGCACCACAGGCAACGCAGCTTTCTGACAACCTGAAGACACTTTCCGGCACATCAAGCAATGATCTACATCAAGACAGCTGAAGAGCTCGAAAAGATGCGCGCAGCAGGCACCCTGGTGAGCCGCACGCTCGGCGAAGTCGCCAAGCACGTGGCTCCCGGGGTGACCACGCGGCGCCTCGACGACATCGCCCGCCAGTTCATACTCGACAACGGAGGCCTCCCCACCTGCCTCGGATACCAAGGCTTCCCCGGCACCCTGTGCATCGAAGTCAACGAGACGGTAGTGCACGGCTTCCCCTCCGACTACGAGCTGCGAGAAGGCGATATCGTGGGCACCGACTGCGTGGTTACGCTTGACGGATACCACGGCGATTCCTGCTATACCTTCGCAGTAGGCGAAGTCGATCCCAAGTGGGCGAAACTGCTCGAGGTCACCAAGGCTTCCCTGTACAAAGGCATAGCACAGGCCAAGGCCGGCAACCGCATCGGGCACATCGCCCACGCAGTGCAGCAGCATTGCGAGCGTGCAGGCTACAGCGTAGTGCGCGAGATGTGCGGCCACGGCATCGGCCGCAGCATGCACGAGGCCCCCGAGGTGCCCAACTACGGACGCCCCGGCGTAGGTCCCCTGCTCAAGGACGGCATGTGCATCTGCATAGAGCCCATGATCAACCTCGGCAGCAAGAACATCGTCATCGGCCAGGACGGCTGGCAGTGCCGCACCCGCGACCGCAAGCCCTCCGCCCACTACGAGCACACCCTGGCCATACGCGGAGATCGCCCCGAGATCCTCACCACTTTCTCCTACATCGAGGAGGCGCTGGGAATCCTGCCCTCCCGCGAAGAGACAGCCTGGGCCGAGGCCGGAAAGCAGACACAGGAAGAAAACAACGACTAACACCAGAGCAAAGTCAATGGCAAAGCAAGCTGCAATAGAGCAAGACGGAGTGATCCTGGAAGCCCTGAGCAACGCCATGTTCAAAGTGGAGCTCGAGAACGGCCACCGGATCACCGCCCACATCTCCGGCAAGATGCGCATGCACTACATCAAGATCCTGCCCGGAGACCGCGTAAAGGTAGAGATGTCGCCCTACGACCTGAGCAAGGGCCGCATCTCCTTCCGCTACAAGTAACCCCAGCTCCCCTCACAACCAACCAAGCAACTTCTACTATGAAAGTAAGAGCATCGATAAAGAAGCGCAGCGCCGACTGCAAGATCGTACGCCGCAAAGGCCGGCTGTACGTAATCAACAAGAAAAACCCCAAGTTCAAACAGCGCCAAGGATAATTTTATTATCTTTGCACAAAATTTGCAACACACTACATGGCAGTACGTATAGTCGGCGTTGATTTGCCGCAGAACAAGCGGGGCGAGATCGCCCTCACCTACATATTCGGAATCGGCCGCAGCTCGGCCGGCAAGATCCTCGGCAAGGCAGGCGTGCCCCTCGACACCAAGGTTCAGGACTGGACCGACGACCAGGCCGCGGCAGTGCGCGAGGTCATCCAGAGCGAGTACCGCGTGGAGGGCGACCTCCGTTCCGAGATCCAGCTCAACATCAAGCGACTGATGGACATCGGCTGCTACCGCGGCATCCGTCACCGCATCGGCCTGCCCGTGCGCGGCCAGAGCACCAAGAACAACGCCCGCACCCGCAAGGGCCGCAAGAAGACCGTGGCCAACAAGAAGAAGGCCACCAAGTAAACAAGCTCCAAAGCAACAAAGCATCATAATTAAAGTATGGCTAAAAAAACAGCTGCAGCAAAGAAGAGGAACGTCAAAGTCGACGCCATGGGCCAGCTCCACGTTCACTCCTCTTTCAACAACATCATCGTGTCTCTTGCCAACAGCGAGGGCCAAGTCATCTCCTGGTCGTCGGCCGGCAAGATGGGCTTCCGCGGCAACAAGAAGAACACCCCCTACGCCGCTCAGATGGCCGCCCAGGACTGCGCCAAGGTAGCCTACGACCTCGGCCTACGCAAGGTGAAGGCCTACGTCAAGGGCCCCGGCAACGGTCGTGAGTCCGCCATCCGCACCGTGCACGGCGCCGGCATCGAAGTCACCGAGATCGTCGACGTGACCCCGCTGCCCCACAACGGCTGCCGTCCTCCCAAACGCAGAAGAGTATAACAAAGTAGACCCCCGCCGGCCGCTCCCGGGGAAACTTTCCCGGCGGCAAAGCGGCAAGGACACGGCAGGGACAGACGCATAACAGAGACCGGACCGGCGCGAAAGATTGCCTTTCAAGCCTTTTCTCTCGGCAATCGCGGCTGCGCGCCCCCGGCTCCAGAGCGCCCACTTTAATTACCAACCCGGACTTCCGCCAGGCTACCGGCACCCCGGCCCTGGCACCGGAAAACAAGCAACAAAAAAGAAATGGCAAGATATACAGGCCCCAAAAGCAAAATCGCCCGCAAGTTCGGCGCCCCCATCTACGGGGAGGATAAGGTTCTGGCACGCAAGAACTTCCCGCCGGGCCAGCATGGCAACAGCCGTCGTCGCAAGACCTCCGAGTACGGCAATCAGCTGAAAGAAAAGCAGAAGACCAAGTACACCTACGGTGTGCTCGAGCGCCAGTTCCGCAATCTCTTCGAGAAGGCAGCCCGCACCAAGGGCATCACCGGCGAGGTGCTGCTCCAGCTGCTCGAGAGCCGTCTCGACAACATCGCATACCGCCTGGGCATGGCACCCACCCGTCCCGCCGCACGCCAGCTCGTGCTCCACAAGCACGTCACCGTCAACGGACAGGTGGTCAACATCCCCTCTTACCGCGTAAAACCCGGCGACGTAGTCTGCATCCGCGAGAAGGACAAGAGCCTCGAGGTAGTGGCCGAGAGCCTGAACGGCTTCAACCACGCCAAGTACCCCTGGCTGGAGTGGGACGCCACCATCATGGGCGGCAAGTACCTGCACCTGCCTGCACGCGAGGACATCCCCGAGGAGATCCAGGAGCAGCTCATCGTCGAACTTTACTCAAAATAATTAGAACAGACCCCCATGGCTATATTAGCATTCCAAAAGCCCGACAACGTGATAATGCTCAACGCCAGCGACTCGTACGGCAAGTTCGAGTTCAGGCCGCTTGAGCCGGGTTACGGCCAGACGATAGGCAACGCCCTGCGGCGTATCCTCCTGTCGTCGTTAGGGGGCTTCGCCATCTGCTCCATCAAGATAGACGGTGTGAGCCACGAGCTGGATACCATCCCGGGCGTGAAAGAAGACGTCACCAACATCATCCTCAACCTCAAGCAGGTCCGCTTCCGCCAGAAGGTGGAGGACCACGACACTGAGACTGCCGTGCTTGAGGTGAAGGGCATGGACCGTGTCACCGCCGGCGACCTGGGCAAGGTGCTCTCCTCGTTCGAGGTCCTCAACCCCGAGCTGGAGATCTGCCGCCTCAACCCCGACTACGGCTTCCGCATGGAATTCACCATCAACAAGGGCCGCAGCTGGGTGCCCGCCGACGAGAACCGCGAGATGATAGGTGACCAGATCGGCGTCATCGCCATCGACTCCATCTACACGCCCATCAAGAACGTCAAGTACACCGTCGAGAACTTCCGAGTAGAGCAGAAGACCGACTACGAGAAACTCATCCTGGAAGTCACCACCGACGGCTCCATCAAGCCCAAGGACGCCCTCAAGGAGGCATCGCGCATCCTCATCTACCACCTGCAGCTCTTCACCGACGACAAGATCACCGTCGACGTGGAGGCCTCCGACGACTCCGACGAGTTCGACGAGGACGCACTCAAGATGCGCCAGCTGCTCAAGAGCAAGCTCGTGGACATGGACCTGAGCGTCCGCGCCCTCAACTGCCTCAAGAGCGCCGAAGTGGAGACCCTGGGCGACCTGGTCAAGTACAACAAGAACGACCTGCTGAAGTTCCGCAACTTCGGCCGCAAGTCGCTCACCGAGCTTGACGAGCTCCTGGCCAACCTGAACCTCTCGTTCGGCATGGACATTTCTAATTACAAACTGGACAAAGACTAAACCCACCAATGCGACACAATAAAAAATTCAACCACCTCAGTCGTAAGTCGGCCCACCGCAAGGCCATGCTTGCCAACATGACCATCTCGCTGATCATGCACAAGCGCATCACCACGACTTTGGCCAAGGCCAAGGCACTGCGTGTCTACTGCGAGCCCATCATCACCCGCTCCAAGACCGACAACACTCCCAACCGCCGCCTCGTCTTCAGCTACCTGCAGGACAAGGAGGCCGTCAAGGAGCTCTTCGGCACAGTAGCCGACAAGGTAGCCAACCGTCCCGGCGGCTACTGCCGCATCCTCAAGCTCGGCTACCGCCTGGGTGACGGCGCCGAGATGGCCATGATCGAGCTCGTGGACTTCAACGAGAACATGCTCAAGGAGTCCCCCAAGGCCGGCGCCAAGCGCACCCGTCGCCGCCGCACCGCCAAGAAGGCCGACGCAGCTCCCGCAGCAGAGGCTCCCGCGCAGGAGGCACCTGCAGCAGAGGCTCCCGCCGAGGCCGAAGCCCCCAAAGCTGAGTAAAAGACACACTCATAAACCAAAAAGCGGTGCACCGTCCACACGGTGCACCGCTTTTTTGAATCTGACAAGTCTGAATAGTCTGACCAGGCCGACAGCCAGTCAGCTATTGAAATACTCAGTAAGCTGAGCCCTATAACGCTTTATCTTATCAGGGTCCATTTTCAGTCGGAATATATTGGCCAAGCACCAGTCGAAATATTTACCGGCCTCTTTGGTCAGTCGTCTAATGTCAGTCGAGGGCTGATTTACTTTCCACCAATAGAAGAAACGACCTTGCAGGCCTCCGATGCTGCGTGCAGATTCGTGGATGTACAGGCCCATGGGAGAAGCCTGGCTTTCAGAGTTGTAAGCCTGAATAATCGGCAGACCGAACAGTAGCTTTCCCTTATAATCCGTGTTGGGATTTAGCATGGTGCATACCTTGTCATTGATGGCACCTCCGTGAGCCAAATCACCGTAAGCTATTGACCCGCGAACCATAAAACGGTGCTTGTTCTCTTGAGTATTGACAAAATAGGATGTCAGAGAATCGTATACGAGGAATATTATCTTGCGCAGAAGGTCAAGATCCGGCGTTACGATATATACTCCATCCATAAGAGGGTAAAGTTTGGCGCTCTGATTACCTCCAGGGTTGGTTAATGTTGCGATAGCTTCATTTACGAAACAATGGAATCGTAATATGAAATTGGTCGCTCTTTCAAACGATTCGCGCATGACATTGCTTGTGCCCATTATGTCTATCCAGCAGATATACTCCTTTTTGATGTCGGGCATAAGTTCCTTTGTGTTAACTGAGATTTGTTGTGTCATATTAAAAATGATTTATTTTTTGCAAAGATACGGTAATTTTATAGATGTGGCAAATACATTTCAAAAATTGTCCGTAGATTGCTCTGGGAGGCGCTCCCCGGCTGCGCACTTGTCCCTTATAGGTAAGGCTGAAAGTATTTGTGCATAACTCAGAGCATCTCTTATCCCGAACTCGCGTTAATGATGCACGAATCTATTTCTGCGCTCACTCTAAAAGCACGAAGAACGGAGCATCTTTGTGCAGTTTGGAAGCTGCCCTTCCCTTAGAGGGGACAATAAGAAAATGTTAAAAGTGAGAAATATTTGAGTGAGGTTGCGGAAGTGTCAAATAAAAGCATTAACTTTGCCTCACAAATGCGCAAACGTCAGGACTGCTAATTTTTAAGGGGCTTTGTGGTCATGCAACTCCGTAAATTCAGGTCGGTCCCCACAATATAAACGCAAACTCGAAACTAACCAAAAACATCAAAATATGAGAAAACTATTACTCGTAATGGTGATGATTCTCAGCTGTTTGGGATTTTCCCGAGCGGCAGAGGCTTCGTTCACCATCAAGTTTAGCACCTCTGGGACAGGTGAACTGAATAGTAATTCATTGCTGAGCAGTGTCTCGGAGGGGGGAGCAAACATCTCTAAATTTACCGATGTGACAAAAGTATATGGAGGGGGTACCCATACAGACTGTATAAGGTTGGCTTCTTCTAATGCTTCAAGCGGTACAGGTAAATTTACACTGCATTTTGCTGAAGGCAAGAAAGCTACCAAGGTTGTTGTGAGGGCAATGGCTTATAATAGTACAACCGGTTCTCTTAAAATTTCTACCGCGACACCCGCAACTCAAGATATAAAGGGAACAGATGCTGCAGATTATGAGTTTACTCTGAACCCCAATTTTACCTGGACCAATCTTCCGTTTGAAGTTGCAGGAAATAAACGTATCTACATTTCTGCAATTACCGTCTACTATGAGACAGATGGTCCGGTAATTGAGAAAACGGCCAAGCCCTCTATCATCGGTGATGCAATTTTTACCGAATCCACCCAGGTTTCCATTAGCGCTGCTGCCGGAGCAAGCATCTACTACACTTTCGACGGCACCACTCCTACGACACAGTCTACGGCGTATAATGCGCCCTTCACACTCTCTGCCACTACCACAGTCAAGGCTATTGCCCAGGAAAGCGGCAAAGACCCCTCGGAAATAGCCGAAGCAACCTTCACCAAGAAATTGGCCGGTGACTATTCCTTAGTGACCTCTATAGATGAACTTGACGAAGTCTCTTCGTATATAATTGGGGTCAAGAACCAGAACGCAGCCATGAGCAATGCCAAGTCTACAGGCAATATTCAGCAGACGAGCGCAACCATAGTAGAGAATATGCTTTCGCCCACTGAAAGCGTCATGACCTTTAGACTTGAAAAGAATGCAGCAGGTAACTGGGCATTCAAGGCAGACAATTATGGCGACCCCAATAGCCCATACATCCAGAACTCTACAAGTACAGCTTGTAAGATGGGCAACACTGTCACCTATTTTACAATAAGCTTTGATGCCAACAAGAACATACAGATAAAATCTACCGGCGGACGTTGGATTCATGCTTATAATTCAGGTTCAACAAATGATTTCCGAGCCTATTCAAGCGCGGCATCGAACTCAAGTGAGGTGCAGCTGTATCGCTTAGGCTCTAAGGTCGTTCAGGCTCCGGTAATCTCTCTTAGCTCGGACAATGTCTTTGTCGGCGAAAAGGTGACTGTCACCATCGACAAGAAGAATGCCGAGAAAGTCCATTATACCACCGACGGTACCACTCCCTCGGCAACTGTCGGCACTGAATACTCCGTACCCTTCGAAATTACAGCCACCACCGAAGGCGCCATCAAAGTGCAGGCTATCGGCATTTCCGAAGGCATCGACCCCTCGTCAGTAGCTGTCGCCACCATTACCGTCTCAAAGAAGGAACCAATCGCCGACGGCAGCTGGGTCGTGGTCAACAACGCCTCCGAACTCGAAGTGGGAGCACGCTACATCATAGCCTATAATGGCAAAGCTGTCAGCACCGCTGCCGTGGCAAACTCCAAACTGCAGAGCACAGACGCCACCGTCAGCAACAAAGGCCTTCTCACGCCCACCGACGACATGATGGTATTCACCCTCGGCAACGGTTCCGCCACAGGCAAATACATCCTCAAGTCCAACAACTACAACAACTCCATCGCCGACCACTACCTCACCTTCGGCTCATCCACCAGTGTCAACATGACTACCGAGCCAAGCGACCTGCTACTGAACTATAAAACTCAGAGTTCAGCCGACGTTGCCATCCAGGATGCCGCTGGCGACCGTATGCTCAAGGGCAGCAACGCCACTCCGGTGGTATTTGGTTACTATTCCGCGACCAGTGGTTACCATAACGTGCAGCTGTATAAGGAGGTGGATAGTCGCGAAGCTTGCGCTATGCCGACCGTTACTATTACTCCGGATGCAGTTGTAGAGGGCAACGAGGCTAAGGTTACAATCACAGCCGAAGCCGGAGCTTCCGTGCGCTATACCACCGACGGCACCATCCCCACCGCAACCAAGGGTACTGAGTACACAGGCGAGTTTACGCTTACAAACCTTACCGCCAATACCACCGTCAAGGCCATCGCATACGCCGAGGGCAAGAAGAACTCGGCAGTGGCCGAGGCTACCGTCACTGTTACGTTGAAGCCGCGTATGCCGAAGGTGACCTGGAGCGTTGACGGCACCACCTACACGGCTGAGAATGACGGCGCCTACGAGGTGTCTGCCGGAACCACCCTCACCATCACCGCCGTCAACGGCGACAAGGTGAAGGTCACAAATCTTGAGACAGAGCAGAGCCGCACTCTCGACAGTCCGCAGACGCTGACGGTTAATAAGGACATGATGGCCTCGTTCGCTTCCGTTAGCGGCGATATGACCAGCGACGAGCTGACTGCCATATTCACCATCAAGAAGGTGATGCCCGAGACCCCGGTTATCACCTGGACTAAGGACGGACAGGCCATGACGGGTGTCAACGACGGCGAGTATGACGTATATGCGGGCACCCAGATTACCGTCAGCTCCAAGAACGCCACCAAGATTGTGGTTGCCGACAGCGAGAACTTCGATGGCGAGTACGACGCCCCCTTCACCTTCACGCTCTATAACGACGATATGTTCACCTTTACCGGCAAGAACGCCGACGGCACTTCTTCCGGGGTGACTGTGGCATACACTATTGTAGAGCGCCCGAAAGAGATGACCTATGCGCTGGTCTCCGACGCCAGCCAGCTGAAGGCCGGTAACAAGTACGTAATCGCCTACAAGGATGACGATGACTGCGTGGCCGTCAGCAACGATGGCAACTGGAGTGTGGCTAAGAACCAGTATCGTCCGGTTGTCAGAGACGGCTTCACCATCGATGCAAACAATGTGCTTCATGACCGTTCGCTCGGCACCGCCGACGGAACTGTGGGCGTGATGGTGTTCGAGCTGGGCGGCAGCGCCGGTGCCTGGACGCTTACCGCCGACAACTACATCAAGCCCGCGGATGGCGTGCAGAACGCTGACGAGCCTGCACCGGGCAATCAGGTCAAGCTGCATGAATTCAGCAAAGGCTACAACTTCAGCATGACTACCGAGAACTCGCCTCTGAAGATTACTTTCGAGGGCAACCAGGCCAAGATCACCACCACGGAGATGGAATCTGCCGGATATGTGGTGAAGTTCAACAGCAACTCCAGCTGGATTGGCCTGTCGAAGACGACCAACGACTATCCGATGGTGCAGCTGTACGGGTACGAGCCGTTGGCTAAGCCGGAGGCTGTGGTGGTTACCTATACCAAGGTCAAGGATGGCGAGGCTCTCGCTACCGAGGACTGTGGTGAGTACACGGCCATAAATGAGTCGAAGATTACCGTGAGCAGCAAGAACGCCACTCAGATTGACGTCAACGGCACGAAGCATGACGCAGTCAACGGCGTGTACAGCTTCACCTCCGACGTGGACGAGATCTTCATCGTCAAGGGCGTCAACGACGCCGGAGAGACTGCCGAGTACACCATCGAGATGCTGGTGGACTACGAGGCCGACAACGTGATGGACATGCAGACTCTGTCGCGCAAGCAGAAGGACCGCGCCGACAAGAATGTGTGGGCTCCGGTGAAGTTCGTCGGCAGTGCGTTCATCCGCGGCCACTATATGATCGACGAGGGGCTGTCCGAGGTGTTGTGGATCGAGGATGCCAACGGCGATGCAGCCGCCATCTACGAGTTCGGCGACGAGTTTGCGACTCCGGGCCACTCCATCGAGAGCAACATGATGCTCAAGAACTTCAAGGTGCGCAGCGAGGACTACTACAACGCCACCGACCGCCGGATTATGCAGCTCATCTCCTGGCCGGAGGATGTGGAGACAGAGGTCGGCACCTACGACTTCGCCGCCTGGCTGCAGGGGCAGGAATATGCCACCGAGGCTTCGGCAAGCAACGAGTTCAGGCTGCAGAAGTTCCAGGGCGACATCACGTTCACTGCCGACGGCGGCACGCTGACGGTAGGTGAGAAGAGCATAGCCGTCACCAACGCTCTGAGCTTCAAGGCTGCCGGAGACAAGCAGAGCTTCGGCCGCACCGCCGAGGGTAGCTTCAACTGGTTGCCGGGTCGCGAATGGCTCACCGGGCAGACGAAGACCAATGCTCATGTGATTGGCTTCGTGATGCCTGAAGGCAATGGCTCCAACCTGAAGTATGTGGTTTATCCGGCCCAGATTACGGACAATGCCGGTAACATCACGGACGTTGACGGCGTGGAGAACGACGGCGACGGCGTGTATGTGCAAGGTGGCGTGATCTACGCCCCGGCAGGCAGCCGCGTGTTCGGCCTCAACGGCGCACAGGTTAAGACCGTACAGGCTCTCAATGGCGGTGTCTACGTGGTAGTGACGCCGGATGGCCGGGCCGTGAAGGTGCTGGTGAAGTGATACTGTGACTTCAGACTACGATAGGGCGCGGCCCGGCGGGAGACTGCCGGGCCGCGCTGCCCTTTTTGGGGGATGAGGGAATGCGCGGTGCAAAGGTATAGTGGCTGGAGGGAAGACTCCGAGGCGCATGCGGGGGCGTAAAAAGGAAGAGGGCTCGGCCGGATGGTCGCGCCCTCTTGTGCGGTAGTGTAGTGCGTGTGTTTTTCAGTGTGTTTTTCGTCGTTTGTTTCCGATTGGTCTCTGGTAGGGCGGCTTAGTTGCCGTTGAAGGAGCCGGTCATGTCTCCGAAGATGCCCATGGTCCACAGCCACCATACCAGGAGGAAAATCAGTATAATGACTCCAAACCACAGCCACCAGTTGTTGATGCGGCGCGTGTTGCGGCGCTTGCGCTCCTTGCCGTCTGCTCTCAGCTTGTCGGCGATGAGGTCGGCATTTTCTTGGTTCTTGTTGTTGTCATTAGCCATGATAGCGTATATTTTTAGGTTATTTTGATATTAGAACAACGTGGTGTGAAAAAAGGTTTAGCACCTATGAAAAAAGCGCCGCGCTGAAGCGGGCGCCAAATGCTCAGGCAATGTACGGGCTGACTGGGGTAGGGGCGCACGGTTCGTGCGTCCGAGGGGAGGACTCAGAATGGGACGTCGGGGTCGCCGGGAGCTGGCAGGATGTCCGGGCCTGATGGAGCCGGTGCGTGTGCCGGTCCGTTGGGCTGGGAGGTGGGCGACGACGAGCGGCGGGTGTTGAAGCGGGAGGGGATGGGAGAGGCGCCGGAGAGGGCGGCGCGGACGTTATGGTGCCCTTCGTCCCAGCTCTCGAACTTGGCGAACATGGGCACGAAGCGCAGCTTGACGTCGGCAGTGGAGCCGGAGCGGTGCTTGGCGATGATGAATTCGGCCAGGCCGCGGATGTCGTTGCCCTCGGCGTCCTCGCCCGACCTGGTGTAGTATTCGGGGCGGTGTATGAAGCAGACGATGTCGGCATCCTGCTCGATGGCACCGGACTCGCGGAGGTCGCTGAGCATGGGGCGCTTGTCCTCTCGGCTCTCGT
>OGNF01000139.1_pt1 | contig 79236 bp, 64 predicted proteins | sample 1573321 | NCBI WGS metagenome assembly OGNF01 (sample SAMEA2581911, study PRJEB24529) | metagenome | biome: Human gut stool | place: China | collected 2011 | reverse complement strand
GCACGGTGCCCGACAGAACGTCCTCGGCGTACTCCGTCACGTCCGACACAAGGTTACCGTCGAGCGTGACATGTGTCTCCGACACCGCCGTGCCCCGCCAGCTGCGGTCGACGCGGCGGACGTTGCCGTTGAGGTCGAAGTCGAGCGTCTCGCTCAGCCGCGTGCCCGTGGCCGAGGTCATGCGGCCCATCCGGTCGTAGACGTAGCACAGCGTGTCGGCCGCAGCCCCGGGGCCGGGGCGCGTGACCGACGCCACGATGTTGCCGCTGTAGTCGGCGTGGGCGGCATTGAGCGGCGAGGCGCCGTAGAAAAGCTGCTGGCTGAACAGCGGCGAGCTCACCGACGTCATGCGCGAGCGCACGTCGTAGGCATACGAGGCCGTCACGCCGTCCGTGACCTCCGCAAGACGCCCCAGGCCGTCGTAGGTATATCTGCGCAGGACAGTCCATTTCGACGGGCTGATGTCGGCCGAGGTGTTGAAGTCGGTGCGGACGACGCGCCCCGCCCGATCGAGCGTGTGGCGGAGCGCCACCTGCCGCGAGTCAATTACGGTCTGCTCGGCCATGTTGTCGTAGCGCTCGCACTGCCACACCACATTTCCTCGGAAGTCGTAGCGCGTGAACAGACACAGCCGGTAGCTCTGCCCGAAGCTGTCGTACTCGACGCTCGTGACCGGTCGCGCCTTGCTGTCGTAGCCCACGGCGCGGACATAAACGGTGCCGTCGACCTTGTAGGCCATGCCCGTCTGCAGCCCCCGGCCGCCGGCCATTTCGACAGCTTCGGCCGCCGCGGGAGCCTCGGGCAGCGTGGCCCATTCCATGAAGCCGTAGTCGTCGTAGAGCCACGACTGATAGGGCTCGAACGTGCCCGGCGCGTCCGCGCAGTCGTAGTAAAGATCGGCGTAGCGGGTATCGTCGCGCCGCGCCGTGATCATGACGGTGTCGAGCATCGCGGCGAGCCGCGTCTGCGACGTCGTGGTGGTGAGCACGCCCTGCACGGCCTTGCGGTGGTTGGCGTCGTACATAAGGTAAGTCCACTGATGGGCGGCGTGCTGCTCGCCGGTCTGCGTCAGCACCAGGCGCCCGAGGGCGTCGTAGACGTTGTAGGCCGTCTCACGGCCCGGCGCCCTGTATCTGGTCACGCGGTGACGCCAGTCGTAGGTATAGTACCAGGCGTAGCGCTTCATCTCGGCGCGGTTGACCGACATCTCGGTCCCGATGCTGTTGGCCAGCTCGGGCTGAAGGATCACGCGCAGGTCGCCGTAGCGGTCGTACACGCGGCGCGTGTCGGCGTACGTCCCCTCGTCGGTGATCACGCGGCGGCACAGCGGCACGCCCTCGCAGTCCTCGAACTCGATGACGCGGCGGCCGTCGGGATCTATGCTCTCGGTCACGCGCAGCGAATTGGCCGGATACATCCCGATGTTCCTCACAAGGCTGCCGGAGAACTCGTAGCGCGCAAGCGACAACGCCCCTGCAGCATCGTTATAGCCGTATTCCACTTTAGCATGATGGCCCGCTGCGGCCTGCCCCGGTGCCGTCACATGGGTTGGACGCCGCAGGGCCGTTTCTTCGTATAGCGTTTCAGTATAGGCACGCGTATCGCCGTAAAAATCGGCAGCCTCGGCCGCGAAAGCTTCGGCGCCGGGAAGCATTCCCTGCGAAAGCTCAATCGGGACGGGCTGCCAGCGACGCGCTTCCAGACCGCGGCGGTCATATTCGACAAAAGTGAATATGTCCTCGCCGGCGCCACCCGCGCCCATCTCGCACTGCCCTATGGGGCGGCCCAGGCCGTCGAAATAGCTCAGCGAGATCTGCGTCGGCCCGTCGTACAACTGCGACTCACTCAGCACGCCGTCGGTGATGCTTACCCCAGGCCGCGCCCGCATGACGTAGTTGCGCTGCGTCGGCGCCACGTCGGCGTATGCGATCTGGAAAGAACAGCATAGCGCCAGTAAAATGGCAGAAGCCGATTTGCGGGAGGTTTTCACGGTCGGATCAAGGTCATATAAAATATTGTTTCAAATATACGGCTATTATTTCATCAAACAGCAAGTTTTAACAATTTTAACACAAAGCCGTAACTAATCAGCAGTGATATTGAATCAGGAAAGCAGCCTTTCGAGCCTGCGCCTATGGAGTGAGGACGTCCCGTCCTCACAGTCACCCGGCTGGCCATCCCTGCACCCACAGCAACAGAGGTAATCACACCGTGCGCCGCAGACTTTGGCTATAATTTTTTTGCAATTTTTCTTGCGTAATTAAAATTTTAGTTGTAACTTTGCGGCGTTGAATGACAATTGTGATTGATTATAAACCTAAATCCTAATCTGCCTATGAAGCAAAAGTGAGAGTTTAAACCCGAGTATCTAACCCTTTAATCTATAGGAGACTTATCCCATGTAGCACGAATGCAGACTAAAAATCAGTAAAAGACGCCAAACGAGAACTATTATCTTAATCTTTAACTAATTAACAATTCAGAACCTTTATCAATGAAAAATCTACAACGAAAGAAATCACGCATCAATGCGTCGCGAACGGTAGAGCGCCACAAGGCAGACCGCAGTCAGCACGGCGCTGAGCAGCGGAAACACCCACGGAGCCACGGACTCGTGAACGATCTGCGGATCGCCCGAACCGGTCAGATAGGTCAGCAACACGTACATCACGTTGTTGAAGGCGTGCGCGGCCACGGCCAGCCATACCGATCCGCTCCACAGCAACAGGTAGCCGAAAAAGGCTCCCAGCAGCATGCGCGGCACAAATCCGAAGAACTGGAAATGCACGGCGCTGAACACTATGGCGGCCAGCCACACGGCCGCCGCGGGCGACATGTGCGTCGACTGAAGCAGCCGCTGCAGGGCGCCCCGGAAAAGCAACTCCTCGGCAAAGCCGGCGAACAGGCCGATTATGAGCACATTCATGATCAGGTTGCCGACCGTGTGCGGCCCCATCATAAAGGCGATGGATCCCGCGGCGTTGGCCTCCATCTGCCGGAGGGTCTGCTCGAGGCCGCGCAGCGACTCGGGAAACGTGACCGAGGCGTTGAGCTCGATGATGTAGCTCATCGCCGGCATCGACACGATCATCGCCGCCAGAGCCCAGAAAAGCATCCGTCCCGACGGACAGCTGTCGACGGCCAGAAGTCCGGCCGGGTTGCGGGTCACGATCATGGCCGTGGCGACCGCCGGAAGCACGAGCATGACGACATCCTGCACCACCGCGCCGATGCGCAGCATGGCCAGCTGACGGGCCGCGCCCCCGATCTGAAGCAGCAGTCCGCTGACGAGGGCCGTGACTATCGCTCCGAGCAGGAAGCAGAGAAAGAGCAGTACGAGGCGGCGCCCCGGCGATACATGGAATTTAACAGTACTCATGACGTGATTGTAAATGTTTTGAGTGGTGAAATCTTAAGCGACGGTTCAACCGTCGATATGAAGATAGAAATCGCGGGTAAGGGCGGCATAATCGGCCGTCGGGCGCCCCGAGCGGTCGCGGACGGTCAGCTCCGAGCGGCGGCAGGGTGCCGATGCAAATGTAAATTCGGCCATGACGCGCGCCGGCCGCTTGCCCTCGGCAGTGGCGACGGAGCAGATGCGGACCGGGCTGAGCCGGGCGAACGCGGCGCACTCCTCGACCGCAGGGAGCATCTCGGCCGGAAAAATCAGTGCTGCCCTACCCTCGGGCGTGAGATGTGCGGATGCAAATTCGACGGCCGACAGCGGCGATAGTGCCGCGGCATGGCGCGCGGCAGCCCGGCTCTGATCGGGTGCCTTCTCGCCGGTGAGGAAGAACGGAGGATTGCACACTATGAGATCGGCGCGGCCAAGCGGCGCCGACGCGAAATCAGCCGCCACAACACGGCAACGCGAAGCCCAGGGCGAAGCGTTGATGTTGTACTCGAGATCCTTGACAGCATTGGAATCATTCTCAACGAAATACACCTCGGCTTCCGCAAACCGCTGGCAGGCCATCAGACCGATGAGGCCGCAGCCGGCGCCAATGTCGAAGACCGTGCGCGGCCGCATGCCGTCGCCGGCCCAGGCGCCGAGCAGCACGCCGTCGGTGCCGATCTTCATGCCGCACCGGCGGTCGGTCAGGGCGAACTGACGGAAACTGAACGTCGGAGTTAATGCGGCACGGTCCACAGCTACGGAATCAAGCCTGTCAGAACTCGCTGGTGAAGTGGAAGCGGATGTCGGGGAAGTCGGTGCGGGCCATCTGCAGCACATAATTGGAGTCGGCCAGGAAGACGTCGCGGCCCTCGCGGTCGACGGCCATGAACTGATGCTTGCGGCGCTTGAAATTCTCCATGGCGGCCTCGTTGTCGCTCTCGATCCAGCAGGCCTTGTAGAGCGAGATGGGCTCCCAGCGGCACTGGGCGCCGTACTCGTGGAGCAGACGGTACTGAATGACCTCGAACTGCAGCTGCCCGACGGTGCCGATGATCTTGCGGCCGTTGAACTGGTTGACGAACATCTGGGCCACGCCCTCGTCCATGAGCTGCTGGATGCCCTTCTCGAGCTGCTTCGACTTCATGGGGTCGGTGTTCTCGATGTACTTGAACATCTCGGGCGAGAAACTCGGCAGGCCCTTGAAGTGGATTTCCTCGCCCTGGGTGAGGGTGTCGCCGATCTTGAACGTGCCCGTGTCGGGAATGCCGACGATGTCGCCGGGCCACGCCTCGTCGACGATGCTCTTCTTCTGGGCCATAAAGGCCGTAGGAGCCGAGAACTTGAGCAGCTTGCCCGAGCGGATGTGCTTGTAGGGGGCGTTGCGCTCGAACTTGCCCGAGCAGATCTTCACGAAAGCGATGCACGAGCGGTGGTTGGGGTCCATGTTGGCATGGATCTTGAACACGAAGCCCGAGAACGCGGGCTCCGAGGGCTCGATGACGCGCTCGACGGCGCCCACGGGCCGGGGCGACGGGGCGATCTTCACGAAGCAGTCGAGCAGCTCCTTGACGCCGAACGTGTTGAGGGCCGAGCCGAAGAACACCGGGGCGACCTTGCCGGCAAGATACTGCTCATGGTCGAATTCGGGATAGACGCCCTCGATGAGCTCCAGATCCTCGCGCAGCTTTGCGGCGTCGGCATCGCCGACGGCGGCGTCGACGCGCGGATCGTTGACGTCGTCGATCTCGACGCGCTCGGTGACCTTCTGCTTGTCGGGGGTGAAGAGGTCGAGACCGTGCTCGTAGATGTTGTAGACGCCCTTGAATCGGGCGCCGATGTTGATGGGCCACGACAGGGGGCGCACGCCGATCTTGAGCTCGCTCTCGAGCTCGTCGAGGATATCGAACGGGTCGCGGCCCTCGCGGTCGAGCTTGTTGACGAAGATTATGACCGGAGTGTTGCGCATGCGGCAGACCTCCATGAGCTTGCGGGTCTGCTGCTCGACGCCCTTGGCCACGTCGACGACTATGATGACAGAGTCGACGGCCGTGAGCGTGCGGTAGGTATCCTCGGCGAAGTCCTGGTGGCCGGGCGTGTCGAGGATATTGATCTTATAGTCGCCGTAGTTGAAGCCCATGACCGAGGTGGCGACGGATATGCCGCGCTGCTTCTCGATCTCCATCCAGTCGCTGGTGGCGGTCTTCTTAATCTTGTTGCTCTTGACGGCACCGGCCACGTGGATGGCGCCGCCGTAGAGCAGCAACTTCTCGGTCAGGGTGGTCTTGCCGGCGTCGGGGTGCGAGATGATGGCGAACGTGCGGCGGCGTCCGATCTCGTCGGTCAGCTCACTCATCGCCCTCTCCTTTCCTGATGCGTTCGAGGCAGCGCACGAGCGAAGTCTCCCAGTGCGGGATGGTGACGCCGTAGATGGCCTTGAACTTGTTTTTGTCGAGCACGCTGTAGAAGGGGCGCGTGGCGGCTGTGGGATAGTCGGCCGAGCCGACCGGCACGACCTGGCAGGCGGTGTTGCCGGCGTTGCGCAGGATGGCCACGGCGAAGTCGTACCACGAGGCGACTCCTTCGTCGCTGAAGTTGACGATGCCGGGCACCCACTGCTGGTTGAACAGCACAGTGGCGATGGCCTCGGCGAGGTCGGCGCCGTATGTGGGCGTGCCTATCTGGTCGCTGACCACCTTCAGAACGGGCTGCGAGGCGGCCTTGGCGAGGATAGTCTTGACGAAATTGCGGCCGAAGGGCGAGTAGAGCCAGCCGGTGCGGATGATGACGCTCTCGGGCGCGAGACCGAGCAGCACGGTCTCGCCCTTGCGCTTGGTGGTGCCGTACTGCGACACGGGCGACACCTTGTCGCCCTCGGTGTAGGGTCGGCACGACTGGCCGTCGAACACATAGTCGGTGGAGAGGTGTATGATCTTGATGCCGAGATCGTCGGCCAGGCGGGCTATGTTGGCCACGGCGTCGATGTTGGCGGCGGCGCACTCGAGTTTTTCTTCCTCGGCGCGGTCAACGGCCGTGTATGCGGCGCAGTTGACCACGTGAGTGAAATCGCCGTGGGCCAGGAAGTTCTCGACGGCGTCGCGGTCGGTCAGGTCGAGCTCGTCGCGGTCGACATATACCGTGATGCCTGGGGCGCGCTTCTCAAGCACAAGCCTGAGCTCGCGTCCGAGCTGTCCACGGGAGCCGGTAACTAAAATCTTCATATCGTAATCTGAAATTTGCGCGCAAAGTTACAAAAAATTTCGATAAGCCCCAAATCGGGCGCGAAGCAGCCATTTCAGCATAAAATAGCGGCAAAATTATAGCCGTTAATCCAAAAAAAAGTCGTACCTTTGCTTGCAGAATATGAAAAGACCTCCGCGCGGGATCAGCCGCTGCAGAAGCGGCGAAAGATCACGCGGTGAATATTAACCATTTGTTACAAGCAATGTTGGAAGAAGACAGAATTTTTAAGATTGATATCGGAAAAGAAATGCAGACGGCCTACATCGACTACTCGATGTCGGTGATAGTGTCGCGCGCACTCCCTGACGTGCGCGACGGTCTGAAGCCCGTGCACCGGCGCGTGCTGTTCGGCATGAACGAGATGGGCAACACGAGCGACCGTCCGCACAAGAAGGCGGCCAACTGCGTCGGCGAAGTCATGGGTAAGTACCACCCCCACGGCGACTCGTCGATCTACGGCACAGTAGTGCGCATGGCCCAGGACTGGTCGATGCGCTACACGCTGGTCGACGGCCACGGCAACTTCGGCTCGATCGACGGCGACGGTCCGGCCGCCATGCGATACACCGAGGTGCGCCTGGCCAAGATGGGCGAGGAAATGCTTCAGGACCTCGACGCCGACACGGTGGATTTCCAGCCCAACTACGACAGCTCGCGGCGCGAGCCGACCGTACTGCCCACGCGCTTCCCGAATCTTCTGGTCAACGGCGCTTCAGGCATCGCTGTCGGCATGGCCACCAACATGCCGACACACAACATCACCGAGTCGATCAACGCGTCGATCGCCGTGCTCGAAAACCCCGACATCACCGTCGACGAGCTGCTGCGCATAATCCCGGCGCCCGACTTCCCCACCGGCGGCACCATCTACGGCTACGCCGGCGTGCGTGAGGCCTACGAGACCGGCCGCGGCCGCATCGTCATCCGCGCCCGCGCCACCATCGAGCAGGAGGCCAACCACGAGACCATCATAGTGAACGAGATACCCTACGGCGTGAACAAGGCCGAGCTGATCAAGTACATCGCCGACCTGGTGACCGAGAAGAAGCTCGACGGCATCGCCGACATCAACGACGAGAGCGACGCCGACGGCATGCGCATCGTCATCAAGCTGCGCTCGGACGCCAACTCGAACGTCGTGCTCAACAAGCTGTACAAGATGACTCAGATGCAGAGCTCGTTCGCGGTCAACAATGTGGCACTCGTACACGGCCGTCCGAAGACACTGTCGCTCAAGCAGATCCTCCAGGCTTTCGTCGACCACCGCCACGAGGTGGTGATCCGCCGCACGAAATTCCGCCTGGGCAAGGCGCAGGAGCGCGCCCACATACTGGAGGGCCTGATCATAGCGTCGCAGAACATCGACGAGGTGATCGCCATCATCCGCTCGTCGGCATCGACCGACGACGCCCGCCAGCGCCTGGCCGAGCGCTTCTCGCTCACAGAACCGCAGACGCAGGCCATCGTCGACATGCGCCTGCGCCAGCTCACCCAGCTGGAGCAGACCAAGCTCGAGGACGAATACAAGAAGATCGAGGAATACATCGCCGAACTGGAACTGATACTGAACGACCCAGCCGTGTGCCGCGAGGTGATCAAGAACGAGCTGATCGAGGTACGCGAGACCTACGGCGACGAACGCAAGACCGACATCGACTACACTGCCGGCAACTTCAACGCCGAAGACTTCTACGCCGACGACGACATGATCATCACCATCTCGCACCTGGGCTACATCAAGCGCACCCCGCTGAGCGAATACCGCGCGCAGAACCGCGGCGGCGTGGGCTCGCGCGGCAGCTCGGCCCGCGACGAGGACTTCATAGAGCACGTATACACGGCCTCGATGCACTGTTCGATGCTGTTCTTCACCGACCGCGGCCTGGTGTACAAGCTGAAGGTGTACGAACTGCCCGAGGGCTCGAAGACCTCTAAGGGCCGCGCCCTGCAGAACATACTGGAGATCGAGCCCGGCGACAAGGTGAGCGCCTACCTGGCCTGCAAGAACCTTGAGGATCCGGAATTCGCCGGCAGCCACTACCTGATCTTCGCGACACGCCGCGGCGTGGTCAAGAAGACGGTGCTGAGCGAGTACAGCCGCGTGATGTCGAAGGGCAAGAAGGCCATCCTGCTGCGCGAGGGCGACAGCCTGATCGGCGTGGAGATGACGGACGACAACTCGGACATACTGCTGGCCGCACGCAAGGGCAAGGCCAACCGCTTCCGCACGTCGGCGCTGCGCGCAATGGGCCGAGTAAGCTCGGGCGTGCGCGGCATGCGGCTCGACGGCGACAACGAGGTTATCGGCATGATCACGATGGAGCCGGAGACGGACAACACCGTGCTGGTCGTATCGGAAAAGGGCTACGGCAAGCGTTCGATCCTTGGCGACTACCGCCTGACCTCGCGCGGCAGCATGGGCGTCAAGACCATCAACGTCACCGAAAAGACCGGTGAACTTGTGGCGTTCAAAAGCGTTAATGATGAGAACGACCTGGTGATCGTCAACCGGTCGGGGATGCTGATCCGCATCCGCGTGGCCGACATCAAGATAGCGGGCCGCGCCACTCAGGGCGTGCGTCTGATCAACCTCGACAAGCGCGGCGACGAGATAGCCTCGGTATGCCCCGTGCCGACCGATCCCGAGGAAGCCACCGAAGGCATCGACGGCGAGGAACTGCCCGAGATGAGCGAGGCCGACATCAACGCCGACCTGGAGGCCGACGCCGAACCGGCCGATGAGACAGAAGAAAATAATTAACAAAAACATTAAATCAAGCAACATGAAAAAGATCTTAGCAATGGCCGCCGCTATAATAGCCGGTGCTGTCGCTGTGCCCGCCCAGCAGCAGGTCCTCAAGGACGCCGAACGAGCCATGAAGGATGGAAAAACACCCGCGGAGGTTGTGACCATCATCACGCCGGCCTTCACCAATCCCGAAACCGAGGGACTGGCGCAGACCTACTTCATCCCGGGCAAGGCGATGTTCGGGGAATTCGATCAGCTCTACGGCCTGAAGCAGTTCAACAAACTGCCCGAGAACGGTGTCATCACCATGGGCAACGACCTTCTGAACGGCTACAAATACTTCATGAAAGCCCTGCCGCTCGACTCCGTACCCAACGAGAAAGGCAAGATCAAAACCAAATACTCGAAGGAAATCATCGGTACCCTCACGGGCCACATCGCAGACTACAACCAGGCTGCCCTTGACTTCTGGGAAGTGAAAGACTTCAACAACGCCTACAACGCATGGGAGTGCCTGCTGAGCATGACCAAGAACCCGACTTTCGCCGAGCATCTGCCGGCCGGCTTCCGGGTCGACACCATCATCAGCGAGATCGCCTTCAACCAGGGCATCGCCGCCTGGCAGGCCGACAGCCTGGCCAAGGCGCTGGCATCGTTCGAATACGCCAAGTCGAAAGGCTACAGCAAGAAGAGCCTCTACGACTACTCGCTGGCCGTAGCCCAGAGTATGGGCGACATGGACAAGGCCTATGAGATCGCAGTCGAGGCCCAGCCGCTCTACGGCAAGGAAGACTCGCAGTACATCGGCTTCATCATCAACAAGTACCTGCAGAACAAGGAATTCGACAAGGCGTTCGCCCTGATCGACGAGGCCATCGCCAACGATCCCGACAATGCCCAGTACTATCTGGTGAAGGGTATCCTCTACGACAACCAGGACAAGAAAGCCGAAGCCAAAGCCACGTTCATGAAGGCTGTGGAACTTGATCCGAACAACTCGCAGGCCCTCTACAACTACGGCCGCATGCTCTGCGAGGAAGCCTACGCCATCAGCGACCAGGCTCCGACAAATCCCGCCGAGAGTGAAGTATTCTACAACGAGAAGATCAAACCCCTGTTCAAGGAAGCATCGCAGTATCTCGAACGCGCATGGGAGGCCGACAACGACAACGTCGACGCGCTCCGCTATCTCGAGAACGTCTACTACAATCTCCAGGACGAGACGATGATGAAGGACGTCGAGCAGCGCAAGAACCGCTGATCAGCCCGCCACATAGGATAAGCCAACACGAGGCTGCGCCGCAGGATTTACGGCGCAGCCTCGTCATTTTTATGGCGTGGAGGGGACGGGAATACCGAGAAAAAACTCAGACCATTTTGCTGACGTCAGCAAAATGATCGAGCTTGCAAAAGTTGCTAAGCGTCAAATAGATGACGTGATGCTTATGCGCTATGCGTGCTATCTTATCGCATAAAACGGCGACCCGCGAAAACCAGAAATTGCTTTTGCTCAAAACTATTTTGCGGTTCAGACGCGCCGTACAGAATTTGTGCATCGTTTTATCTTATAATCTTTGTCCTTGTATAATTAAATTTAAGGCAAATTTAAACGATGATAATTACCCGATTTTCAGTAACTTTGTAGTCTGACTCAAAATTTCTCAAATATTTTTTACTTTTAGGGTTAGGTTTTTGAGAGGTTGTGGTTTTAATAAGTGTATGACGACAAAGGACGACATAGAAAAGCTTTTCCGAAGCAACTATACGGCCATGCTGACACTGGCGATACGCCTGTTGCATGACGCGGATACCGCGAGAGACATTGTGCACGATGTCTTCGAGTCGGTGTTGTCGGAAAATATGTCAGCCGTCACTCCCGCCTATCTGCTTAGGGGTATACGCTTTGCCTCGCTGAAGCATCTCCGCAGCCTTTCGCTACGCGAGCGATTCAACAATCTCTACGCTCTCGATCTCGATGAGGTTGAAGATGACGAATGGCCCGACACGGAGGATGTGGCGCGGTTGAACGAGTTGATAGATCAATCGTTGACCGTGCAGGACAGACGAGTAGTGAAAATGCGCTTCAACGAACGTATGTCTTACGATGAAATCGCCGGACAATTAGGTATCAGCGAGGTGGCTGTCTATAAGCACTTGCGTCATGCAATGGATGTCTTACGTCAAAATTTCAACCGCAAATGAAAGACAATATCGACCGACTCCTCGATGCTCTGGAGCACCCTGAAAATTATAGCGATGCCGAGGTCGAGCAGATTCTTACCGACCCTGAGGCTCGCGAAGTATATGACATGCTACGAAAGACAGCGGATGCTTCCGCACCAGTTTCTGAGATAAATCTTGACGAGGAATGGCGGCGCTTTGAGGCAAAGCAGCCCAAACGCAGGCCCGTTATCCTCCGTTGGCTATCTTTTATGGCATCGCGCAACGCCGCAGCGGTTACAATCGCACTTGTCGGCAGCCTCGCTGTGGTGGCCGCCACTATCGGTGTGACTCATTATTTCAATGCCAATAAAGAAATGGCGCAGACAGAGCAAGCCGAACAGCAGAAACAAACTGCCATAGCCGACTCCAAGGTCGCTCCGACTGATACCATTCCGACTGAAACAACTCCGCTGCCCGAAACCATTGTATTCAAAGGAGAAAACCTTGGAAAAATCCTTGCAGACATGGCAGGATATTACGGCGTGACGATCAAGTTCAATCAAGATGCCGCCAAGTCTCTACTGCTATATTTTGAATGGGACCAGTCGCTGCCTCTCAGTGAGGTTGTAGAACAGCTAAACAACTTCGAGCAAATCAACATTACACTAACAGACAAAGCATTGACCGTAAAATGAAACGCCTTATTATTATCCTTGCGGTGATGCTTTGTGTCGCTACGGCCTTTGCGCAGAAGTTCAGCTACCGCTTCAACCATACCCCTCTCGCCGACGCGCTCGTGCAGATAGCCGGACAGCATCCCGACATTCACATCAACTTCATTTACAACGAACTCGGCAAATATCCTGTCTCGGCAACCATACATACAAATGATGCCTACGATATGCTCAGACAGCTGATAGGGCTGAATCCGGTGTCGGTTATCAGTTCCGGCGGCAGGTACTATGTAGAGGCGTTGCAACACGGCAAGTTCAGCTACCGCGGTCGAGTCCTTGATGAAGAACACCAACCGGCTCCGGGAACTACAATATTGCTTCTTGCTTCCAAAGACTCAACAGTCATCACATACGGCGTGGCAGACAATGGCGGTCGTTTCACAATTCCTTGCGACAGCCGTAATGTTATCGCAAAACTAAGTTGCATAGGCTACAAGACGACCTACCGCCGTCTGACAGACTTCAACGTAGGAGACATAATCATGCCTATCAATGCTGTTTCGCTACAACAAGTCAAGGTAGAGGGGCAAATGGCCTCCGCATATTCCGACCGCACTGTCTATATGCCTTCACAGCGTCAGAAAAATGCCGCGCAAAACGCCATAGATCTTTTGCGTCTCATGGCTATTCCGCAGATAAAGATAAATCCGATGGATAATTCCGTCACCGACAATACCGGAGAGGGCGTTTCCTTGTTTTTCAATTATATGCCGGCCTCAAAAGAGGATATTGAAGGCTTGCGCACGGCAGATGTACGCAAGGTTGAATATATCGAATTTCCCACAGACCCAAGATTCAGAGGAGCGCAGAGAGTTATCAATTTCATTATTCAGGAATACGAGTATGGCGGATATACGAAAGTTACAGCAGATGAAGATTTTCTTATTGGGCTGTCATCTAACACCAACATCTTCTCGAAGTTCGCTTATAAGAAAATGACCTATGACCTCTATGTGGCAGCTAATAATCTTAACAGCCATCACAGCGGATATGATATCGACAGCAAGTATACGCTGAAGGATTCCGATGGAAAAGATTTTACTTTGAGCCGCAACGAGACCACCGATAACGCTCATTCAAAACAGAATCAATACCCTGTGACTTTCCGTGCTTCTTACAATACAGAAAAAGTTCAGATCAGCAATACCTTAGGATTCAGCCATTCGTCTAACCCCATTCAGGAACAGAACGGCTCGCTGACATATTCTCCAGCGGTGGAACAAGACTATTTTTACAGCCGCAGCAATCCATCGCGCAGCAATTCTTTGAGCTATCAAGGAAATTATTTCTTTGTTTTGCCTAAGGATTATTCGGTTAATATCAATCCTCAATTTTCATATTCGCATAATAACAATTCGCTGACATATACCACTTCCTCAACGGAGCCAATTATTCGCGATGCCCGCGAAAATGCCTATTACTATCGCGTAAACGCCTACATTAATAAGCGTTTTGCCCAAAAGCATACACTTATGCTGGGAATTAACACCGGCAATACAATCAACCGGCTGCAATACACGGGCAATGCTTCATATTCTGACCGTTTCAGCAATCCTTTTGTCGCAGGACAACTCTGTTATCAGGCGCAAATACAGAAATTCAATCTATATGCAGATGCCGGAGTGTTGTGGGAACGAACAAGTATCAACACTATTAAAAATGATGACGTATATCCCTATGTTCATTTTAACATCCGCTATACGCCCAATAATAAAAACGCATTCTCAGCTTATTTCCAGTTTGCCAACAATACACCCGGAATTGACCAAAAGGCTTCAGACCTGTTACGCGATAACGAAGTCATGTATATTACCGGTAATCCGTCACTTGACAATTCCCGTCATATTACTTTCAATGCAGCATACACATGGTTGCCGTCAAACGTATTCAACATGAGTGCATACGGAAGATATTTTGAACTATTTGACCGTTTTATCACTGCATACGAACCATTTGACAATGGTCATGCCTTGTTGCGTACTTACATCAATAACGGGAACTATGTACAAAGTGAAATCGGTATTGCAGCTATACTCAATCTGTTAAACAAGTCTTTGCAACTTTATGTCAGCCCTACTCAAAAATTCTACCGTTCTACCGGTGTGTTTGATAAAAGTTCCTATCCCTTTCAGATAACGGCACAGGCTACATATTATCTCAAACAATGGTATTTTCAGGCATACTACCAATCGCATCAAAAAATGATGTTCACCGGTTCTCCCACAACATATAGGTCAAGGGATCTGTATGCTTTGTCTGCCGGATGGTCAAACTCCGATTGGAACATAAGCCTGACGGCATACAATATCTTCAATTCCAATTGGGACACCTCAGACCGCTATATTCAGTCTCCATTATATACCGAACATCGAACAACCTATGGCACAAATTACCATGCAAGATTGAACCTTTCGGTAACATATACCTTCGGATACGGAAAGAAAGTTCAGCGAGGAAACGAAGTCGGAGAACAATCCGGTGCAAGTTCAGCAATTATGAAATAAAATATCTCTAAAATATGAAACCCACCAAATTATTAGGAATCCTGATGGCGTTCCTCTGCTCAATCGCCATTGTCGGCTGCGACGATGACGAAAACCAGGGCAGGAAAATAACTGATTACAAAGAGTACACACTGACCATAGCATCAAAGATGCTTCCGGGAGTTGTTACATCGTGCGGCAACAGCACCCTCACTAATGTGTACGCAGTCAAGAACGAATCGCAGTCGGAATGGCAACCTCTTGGCTACATCACGAATTTTGACTACGAACCGGGGTGCGAATATCTAATCCGCATTAGTAAAACAAGTTATCTGGATTATAGAATGGGCGAACCTGCCTGGACTGAATACGAGCTGTTGGAGGTACTATCAAAAGAGCGTAAGGATTCAGAAAACCTACCCAAAGATTTTATCCCGGATTGGTTTGAGAATGAATAAAATCTTATCAAATCTCTCTTATAAGTAGCTGTATCATTAATCAGAGCCAGAATCAGCCTGGTCTGCAATCTTGAAATAATCTCAAATCAAATTAGATGAAGAATCTACTTCTGTTTTTACTTCCTCTCCTTGCACTTACGTTCAGTGCTTGCGATGATGATGCTCCAGACTATCCTGATACCAAACTAATCAAAGGGCAATGGCAGTTAGTTGAGGACGGGGGCAATGATAATCCGCTTATATACCGTTTTACTACCGACGGCGAAAACACATGGTCGTGGGGCGGCCTCGTCACATATTATCTTTTGCCGGACGGAACAGCCGATTTCTATAAGAGATACACATGGCACGTTTCAGATCCTGCGAATGAAGATGACGGCAAGCCTCGTCTGGAACTCACTTGGTATGACGCTCCCGACAGTGACGATTTATGGGATGCAACGGAATATTATGTAGTCGTAAAACTGACACCGACGGAAATGTGGCTGAAACGTTCTCAGAAAGGCTTGCCCGAAGAAGTTAAGAAATTTGTACGCCGCGACGACCTGCCGGTTCCACCCATACATTTCGATAACCGATAACGCAGGTCATACACCATACAGAAATCTCGGCAGTGTTGTCGGGGTTTCCTTATGGAGTTGCGGCACTGCCGCCGCGCTTTCGTGAACGGAGCTTATAATCTCCGCCGTTCGGCTTCTTATCGCTTTAGCGCTTTCGCAGAAAGAATCGCTAACTCTTGCTTCGCAAGCGACTTCGTCGATAACATACAGCGGGGTTAGGCACCAACTTTGCGTTGGAGCCGAGGCTCGCTTTTTTATGCGGCATTGTTACGACTTTGGCGACCTGTTCACAGAGATAGGTCGTTACCGTTCTTCGTGGCCCTATGAGGTACATTTTACCAACTGAACAATCTACTCCACCGACTCGTTTTTAGTGGATTTTCCTCATTCAATAATTGATTTTTGAGGTATTCGGCGATTGCGTTGCAATTCTTTTCCCTGCGCTTCCTCGGCACAGGGTTCTTGTCGGAGCCAAGCGCCGGAGGCACAGCATCACCCTCTCCGAGGGCTCTTTTTGTTGGAGGGGCTCTTTTCCGAGGGCTCAGCCCTGCGGGCTTCACCACTCGGTTAAGAACGGCCTCGCCCGCGCCGCGGGCTCAGCTGATGGCGTACTGCTTGAGGGCGCAAGCTGGCAACCGCCGAAGGCGCTTTGCAAAGCAAAGAAAGCCTGCTTTCCAGGGCGTGGCTGCTTGAAGACGCAGGCTAAAAGCCTGCTTTCCAGGGCGTGGCTACTTGAGAGCGTAACTTCCAAGCCATCATTGAAAAAGCTGAGGAATCAGCGCTCAATGCAGGTGAAAAACTATGCCTGCGAAAGGCTTCGAAGTATTTCTTTGATGGTTCGGATAATATTCGTAACTTTGCGGTATGGCCTGTACTCCTGAATATATTGACTTTATTTGTGAGGTCCTCGCTCCTCTCGGAGAAGTCCGTTCCCGCAAGATGATGGGCGACTATGTCGTATATGTGAATGAAAAGTGCGTTATCACTGCCTGTGATAACAATGCTTTCATTAAAAAACTTGATTGCATCGCGCCACTTATGGCTGAAGCAGAAACAGGCTGCGCATATGAGGGTGCGAAGGAGGGCTACATCCTTGACTTTTCAGACCAACGCAAAGCGAGAGAAGTAATTTCCATTCTTTGGGAAGCGCTTCCGTTTCCAGAGAAAAAGAAGAAATAAGCGTCTTTTCAAACAATTTAAAGATCCATAACTCTGAGAATTTTGACTGAAAGTTATGGATCTTTTTCAGCTATGCGAAGGCGCAGGCTGGCAACCGCCGAAGGCGCTTTGCAAAGCAAAGAAAGCCTGCTGTCCAGGGAGGTCAGCGGGTGCCGGGGGTGGAGCGGCTGACGGAGGGGTCGGCGTCGATGAGTTTGCTGACGGCACGCTTCTGGCGCCCCCACTGAAGGTTATAGGATACGGAGATGTAGGGGGCACGGAGGTCGACGCGCATGTGCTTTACATTTGAGTTAAAGCGATTGAGCTGGCGGCTGCCCTGGTCGTACCGGCCGAAGGGCATCAGCATGCCGACTCCGAACTGCCATTTGCCTCGGTTGTATGACAGGTCGATAAGCGAGAAGTCCTCGCCCCAGGTGATGCGTTCGCCGAACAGTGTGCGGGCGGCCTTGGTGTACTGAGCGGTAAGGACGAAGCCGTAATGCATCAGCATAAGCTGCGCGGAACCGCTCCAGTTGTGGTTGTAGAGCCGGTAGCCGGAGCCTTTCATGCGTTCGGCGCGATATTCGATGCTCCCGGCGGCCATAAGCCAGTCGGGGATGATTTCGATCTGAGGCGAGAGATTGAACCGGATGTTCCGGAGTCCGCGGCTGTTCTCGAACGTGGTAATCAGCCGGGCTCCGTCCCAGTACAGGCGGGGCGCAATAGCATCGGGGGAGCTGAAAGCGCTGATACCGAATGTGCCGTCGACCCGCGGCAAGCTGAAGCTGTAGCGGAAGCCGAGCATGTAGGAGCGGGAGGTCTTCAGATCAGGATTGCCGATCTGCCACTGGAAGCCGTCGGTCTGCATGGGCGCGATGTTGGTCTCGGACAGCGAAGGCGACGTCTGCCACGAAGAGAAAGCCAGCTGCAAGCGATGGCCGGAATTAACCGAATAGGTGAGCGATGCCTGAGGGCGCACGTTCCAAGAGCTGTTGCCCTGATCGGATTCGCGCAGATGGAACGAGGAGTATTGGGCACCCATGCCGGCCGTGAATGTAAAATCGCCCATGCGGCGGTAGTATTCGGCAAAGAAATATGCGTCGTCCTGTCGCTGATGGAACACACGGCCGGCGAGATTGCGGTAGACGGAGCGGTTGCGGTTGGCGCTGAACGAAGCGCCGACCGTAAGGCGCCCGGCGCTCCACTGCCGGATGTAGTCGGCTTCGACGGCATATGCCTGATTGCGGTCGAGCACGTAGGTCGAGACATCGGTCAGCAGGTCTGTGGCCTCGGGAAGCCGCTCGCGGTAGTCGGAAAACGAGTGGCCGGCATAGAATGAGGCGCCGAAATCGACTACAAGGGTCTGCTTATGGGGGAAATGATGCTCGAAATAGGCCGAGAACGACGGCGTAGTTCCCTGCGAGCCGCGGCCGTTGTCAAGGTAAATGTCGCCGGCTGAGCCGCTGAGCCGGAGCAGGCCTCTGTACCGTTCACCTGCCGAGATATTACGGAAAGCATCCAGCGACACGTAAAAGACCGTGGTATCGGGGCGGATATAGCTGTAAGTCAGCCAGGCGTATGCGCGATTGTCGTCGGCAGAGCCGTCAATAGGCTGCTCGGTGCGGGTGAGCGACCGGCCGTCGGGGTATGTGAATGTCTCGCTGTAGTCGCGGTGGGCATGTAGGCCGTCGGTCATTTTGTAAATGGCTCCGGCGCTCCACTGCGATCGGCCCAGGTTGAGCTTCACATCGGCCGAATAATTGCCGAAGCGGGCATTCAGTGCGGGCCGGGCGCTGAGCATCAGCGATCCGCCGGCCGAAGGGTTGGCCACGATGAAATTCAGCACGTACGAGGCGCCGTTGTAGCGCAGGCCGGGATTGTCGATCCACTCGACCCGCTTTATCGACTCAGGCAGAAGCGAGCGGACCTGTTCGGGGGTTGCCTCGCGGCCGTTGATGCGCAGCTGCACGGGCTGACCGCTTGCCGTGACGGAGCCCATGACGTCGTTGACGGTGAGCGTAGGGATCATCAGATTATTGAGGAGCTGCATGCCGTTGGCGGCATTGCAGACCGCGGTCGCCGACGGATAGAGCACGTCCATGTCGGGCTTGCGGATGATGTGGGGAGCCTCGATGACGATTTCGTCGAGAGCCTGAACGGCGGCGGTGTCGGCACTTTCCTGTGCGGGAGCGGCAACGGGAAGCAGAATCGCTGAAACCGCGGCCATGAATTTTCCAAGGGATGTAGTTTTCATATTGCGATATGTTTTTATTGATTTCACACCGCAAAATTAGGCCTAAACGGATCTTAACACCAAAAGTAAAAGTCTTAACAAGCCATAGCTAACACGCTTAATATCAGCATAGACAAAATCAAAATGTCTTAACAGATCATCGGGCGGTCCAAACGAGCCCTTAAACCTCGGGCCGCTGCCGCAGGAAGGCGACAATATCTTCCTTTTCGGGGACGCCGAGCTTCTTTCGGATGGAAGACTTGCGGACATAGATTGTGGCGGTGGTCTGGCCGGTGATGACGCTGATCTCCTTGGTGGAGAATCCGGCTATCATCAGGACGATTATCTGTTGCTCTTTGGGAGTGAGAATGTCGCCATATTGATGGTGGAGCTTGCTGTAGAATCCGGAGTAGAGGCTGTCGATCATCCCGAATACCTTTTCCCAGTCGACAAGGCCGCCGTCAGTCTCGCCGTCGATAGCCGAGATTTTGCGCAGCAGCTCGCGGTTCTGCTCGGTAGGCGTCTCGGCCACCATCCTGATTATGCCGAGCTGCTGGAGCATTGCCCTGCGCAGGGTTTCGTTTGCGGATGAATCATTTTGAGAATCTTTTGACTCATCGACCAATCTCTGCAAGATTTCGTTGCGCTCCAGCACTTCCAGCGCCTTGCGCTTCTTATTTAACGCATACCATATCAAAGCACCGCAAACAATCAACGATACAAGAACGAGTATAATTATCATGGCAGTCTGACGGTCGTTCTTCGATTTAAGAATCAGTCTTTGATTTTCAATTTCAAGGGAGCGCTGCACGGCTTCCTGCTGCAGATACTGAGCATCAAACAGGTTGTCGCGTTGACTGTTGTAAATTTTAGCAAAAGGAAGAAAACTTATTTTTCCCGTAGTCTGATAGTCAAGAAAAGTTCTTATAATAAGAGCGAAACTGCTTAAATATTTTCTTTCATCCATGGGAATGTCCAAAGCCAAACTATCAGCCTTAGCCAATTCGACAGCACTACCCGCAAAGTCGTGCATATTAAGTTTGGCCAAAGATTTCCAAAGGAGAATATATGGAATTGACGAGTCATCACAACAGTTATTTATCAGACTGTCGGCCCTACGTACGCTCTCCTCAAACTTTCTCAATTCAATTAGTACATCCAACTTTTCATACTCATAGATAAAACGTTCCTCAGCAGTTGTCGAATTGATAAGGTCGTTCATGACATCAAGCGCCTCCTCGCCCTTTCCATTGAAAACCAGTGCAAAATATAGCCAGAATTTATACTGTGATTGCCGGGCAGGGCTTTTATCCATAGCCATCAGACGCCTTATATACATTTCGTTATCGTTGTCGTAGGCAGTCAGTTGAACCTGCTTTGACAAGGGCTCGATCAGCAGGCTGTCAGGAACATTTTTCAGTGACGAAAGTGAATCGAGCATTTTTAGAGCGGTGGCTCTTTCGCCGATACGAAACTTATAAGATGCCAATAATGTAGCGCTGCGGATACTGCGTTTCAGATCCCGGCCTGTGTAATAGCCGTAAGAAAAGCTAATCACGGAATCAGAAAGCGCGATTCGGCTTTGAGCGTCATGGGCCGAGGCCATGACATAATAGTATTTTGCCTTTATCGAATCGACCGTAAGTTCGGCAGGATCAATGGCCTCGAGTATAGCCAAGGCGCTGTCGGGGCTGCTCTCCATAAGCTGTCCGGCCCGGGTTATATCCCTGTCGTACTGCGACATAGGCTTCGAGCATGATGCGAATGCCAAAATAGTCAAAAGGAAAAGTATGATATTTTTCATTGCCGGTCCGGATATTATAGGGCAAATTTACGACAAAAAATCCATTTTAAAATAAAATTTTATAAAGATCGGGGGGCGCGAGGACGGGACGTCCTCACGCCATTGCGGGTGGATTTCGGCACAAACGGGGCGGGAACGGGGAGAAATGTGCAATAAAAGGGGGAAAGATTGCCGTAATGTGGATTTTTTTTGCGACCTTTGCAAATTGAAAGGAAATACAATCGATTGAGATGGAATTTACAGCAAGTCAGATAGCGGCTGCAGTCGGCGGCACACTGGTCGGGAATGCCGAAGCGAAAGTGTCGACTTTCGGCAAGATCGAGGAAGCCGGCGCGGGCGCCATCACATTCTTAGCCAATCCCAAGTACACACATTATATATATAGCACTCAGGCATCGGTGGTGCTCGTGAGAGACACCTTCGAGCCGGAGCATGAAGTAAAAGCCACGCTGATCAAGGTTGCCGACCCGTATGCCACGCTGTCGCAGTTGCTGCAGATGGTGTCGGAGGCGATGAACCCGGCCAAGCGGGGCATCGAACAGCCGAGTCACATAGCCGACGGCGTGGAAGTGAGCGACGACTGCTACGTGGGGGCGTTCGCCTACATCGGGCGGGGCGCGATCATAGGCCGTGGCGTGCAGATCTATCCGCAGGCTTATGTCGGCGACGGAGCAGTGATCGGCGACGGGACGGTGATCTATCCCGGAGCAAAAATCTATCACGGATGCCGCATCGGGCGCCGGTGCGTGATTCACGCGGGCGCGGTAATCGGGGCCGACGGCTTCGGCTTCGCTCCGCTGGCTGACGGCTCGTACAGCAAGATACCGCAGATCGGCATAGTCGAAATCGGCGACGACGTGGAAATCGGCGCCAACACCACGGTGGACCGCGCCACGATGGGTGCGACGGTCGTGGAGCGGGGTGTGAAGCTCGACAACCTGATACAGGCGGCGCACAACACCCATATCGGACACGACACGGTGATAGCGGCGCAGGCGGGCATAGCCGGCTCGACGAAAGTGGGCGCCAACTGCATGATAGGCGGCCAGGTTGGATTCGCAGGCCATATAAATGTGGGCGACCGCGTGAACATCGGGGCGCAGAGCGGCATCCCGGGCGATGTGGCCGACGGGCAGACCGTGATGGGGTATCCGGCAGTGAACGCGCGCGACTTCATGCGCCAGAGCGTGTACATAAAGCGTCTCGCGGAGCTCTTCGACCGCGTACGCAGCCTCGAGAAATCATCCATTGAAAACAAAAAATAACGATATATGAAGCAATTAACTCTCAGCACTTCATTTACGGTCAGCGGCAAGGGCCTGCACTCGGGCCGCGAGCTGACTGCCGAATTCTGTCCGGCTCCGGACAACCACGGCTACAAGATACAGCGGACCGACCTGGAGGGTCAGCCCGTGATCGACTGCCTGGCCGAATACGTAACCTCGACCTGCCGCGGCACCGTCCTGACCAAAGGTGACGTGACGGTCAGCACCATAGAGCACGCCATGGCAGCCCTGTACGCCATGGGCGTGGACAACTGCCTGATCAAGGTCGACGGCCCGGAGATACCGATCCTCGACGGAAGCGCCCGCCCCTACGTTGAGGCGATCGAAAATGCGGGGCTGACGGAGCAGAAGCTCGACAAGGACTTCTATATCGTAAAGCACAAGATCGAAGTGGCCGACGAGGCCACGGGCTCGAAGATCATGATACTGCCCGACGACGAATTCAGCGTTGAGGTCAAGGTCAACTTCGATTCGCCGGTGCTGGCCAACCAGTATGCGTCGATGGAACATGTGGACGACTTCGCCGCAGGGATAGCTCCGGCACGCACCTTCGTGTTCGTACGCGAGATAGAGCCGCTGCTGAAGGCCGGCCTCATCAAGGGGGGCGACCTCGACAACGCCATCGTGATCTACGACAGCCCCATGTCGGAGCAGGCGCTCAAGGACGTAGCCTCGCTGGTAGGCGTCGAGTGCCCGCACATCGAGAAGTACGGCTACATCAACGAATCGCCGCTGCAGTTCGAGAACGAGCCCGCGCGGCATAAACTGCTCGACATCATCGGCGACATGGCCCTGATCGGACGTCCGCTCAAGGGCAAGGTGATCGCCACCAAACCGGGGCACGGCATCAACACTACAATGGCCAAGGAAATACGCCGCGACATCAAGCGTCAGGACATCCAGGCGCCGGTATACGACCCGAACAAGGAACCGGTGATGGACAACAACCGCATCCGCGAGCTGCTGCCGCACCGCTACCCGTTCCTGCTGGTCGACAAGATCATCGAGACAGGCACCCAGTACATCGTGGGCGTGAAGAACGTGACGACCAACGAGCCCTTCTTCCAGGGTCACTTTCCGCAGGAGCCCGTGATGCCGGGCGTGCTGATGGTCGAGGCGATGGCGCAGACGGGCGGCCTGCTGGTGCTGTCGACGGTCGACGAGCCGGAGCGCTACTCGACATACTTCATGAAGATCGACAATGTGAAATTCCGCCAGAAGGTGGTACCGGGCGACACGCTGCTCTTCCACGTATCGTTCATGACCGAGATGCGCCGCGGCTGCGCCGTGATGAAAGGCCGCGCTTTCGTGGGCGAAAAGGTGGTCTGCGAATGCGAATTCATGGCCCAGATCGTTAAAAACAAATAAGAAATGAGACAACCGCTTGCATACATACATCCGGCTGCGAAGATAGCTCCCGGAGTAGTGATCGATCCCTTCGTGACCGTGGACGCCAACGTAGAGATCGGCGAAGGAACCCGTATCCTGTCGGGCGCCACGATCCTCGAGGGCACGCGCATCGGGCGCAACTGCACCATCTTCCCGGGCGCAGTGGTAGGCGCCATCCCCCAGGACCTGAAATTCCAGGGCGAGGACACGCTGGCCATCATCGGCGACAGCACCACTCTGCGCGAATGCGTGACCGTGAACCGCGGCACTGCGGCGAAGGGCAAGACCGTGGTGGGAAGCAACTGCCTGATCATGGCCTACAGCCACGTGGCCCACGACTGCGTGGTGGGCGACAACGTGATCATCTCGAACGCCACGCAGCTGGCGGGCGAGGTGGTCGTAGATCCGTACGCCGTCATCGGCGGCGGCACACTGGTGCATCAGTTCTGCCACCTGGGCTCGCACGTGATGATCCAGGGTGGCGCGCTGATCAACAAGGATGTGCCTCCGTTCGTGAAGGCAGCGCGCGAGCCGATCGCTTATACGGGCGTGAACTCGATAGGTCTGCGCCGCCGTGGATTCTCGAACGAGACAATCCGCGACATCCAGGAGATCTACCGCTACATATACATGAACAACCTGAACGTATCGGACGCTGTGGAGCGCATCGAGGCCGAACTGCCCGCGACGCGCGAGCGCGACGAGATACTGCTGTTCATCCGCAATTCGAAGCGCGGCATCATACGCGGCTATTTCTCATAAGAAACAGCGTTCCGGGGCCGGAGGTCTGTCGCCTGCCTTACCTGTAAAAGGCAGGAGGAAAGTCCGGGCAACACAGAGCGCCGGGCTCCCCTCGGGGAGTCGGTGGAAACATCGGAGAAGAGTGACAGAAAACAACCGCCGGCGGCTTACGTGCCGCCGGCAAGGGTGAAAAGGCGGGGTAAGAGCCCACCGGGCGCGATAGCGATATTGCGTGCCGCACTCCTCCCGGGTTGCAAGGTCAAGTATACCGGCATCCAAGGGCTGCTCGTCCATTGCCGGGGGGTAGACTGCACAGATAAATGACAGACGGCGTCGGAGAAGTCGGCAAGTCCGAAACCGGCCGCGCTACATAACCTGGCTTATATCCGGCCCCCGGAGCGCTTTCTTTAATCGAATATTACCGATTTAGCTAATATAGCTATTGTAGCTATAACAGCTATTATATCTAAAATTATGGGAATAATTGAAAACAGCGACTGGTGGACAGCGCCCGCCGAAAGCGACGACGGCCGCCTGATCATGGTGACGGGCCGGCGCGACATCGGGCGGTTCCGCAGCAATCCGCGCTTCTCGATCCGCATCGAGATCCGCTGGGTGTACGATGCGTCGCCGGCAGCCGGAATGCCGTCGGACGCCGACGCGGCGACAATGGGCGAGGCCACCGACAGCCTGCTGGCTGTGCTGGCCAAAGACCCGGCGGCCGTGATGACAGGCATCTTCACCGGAGCGGGCGAGCGCACGTGGGTGTTCTACACGCTGTCGACGCACATATTCCAGAAGAAGCTCAACGAGGCCCTGGACGACCTGCCGCTGCTGCCGCTGGAAATCTCCGCCGAAAACGACCCCGACTGGGAGGAGTACGCCGAGATGGACGAGCTGGCGATAGAGTAGCAGGGAGGCTTTTGTAGCTAAGATAGCTATTATAGGTAGGATACAAAAAATGCGGCCCTCAGGCCGCATTTTTTTGTTGAGTGTGGTGTTAGTAGTTGTCGGGGAATCGCTCGAAGAAACCCTGGTCGGCGCCGCAGACGGGACAGCGCTTGGGTGCCTTCTCGGCCTTGACGGTGAAACCGCAGCGGCGGCAGTACCATTCGACGGCTTCGGGACTGGCGAATGTCTCGCCTGACTTGAGGCGCTCGAGGAGCTTGAGGTAGCGCTGCTCGTGCATCTGCTCGACCTTGGCAATGTTGCGGTAGAGGAGCGCGATCATGGGGAAGCCTTCCTCCTCGGCGACAGTGGCGAATGTGGCGTAGAGGTCGCCCCACTCTTCGTGCTCGCCCGCGGCGGCCTCGGCGAGGTTAGTGGCGGTGTCGGCCACTACACCGGCGGGATATGCGGCCTTGATCTCGACCATGCCGCCCTCGAGGAGCGAGAAGAACTGCTTGGCGTGGCTGAGCTCCTGGTCGGCGGTGGTGAGGAAAATTGCAGCTATCTGTTCGTAACCTTCCTCCTTGGCCTTCTGGGCAAAAAGTGTGTAGCGCGAACGTGCCTGGCTTTCGCCGGCAAACGAAGCGAGCAGGTTATGCTCGGTCTGTGTACCTTTAATCGATTTCTTTTCCATATAGTGCGTTATTTATGTCAGTTATCTGAAAAAGAAAACAAGCTCCGGGGCAAAATGTTTGAACCTCGCAGCCAAATTCCGGATTATTAGCAGAAAGAGAAAAAAATTTTACGAAAATATTAATGAAAAATTTCTTTAATAGAAATATAAGTTATAAATTTGCGGATGAGTAAAACCGAGCTAAAAAATATTATATGGAAACTCGAAAATTAAGATTACGCGATCTGACCCTCCGAGACGGTCAGCAATCACTGTTTGCAACTCGTCTGAGCCAGGGCGAAATAGACAAGCTGCTTCCGTACTACGAGAACGCAGGTTTTTATATAATGGAAGTATGGGGCGGTGCAGTGCCCGACTCAGTGATGCGCTATCTCGACGAGTCGCCGTGGAACCGTCTGCGCACGATCTCGAAGGCGATGAAGGGCAAGTCGCTGCTGTCGGCGCTGTCGCGCGGCCGCAACCTCTTCGGTTACGTACCCTACCCCGACTACGTGCTGAAAGGCTTCTACGAGGAGGCTATCAAGAACGGACTGAACGTGATGCGCATCTTCGACGCGCTCAACGATATAGACAATGTGAAGGAGTCGATCCGAATGATCAACGAGCTGGGCGGCATAGCCGACGGCGCCGTATGCTACACGGTCGACCCGAAGGCGCCGGAAGCGCCGAAGCAGGGATTCTTCGGGCGGCTGTTCGGCAAGAAGGCCGCCGAGCCGGAGAAGATCTTTACCGACGAATATTTCGTGAACAAGGCCAGAGAAATGGAGCGCCTTGGCGCCAAGATCATCACACTGAAGGATATGGCGGGCCTGGTGACGCCGTCGCGCGCCGCGTCGATCATATCGAAGCTGAAAGCCGCCGTGAAGGTGCCCGTAGACTTCCACACCCACTGCACGCCGGGTTACGGCCTGGCTTCGTCGGTGATGGCGATCCTGAACGGCGTCGACATCCTCGACACGAACATATGGTGGTTCGGCGGCGGCTCGGCCGCACCGGCTATCGAGCTGATCTACGTGTTCGCCAAGAAACTCGGCGTAGAGCTTGAGGTAAACATGGAGGCCGTAGGCGAAATCCGCGAGCACCTGCTGGAAGCGCGCAAGTCGCTGGCCGACTTCGACCTGAACAAGGACAAGCTGCCGCGGTCCTTCGATCCGCTGAAGGACAAGCTGCCCGCCGAAGTTGAGGCCGAGTTCGACCGCGCCGTGGCTGCCGCCAAGAGCGGCGACGAGGCTGCTCTGCTCGACGCCTGCCACGCCATCGAGGCATACTTCGGCTTCCCGAAGCCCAACGAAATCGTCAAGAACGCCGAGGTCCCCGGCGGCATGTACTCCAACATGGTGGCGCAGCTCAAGGCCCTCAAGGCCGAGGATCTGCTCAACGACGCCATGGCCCTGATACCGATGGTACGCCGCGACGCGGGCCTGGTGCCTCTGGTGACGCCTACGTCGCAGATCGTGGGCGCGCAGGCCGTGAACGTGGCTCTCGACCGTAAGAAAGGTCAACCCGACTATACGAACTGCTCGAACCAGTTCATCTCGCTCGTCAAGGGCGAATACGGCCACACTCCGGTGCCTGTCGATCCGGCCTTCCGCGAGAAGATCACCGGCAGCGCCGAGGAGAAGCCCTACGACGTGTCGGCCTACAAGGCTCCGGCCAACCCGACGCTCGAGGAATTCGGCGGCGTGAAGCTCGCCAAGAACAACGAGGAAGAGCTGCTGCTGGCCCTTCTGCCGACGGTAGCCAACGGCTTCCTGAAACGCCGCCGCCAGGAGGAATTCGCCGCCAGCGAAGCCGCCAAGCCCAAGGCTGAGGCTAAGGAAGAAGTAAAGGCAGCCGCCGAGCCGATCACGGGGCCGACCGTGAAGGCACCTATGGGCGGCCGCGTGGTGGAAATCCGCGTGAAGCCCGGCGACAAGATCAACAAGGGCGACGTGCTGATGGTGTACGAGGCTATGAAGATGGAGAACGACATCAACTCCGACATCGCGGGCACCGTGAAGCGCATCCTTGTGGCGCCCGACCAGGTGGTCGGCACAGATGACGTGCTCGTAGAGTTCGAATAAACCGCAACCGCGCGTGGGGGCCTCCGCGGCCTCCGCGGCTGATACACAACACGGCGCCGGGCACGGTCACAAAAACCCACTGCCCGGCGCCTCGCATAAATCCCAGTACCGATGATAACATTCCTGATCTGCCTGGCGGCGCTGATAACCGCCTACTTCACCTACGGCAAATATCTCGAGCGCCTTGCCGGGGCCGACAACGCCAACGCCACGCCCTGCAAACGACTCGCCGACGGGGTCGACTACATAGAGATGCCGCGCTGGCGCGTGTTTCTGATCCAGCTGCTCAACATAGCGGGCACCGGCCCCATCTTCGGCGCCATACTGGGCGCATGCTTCGGACCGGTAGCCTTCCTGTGGATCACCCTCGGCGGCATATTTTTCGGCGCGATGCACGATTACCTGTCGGGCATGATGATCGTGCGCAACGACGGACGGTCGCTCCCCGAGGTGGTCGGCACATACCTGGGGAGGCCGATGCGTTCGCTGATCAGATGGTTTTCGGTGCTGCTGATGATTCTGGTGGGCGCCGTGTTCATGACCAGCCCGGCCGAGCTGCTGGGCAATCTGGTGGAGGCCGTGCCGGTGTGGGCCTGGGTGGTCGTCATCCTGGTCTACTACATCATCGCCACCATCCTGCCGGTCGACAAGGTCATCGGCAAGTGCTATCCGGTGTTCGGAGCGGCCCTGATACTTATGGCGCTGGGGCTGCTGGGCGTGATACTGTTTGAATCGTACACGGTGCCCGAGCTGACCGACCTGCACAACTACCACCACAACGCCGAGGCGTTCCCGATCGTGCCGACGCTGTTCATCACGATAGCCTGCGGCGCCATATCGGGCTTCCACGCCACGCAGTCGCCCATGATGGCGCGGTGCGTGGGCAACGAGCGTCAGTGCCGGTCGGTATTTTACGGCTCGATGATCTCGGAGAGCGTGATCGCGCTGATATGGGCCGCGATCGCGATGGCCTTTTTCGGAGGCGCCGACCTGCTGGGGACAGCGCTCGAAGGTCACCGCAATAATCCGGCATGGGCCGTCGATGTGATCTCGCACACGACCCTCGGGCGTATCGGCAGTGTCCTGGCGATTCTGGGCGTGGTAGCCGCTCCGATCACCTCGGGCGACACGGCTTTCCGCTCGGCGCGCCTGATCATCAGCGACATGTTCGGATACGACCAGAAGCCGCTGCTCAACCGCCTGCTGGTGTGCATACCGCTGTTCGTGATCGGTTATGGCCTGACTCTGATCGACTTCGGCATCATCTGGCGCTACTTCGCGTGGTCGAACCAGGCGCTGGCCATGGTGACGCTGTGGGCCATCTACGTGTGGCTGGTACGTCGCAGAGCCAACTACTGGGTGGCGCTGATCCCGGCCGTGGCCATGACCTACATAATCTTCACCTACGTGTTTATTTCCAACCAGTTCCTGGGGCTGGCGTCGCACACGCTGTGCTACAGTCTGGGCGGACTCGTGACGGCTGCCGTCACGGCCCTGATGGTCATAAATTATCATAAATCGGACAGCACGGCGCCCGAAAAACGACGGTAAGTCGCGAAAAAATTACTATTTTTGCAGCCGAAAAGAGTAAGCGCAGCGACAATGAAGATATTTTCGTCAGACGAGATAGCGGCCATCCGCCAGTACACACTTAAGACGCAGGGCATTAGCGAGCTTCAGTTCATCGACCGTGTCGGTGAATCGCTGTCGCTCGAGATCATATCCGGCATCATCCCGGGCCACCGGATCGTGATATTCGCCGGGCCGGCCCTCAACGGCGCCTACGCCATGGCCACGGCGCGCCACCTGTGCCTTCAGGGCTTCCGGCCTACGGTCTACCTCTTCAACATCGGCGGCAAACGCCTCACGCCCGACTGCGCGGCTCAGCGCGACGCTTTCGTGGCCGCCTGCGGTCAGGAATCGCTCCGCGAAGTCACAGGCATACAATTCTCGATGCCCAACCTTCAGGGCGAAGTGACGGTGGTCGACGGTATCTTCGGCACCGAACGCACCGCGCCTCTGAGCGGCGGCTACATGGGCATAGTGCGGTATATCAACGAGATGAAACCGCGCATAATATCCCTCGACGTGCCGTCGGGAATGCTCGTCGACGCCGTCGACGGCATGATCAGCCGCAACATCATACACGCCACGCTGACGCTTACCATCGGCACGCCGCGTGTGGCATTCTTCCTGAAAGAAAACGCCGAACTGCTGGGGACGTGGAAAATCGTTCCCGTCGATTTCAGCCAGAAGGCGCTCGACTCGGCCCCGTCGCGTTTCCGCCTGATGGAGAAATCCAACATCAGGTCGCTTCTGCCTCCGCGCGATCCCTTCGAATCGAAGGCCGACGCCGGCGACGCCTTCATAGTGGCGGGCAGCTACGGCATGCTCGGCGCGGCGGTGCTCGCGGCGCGGGGCGCACTGCACAGCGGATGCGGCAAGGTAAGCGTCCACGGCCCGCGGTGCGGCTACTTCGTGCTGCAGACGGCCGTGCCGTGCGCGCTCTACGACTGCGACGAAGGCGACGTGGCCACCACGCGTATCGAACTGCGGCGCGACTACCGCGCCGTGGCCATCGGCCCCGGCATCGGCACCTCCGACGCCACGCTCGCGGCCCTGGGCGAATTCCTCAAGATAGCCAACGCCAACAGCCGTCCGCTCGTACTCGACGCCGACGCGCTCAACTGCATAGCCATCAAGCCCGACCTGCTCAACCACATACCGGTGATGTCGGTTCTGACGCCCCATGCGGGCGAGTTCGACCGCCTGTTCGGGCGGCAGCCGTCGAGCTACGCGCGCCTGCTCAAGGCCATAGACATGGCCGAGAAATACGGCGTGATCATCGTGCTCAAGGGCCGCTTCACAGCCACCGTGATGCCCAACGGCAAGGTGTATTTCAACCCCACCGGCACACCCGCAATGGCCACCGGAGGTTCGGGCGACGTGCTGACCGGCATCCTCACGGCTTTCATAGCCCGGGGGATATCGCCCGAGCTGGCAGCCCTGGCGGCGGTATATGTCCACGGTGTGGCAGGCGAAATGGCCGCCGAGGCCCTCGGCACGTTCGGCGTGACCGCGGCAGACATCGCCGACTATGCCGGCCGCGCCATCAAATCAATAATCGAATGATCCTCAACAAACCCACGACTGTATGAATATCACACGCCTCCTCCTTGCCGCGACACTGGCCATGACGGCCAGCGCCCTGCCGGCCCAGACCACACAGCGCTTCACGGCCTCGAAAGCCTCGGAATACGGCCTGGTGTACTCGCTGCCGCTGACGGCGGTAGACATCACCGTAGAGACAGAACACACGCGCCGCGTACCGGGCGAATTCTACAACTACGCCCGGCGGCACCTGGCCATCGGCAATGCCATCACGGCCGAGTCGACAACAGCCACGGTGAAATCGGTGACCATAACCACCCGCGGCATCGGGAACCCCGACAGCCGCTGGCTGGTGCAGTTCAAGTCGGGTTCGACGCCGTTCATGATTCTCAGCGGCGAAGGCACACCGCTGGCGCTCAACGCCGAGGAAGGGGCCGCGACCGACGGTCCCGACCTGCCCGTGGCTCAGCCGCGGCGCCCGACCATTCTCGAGAGCGATGCGGCACGCCAGGCCATGACCGAGGACATGATACGCAGTTCGTCCGTATCGAAGCGCGCCGAACTGGCCGCCCAGCGCATCTTCGAGCTGCGCGACGTACGCTCCGACCTACTTTCGGGGCAGGCCGACAATCCGCCGGCCGACGGGCAGGCCATGCAGCTTGTGCTGCAGAATCTCGCCGATCAGGAAGAGGCGCTGACAGCCATGTTCGCCGGCACCACGTCGGTATGGACCGACGTGAAGACCGTCACGATCGTTCCCGACTCGTTAGAGACCGGCGACGAAGTCCTGGCCCGCGTATCGCCTTTCGACGGCATCGTCGACGCCGACAATCTGGCCGGCGCGCCCATCCGCGTGTCGGTCGAGATCCTCGAGCGCGGCGAGCTGCCTGTCAACGACAAGGGCGAAGTGAAGAAATTTCCCAAAGGCGGCGTGGCCTACACGATACCGGGCACGGCGCGCATCAGCGTGTCGTACGAAGGCCGGGTGATCGGGAGCGCCGACGTGCCGCTGGCGCAGCTCGGATGCACCTTCGGCCTCGACCCGTCGCTGTTCACCGACAAGAAAGCTCCCTCGCAACTGCTTTTCGACCCGGCCACCGGCGGCATCCTGCTCCTCGGCCCCGCCGAATGAAAAAAATTGGGGGAGCGCTTGCGGTGTGACAAATTTTAGTTACCTTTGCAGCGCAAAAACCGCTGCCCGAATGGTGGAATGGTAGACACGAGGGACTTAAAATCCCTTGGCCATTGCGGCTGTGTGGGTTCGAGTCCCACTTCGGGCACGATTTTCTTCAGTGGCTGTAATCGTCAAAGGTTATGGCCATTTTTTGAAAAAACAAACACCCGGACCTATGAAAATCAGCTACACGCCCGTGGGCACGTGCTCGCGCGAAATCAATCTGGAAGTCAACGACGGCATCATCACCGACATATCGGTTGTAGGCGGCTGCAACGGCAACCTCAAGGGCATCTGCGCTCTGACGCGCGGCCGGCGCGCCGAGGACGTCATCGCTACCCTCGAGGGCATCACCTGCAACCACAAGGCTACGTCGTGCCCCGACCAGATAGCCAAGGCACTGCGCGAGGCGCTGGCTGCCGGGCAGGCCTGATCATTTGAAATTCTCGGCGTATTCGGCGATGGCCTCGAACATGCGGCGGTGGGCGTCGGTGAGTTCGATGCCGCGCCGGGCCATCACGCGGCGCGCGATAGCGAAGAATTCGGCCATATTGACGGAGTCGAAGCCTGCGGTGCCACCCTTGAGGAACGACGGGATGAACACGCGGGGCATACCCTCACTGACGATGTTGCAGCCGACACCGACTGTAGTGGCGGTGTTGAACGAGGTGTTGATGGCCGACTTGGAGTGGTCGCCCATGATGAGGCCGCAGAACTGCAGCCCGGTGCGCAGGAATCGGCCCGCGGGATAGTTCCAGAGCTTTATTTCCGAGTAATCGTTCTTGAGGTTCGACGCGATGGTGCCACCGCCGAGGTTGCACCACTCGCCTACGACGGCATTGCCCAGGAAGCCATCGTGACCCTTGTTTGAATAGCCGATCATGACGACATTGTTGAGCTCGCCGCCCACCTTGCAGTGCGGGCCGAGAGTCGTGGCGCCGTAGATGAGGCAGCCCATGTTGGTCTGCGCGTGCTCACACAGAGCCACGGGGCCGCGCAGGTGGCAGCCTTCCATCACGACGGCGTCGCGGCCGATATAAATCGGCCCCTGGCGGACATTGAGTGTGGCGCAGTCGACCGTGGCGCCTTCCTCGATGAATACGCGCGACGGATCGCCGAGCACAGTGTTGGTCGACGCGACCGGCGCGCTGCGGCGCCCGGCTGTCACGGTGTCGAAGTCGAGCGAGAGTACGCGGTCGTTGAGGGTGAAGATGTCGTAGACATGATGCAGGGCTATCACCTCGCCCGTGTAGGCAACGTCGGCGGCTGCATCGGCACCGCGGCGGGCGATGACCGTGTCGCCGGCCATGAGGCGCTGGCCCGGACGCAGGGCAACGACAGCTTCGGCAATCTCACGGGTAGCCACTACGTTGCCGGCCACCTCGATGTCGGCCGGGGAGTCGTGCGGCGGAAAGAGCTCGCGCAGGTAACCGATGGTCGACCAGGCGTAGTCGCCCGGCATGAAACGCTGCCAGCGCTCGGCCATGGTCAGGATGCCCATGCGGATGGCGCCCTCGGGGCGCGTGTATGTGATCGGCAGCAGCTGCCGCCGGATGTCCTCGTCGTCGAATACTGAAATCTTCATATCACTGTGCATTTTACCCGACAAAGTTACGAAAAAATTTCAGGATTGCTGCCATAGCTGATACGCCACCTGTAGCCGTCAGTTTCAGTTGTAGCAAAATGCAATGAAAATACGCGGGCGCCGTCAGTTGTCAAGCATTTTCACTTGCAATATGACAAAATGATATGTATTTAACGAATATTAACACAAATTTTGCATCCATAATAAAAATTAGCCTTACCTTTGCAGCGTTAGGTAGTTTTTTCTATTCCAATAGCTGTCGTTTCATAATGTAAAAAGTTGTTTCAGCCCGCCAATTTTAGCTCCCCATCCGGGGGGCTGAAATAAGGGCAAGGTCTTCGAAGGAAGACCAAGTGCAGCAGCAGAAGGCCGTGACCCGGAGAGGGCCTCGGTTTTTTGTTGCACTTTTGGGTGAAAAATTGACATCTAAGAGGCGAAAAATTTGTGCCATTGCACGGAAATCGCTAATTTTGTGCAAAATTACGATAACGATGGACTTCAAGGAAATCTTCAGCGAAATCTGGCCCTGGCTGCTCATCGCGATTACCGCATGGGGCACGATCAGCGACCGGAAGAAAAAGCAACGCAAGGAGCGGGAAGAGGATGAGCTCGCCGAGCGCATCATGAACCGCCCCGCGGCGGAGCCATCGCAGACGTCGCTGAGCGCAATGATTCAGGGACTGGCCCGGACCCGGCAGCAGACACCTCCGCCTGCGCCTCAGACGGAAGAAAAACCGGCGGCCGACTACGGCTTCGATGCCGCCGAAGAAGGCGTGCACGCCGTAGATGCCGACAGCGTCGCAGCCAAGACCACCGAAGCCGCCGAGGCCGATAGCCAGGCAGCCGCAAACCGCAGCCGGCGCCGCGCCGCGCTACGCCGGGCCGTAATATGGAGCGAGGTACTGCCTCCGAAGTTCAGGGAAATCTGACCATACCAAGAAATATCACATAAAATTATAACAACTTACACGAAATGGCTTATAATTATATGACGGCTCAGGAAGCCGCAGAAATGATTAAAGACGGCGACACACTCGGCCTGTCGGGCTTCACGGCCCCGGGCGCGCCGAAGTTCATCACTGAAGCAATCGCCGCCAAGGCAGAAAAAGAGCACGCCGAGGGCCGTCCGTTCAAGGTCAACGTATTCACGGGTGCATCGACATCCGACCACGTCGACGGCTGCCTGTCGCGCGCCAACGCCATCAACCGCCGCGCCCCCTACCAGAACGTGCCCGATCTGCGCAAGCGCATCAACTCGCACGACGTACACTACAACGACCGCCATCTGTCGGACATGGCCCAGGAGACCCGATACGGCTTCTTCGGGGGCATCGACTACGCCATCATCGAGGCAGCCGACATCACGCCCGACGGCGAAGTGATCCTGGGCTGCGGCGTAGGCAACATCCCCACCTACGCCACGATGGCCAAGAAGATATTCATCGAACTCAACGAGCGCCTGCCCCACACACTCAAGGGCATGCATGACATATACATGCCCCTCGACCCGCCCTACCGCCGCGAGATCGGCATCTACAAGCCGAGCGACCGCATCGGCTCGCCGATCCTGAAGATCGACCCCTCGAAGGTTGTGGGCATCGTGAAGACCAGCTCGCTCGACTGTGTAAAGCCCTTCACCGAACCCGATGACATATCGAAGCAGATCGGCTCGAACGTGGTCCGCTTCCTGATCAGCGAATACAAACGCGGCGGCATACCCAAGGAATTCCTGCCGCTGCAGTCGGGTGTAGGCAACGTGGCCAACGCCGTGCTCTACGACTTGGGCGAAAGCACCGTGCTGCCGACCTTCCAGATGTACACCGAGGTGATCCAGGACGCCGTGCTCGAACTGATGAAGAAGGGCAAGTGTACCTTCGCGTCGACCTGCTCGATGACCTTCTCCGACAAGGTCGAGGAGGAGCTGTTCGGCAACATCGACTTCTTCCACGACAAGATACTGATGCGTCCGGCCGAAATCTCGAACAATCCCGAGGTGATCCGCCGCCTGGGCGTCATCGCCATGAACACCGCCCTGGAGGCCGACATCTTCGGCGCCGTCAACTCGACCCACGTGCTGGGCACGAAGATGATGAACGGCATCGGCGGCTCGGGTGACTTCACCCGCAACGCCTACATCTCGATCTTCAGCTGCCCGTCGGTGACCAAGGGCGGCCTGATCAGCAACATCGTGCCGATGGTGGCCCACTCCGACCACTCGGAGCACTCGGTCGACATCCTCGTCACCGACCAGGGCATCGCCGATCTGCGCCATCTCGACCCGGTGGAACGCGCCCACTGCATCATCGACAACTGCGCGCATCCCGACTACCGCGGACTGCTGCGCGACTACCTGAAGGCCGGCCGCGGCGGCCAGACGCCCCACAACCTGCAGGCGGCGTTCGCCTTCCACAACGCCTTCAACGAAACGGGCGACATGCGCAACGCCGACTTCTCGAAATTCATCTAAGCAAATGATCAAAAGAATCTTCACCGCCGCCATAGCCTGCGCCGCGATCGCCACGGCGCAGGCCGGCGACCCGTACAAGGTGCAGGCCCCGATGCCTGCCGACGCCGACGGTGCCATGGCCTACATCGTCAACTTCGACACCGGCGAGAAATTCGACTCGACGCTGGTGGCCGACAACATGGCCGTGTTCAAGGGCGAGATGGACGAGCCGTTCATGGCCCGCCTGACCGTCGACGGCGCCCGCTACACCCAATTCATCATGGAGCCGGGCTCGATCGCCGTCAACGGCGAGACGCGCACCGCTTTCGGCAGCCCTCTGAACGACAAGCTGAACGAGCTCTCGAAAGAACTCGACAGCTACGCAGCCCGGTATAACGCCGCAACCGACGAAGCACAGCAGATGGAGGTGATAGCCGGCTATACGGCCCGAATCGAGGAAATCGTACAGGAGAACATCGACAACCCGATCGGCTACCGTCTGTTCATGGAGCAGGCCTACGACATGGAACCTGCCGAACTCGAGGCCTATCTTGAAAAGAATCCGTCGCTGAAAGGCTATCAGCGCGTCACCCGACTCGTGGAGATGAACCGGCGCCGCGCCACCACAGGCGAGGGCTCGAAGTTCGTCGATTTCGAAGTCGGCGGCAAGCGCCTGAGCGACTATGTGGGCCGCGACGGCAAGTATCTGCTGGTCGACTACTTCGCATCGTGGTGCGGACCGTGCAAGCAGCAGATCAAGGTGCTCAAGGAGATTTACGACCAGTACAAGGGCAAGAACCTCGAGATCTTAGGCGTCGCCGTATGGGACGAACCCGACGACACGCGCCGTGCCATAGCCGAAGAGCAGATACCCTGGGAGTGCATCATCGACGCCGGCTCGGTGCCGACCGACCTCTACGGCATCTCGGGCATTCCGTGCATCATGCTCATCGCACCCGACGGCACGATCGTCAGCCGCGACAAGCAGAGCGACGACCTGAAGGCCGACGTGGCTAAGTACGTGAAATAAACCGCAGGCGAGACACCTGCTAAACAAACCACGGCCCCGGCAATTGCCGGGGCCGTGGTTTGTTTAGCGTGAAGGAGAGATCTTTTTGCGATAGATGGCGTTGACGGCGGGGCGGCCGAGAAGGGCGCCGATGACGCCGCCGAAGAAGTCGGCCACGAGGTCGAGCCAGTCGGACGGACGGCCGATCGGCAGGAGGCCCTGAACGACCTCGTCGACGATGGAGAAAGCGACCACGGCAGCAATGACAGCATACATGACGCGGCGCGTCAGCGGGTGCGCGGCCGGCGACATGCGACGCCAGTCGAAGAGCAGCGCTCCGGCCAGACCGCCCATCATGACGGCGTGAATGACCTTGTCGATATGCGGCAGGGGCGGTATGTCGTCGGGGTCGACGGGCTGCGGAACCCATGTGGCGTAGATGATGACGGCCACTACGGCCATCGTAGGCCACCACGAGCGGAAAAATCTGAGGAGTTTCATCTGTATCCGAGGGTTTTGTCGATTAGGTCGACCAGCTGCGAGCGCGAGCAGTCGTTGCGGTTCTCGAGCACGACTATCCTGGTGTCGGTGCCGGGATAGACGGCCACATAGGCCTGGAAGCCGCCGTTGTCGCCGGTATGGAAGACCTTGAGCGGCTTTCCGGCGGGATGCTCGACGAACTGACCGAGGGCATACCAGGTGTCGGGGCGGCGCTGATACGAGCAGTAGGGACTGGCCGAGACGCTCACGCGGGGCTGACGCGAAAGTGCGACCCACGAGGCGGGCAGCACGCGGCCGTCGCGGAGGGCGTCGAGCCAGCGGAGCATGTCGCGGGCGGTGGAGTAGATGCCGCCGTCGGGACGGGTGGCGAAGAATGTCTCCTCGCCGAAGTCGTACTGCTGCCAGGAGCCGTCGGCAGAGGGGATGTAGGCGTGGGCCTGCGATTCGGGCGAGGCGTCGCGGTCGAAGTAATAGGTATCGGTCATGCCGGCCGGCGCAAAGAGGTTTTCGGCTACGTATTCGGTGAACCCGCGGCCCGAAAGCTCCTCGACGACGCGGGCGAGCAGCACGAACGACGGGTTGAGATAGTCGTAGTATTCGCCGGGGCCGTGGACCGGGGCCTCAAGATGCTCGAAATAGGCGACGGCATCGTCGTCGGTGGCGTTGATCTTCCACTCGCGCGAGCCCTCGCGTCGGTCGTCGAGCCCTGAAGTGTGGGAGGCAAGCATCGCGGGAGTGATGTCGTGCCACCAGGGCTGCGCGTAGGTGACGAACGTATCCATCGGCGTGTCGAGCAGCGGCAAGCCGCCGCGGTAGAGGCGCGCCTGCTGCAGCAGGGCCATGACGGTGAACTGCTTTGAGACCGAAGCGATGTTGAAGCGCGTGGCGGGCGAGATTTCCTCGTTCGTGGCGAGGTCGGCGACTCCGCTGTAGCGCTCGTAAATGACGGAGTCGCCGCGGGCTATGATGACTGCACCTCCGGGCTCGCCGGCAGGCCAGCGGCTGTCGAGAGCCACCTCAAGTTCTGAAAAGTCGGTGGCCGCGACCGTCGCAGCCGCCGCCATGAATGCCATAGATGTCAAAATCTTCTGTACCAATTGGAATTAAACATATTTAATTAAGGACACCTCATACATATAATAGATGTGAGCGCCGCGGCTGCGTCGGCCGCGGTGCTCACTGTGGGGGTGTGCGATCAATACTCGCAGTTCTTGGGAGTGCGGGGGAAGGGAATGACGTCGCGGATGTTCGACATGCCGGTGACGAACAGCAGCAGGCGCTCGAAGCCCAGGCCGAAGCCCGAGTGGGGCACGGTGCCGAAGCGGCGTGTGTCGAGGTACCAGCACATGTCCTTCATGGGGATGTTGAGCTCCTCGATGCGGCGGAGCAGCTTGTCGTAGTCGGCCTCGCGCTCGCTGCCGCCGATGACCTCGCCGATCTGGGGGAAGAGGACGTCCATGGCGCGGACGGTCTTGCCATCCTCGTTCTGCTTCATGTAGAAGGCTTTTATGTCGCGGGGATAGTCGGTGAGGATGACCGGCTTCTTGAAGTGCTGCTCTACAAGGTAGCGCTCGTGCTCGCTCTGCAGGTCGATACCCCACGATACGGGGAACTCGAACTTGTGGCCCGATTCCTCGAGGATCCTGACGCCCTCGGTGTAGGTCAGGCGCACGAAGTCGTTGTGGAGCACGAACTCGAGGCGGTTGATGAGGTCTTTGTCGTAGTGCTCGGCGAGGAACTCGATGTCGTCGCGGCAGTGGTCGAGGACGTAGCGGATGCAGTATTTGACGAACTCCTCGGCCAGGTCCATGTTGTCGTTGATGTCGTAGAAGGCCATCTCGGGCTCGATCATCCAGAACTCCGAGAGATGGCGCTGGGTGTTGGAGTTCTCGGCGCGGAACGTCGGGCCGAAAGTGTAGATCTCACCGATGGCCGTTGCGCCGAGCTCGCCCTCGAGCTGGCCCGAGACGGTCAGGGAGGTGGGCTTGCCGAAGAAGTCCTGCGAGTAGTCGACCTTGCCTTCCTCTGTGCGGGGCAGATCGTTGAGCGGCAGGGTGGTCACCTGGAACATGGCGCCGGCGCCCTCGCAGTCGCTCGAGGTGATCAGGGGGGTGTTGAGGTAGAAGAAACCCTTGCTCTGGAAGAAAGTGTGCACAGCCATGGCCAGCGCCGAGCGCACGCGCAGTATGGCGCCGAAAGTGTTGGTGCGGGGACGCAGGTGGGCTATGTCGCGCAGGAACTCGAGGGTGTGGCCCTTCTTCTGCAGCGGGTATGTCTCGGGGTTGGCGGTGCCGTAGACCTCGAGGGTATCGGCCTGCACCTCGCAGGTCTGTCCTTTGCCCTGCGATTCGACAAGGCGGCCCGTGACGTGGATCGACGAACCGGTGGTGACGGGCTTGAGCTGCTCGTCAGTGAACTTGGCCATGTCGAACACGATCTGAATGTTCTTGATTGTGGAGCCGTCGTTGAGAGCGACGAACTGCACGTATTTGTTGCCGCGGCGGGTGCGGACCCAGCCGCGCACATCGACTTCCCGGCCGAGCAGCTCGGGACGGAAAAGGTCGACTATCTTGGTACGCTTCATAACGATGATTGGTTTTACATGAAAATTATTCGAAAGCACCCATCTTCAGCAGGTTGACTTCCTCCTGTGTGAGGTAGCGCCAGCGGCCGCGCGGCAGGTTCTTCTTGGTGAGGCCCGCGAAGTAAACGCGGTCGAGCTTGGTGACGTGGTAGCCGAGGTGCTCGAAGATGCGGCGGACGATGCGGTTGCGGCCCGAGTGGATCTCGATGCCGGCCTGATTGCGGTCGGTCTCGGTGGCATAGGAGATGGCGTCGGCGTGGATGGGGCCGTCCTCAAGCTCGATGCCGTCGGCGATGCGCTGCATATCTTCCTCGGTGATGTCCTTGTCGCACCACACGTGATAGATCTTCTTCTTGACGTACTTAGGGTGTGTGAGCTTCGAGGCGAGGTCGCCGTCGTTGGTGAGCAGCAGCACGCCGGTGGTGTTGCGGTCGAGACGTCCGACGGGGTAGATGCGCTCGGTGCATGCACCCTTGACGAGGTCCATGACCGTGGTGCGGTCCTGCGGATCCTCGCTCGTGGTGACGCAGTCCTTGGGCTTGTTGAGCAGGATGTAGCACTTGCTCTCCAGAGCCACCACCTTGTCGTCGTATTCGACAACGTCGCTGTGCGAGATCTTGGTACCGAGTTCGGTGACGACATTGCCGTTGACCTTCACGAGGCCCTGCTGGATGAACTCGTCGGCCTCTCGGCGCGAGCATATGCCGGCATTGCTCATGAACTTGTTCAGACGGATCTGCTCGTTGGGATCCGGAATGGGCATTTCGTATTCGATGCGCTTGGGGCGGGGCGTGAAGCTCTTGCCGCGGCCGGGGAACATGCCGCCCTGCTGCTGACGGCGCTGGCCGCCCTGCTGGCGGTTGTTGTTATAGCCACCCTGCTGACGATTGTTATAGCCGCCCTGCTGACGGTTCTGGTTGTAGCCGCCCTGCTGACGGTTCTGGTTGTAGCCACCCTGCTGACGGTTCTGATTGTAGCCTCCCTGCTGGCGGTTGCCGTAGCCGCCCTGCTGGCGGTTCTGGTTGTAGCCTCCCTGCTGACGGTTCTGGCCATAACCGCCCTGCTGGTGATTCTGGCCGTAGCCGCCCTGCTGGCGGTTCTGGCCGTAGGCGCCCTGCTGACGGTTCTGGCCATAGGGCCGGTTCTGACCATAAGGCCGGTTCTGGCCGTATGGGCGGTTCTGGCCGTAGCCCTGCTGGCGGGGCTGGTAGCCGGAAGTATGGTTTTCGTCGGTCGAAGCTGCTGCGTCGCCCTCGGCCTTTGGCTCAGACGAATAGTCGGCGCCGTAAGGGCGGCGCGGCTGATAGGGACGCGGCTGCGACTGGTAGGGACGCGGCTGGTAGGGGCGCGGCTGATAGGGCCGGCGCTGATCGCCACCGTTGTCACCGGCGGCAGTATCGTTGTCGCGACGGGTGTACGACACGCGCTCGAAGCGCGGTCCTTCGCCGCTGTTGCTGTCGTTGTTTACGGGATGTGGTGTGACGCCTATGCGCGGACGCTTGCTTTTCTTTTCGCCTCCGTTGTTGTCGATAGTATCCATGATGCAGTAGTTTAATGTTTTGTCCTGAAAACTCAAGCCTCGCGGCTCTTTCAAGTTATGAGAAAAGGTTTGGTAATAACAGGTTAGTTAATCGATTAATTTACAATATGTTGAATAATACAGTTCGGTAATCTTCCTTGAAATATCTCTCGCGATTCAAAGTCTGCAGCCCCACAAGGGGCTTCTCTGACCGCAAAGTTACAAAAATTTCCGATAAATAAACACATATCAGCAAAAAAATGTTTTGATGGCCGACGGAGTGACAATCAGAGGCGTCTGAGAGCGTTTTTTGGAATTTTTGACTGCGGAATTGGGAGGAAGCGGTTGAAATTTTGTAATTTTGCACAAAATTTGATTACAATGTCCGAAAACAATCAGGTTAAACACTTATATATCGAAACCTACGGCTGCCAGATGAACGTGGCCGACTCCGAGGTCGTGGCTTCAATCCTCGAAATGGCATCGTACGAGCTCACCGAGGACATAGCCGACGCCGACGCCATACTGCTCAACACATGCTCGATACGCGACAATGCCGAGCAGAAGATCTTCGCCCGGCTACAGTACCTGGCGTCGCTGCGGCGCAAGCGTCCGGGCCGGCTGATCATCGGCGTGATAGGCTGCATGGCCGAACGCGCGCGCCGGACACTGCTCGACGAGCACGGCGTCGACATAGTCGCCGGTCCCGACGCCTATCTCGACCTGCCGGCTCTGTTCGCCGCAGCCGAAGCGGGCCAGAAGGCCATGAACGTTGAACTGAGCACCACGGAGACTTACCGCGACATAGTGCCGCGGCGCATCGGCGCCAACCGCGTGGGTGGCTTCGTGAGCATCATGCGCGGCTGCGACAACTTCTGCTCATACTGCATCGTACCCTACACCCGCGGCCGCGAGCGCTCGCGCGCCCTCGACAGCATCATGCGCGAGATCGACGACCTGCACAGCCGCGGCTTCAAGGAAGTGACACTGCTGGGCCAGAACGTCAACTCGTACAGATATGTAGCAGAAGACGGCGAGACCGTCGGCTTTGCCGAGCTGCTCGAAAAGGTGGCCGAGGCCGTGCCCGACATGCGCGTGCGCTTCACGACCTCGCATCCCAAAGATCTGAGCGACGAGGTGATAGCCACGATCGCACGCCATTCCAACCTCTGCCGCCACATACACCTGCCCGTGCAGAGCGGAAGCGACAGGATACTGAAACTGATGAACCGAAAATACACCCGCGCATGGTATCTCGGCCGCGTGGCCGCCATACGCCGCGCGATGCCCGACTGCACCGTCACGACCGATATGTTCTCGGGCTTCCACGACGAGACCGAGGAGGACTTCGCCCAGACACTGAGCCTGATGGAAGAGGTGGGCTTCGACAGCGCGTTCCTGTTCAAATACTCCGAGCGGCCCGGCACGCTGGCTTCGCGTACGATGCCAGACAACGTGCCCGAGGAGGTGAAAATCGAGCGTCTCAACCGCATGATAGCACTTCAGAACAGACTCTCGGCCGAATCGAACCGCCGCGACATAGGCAAGACCTTCGACGTGCTGATCGAGGGCATAGCCCGCCGCGGCACCGACCAGCTCGTAGGCCGCACGTCAGGCAACAAGACGTGCGTGCTGCCGCGCGGCAGCCACCGCGTGGGCGAGACGGTGAAGGTGCGCGTCACCGACGCCACTTCGGCCACCCTGATCTGCGAACCAGTCTGACCCCTACCCCGGCGGCAAAAGCGCCGGGGCTTTCATTTCCGCAACATTCCACATATTCCAATCATAAAAATTCCACATTGACATGGCTGTAGAAAAAAGAAATCAGTTCGGCTCGAAGATAGGCCTGATAGCCGCCACACTCGGGTCGGCCGTAGGGCTGGGCAACGTGTGGCGCTTCCCGGCCGAAGCACAGTCCAACGGCGGGGCGGCGTTCCTGCTGCTCTACGTAGGGTGCGTGCTGCTGCTGGGCATCCCGGTGATGCTGGCCGAGATGTCGCTGGGCCGTGCGGGGCGCTCCGACGCCGTCGGCGTCTTCCGCAGGCTGGCTCCGGGCAAGGCGTGGTGGGTGGCCGGCGCCGTGGCCATCACCGCATCGTATCTCATCACGGGCTTCTACATGGTGGTCGAGGGATGGACGGCCGAATACCTCTTTCACTCGTTCACGGGCGACCTCTACGCCGCCGGCAGGGAGACAGTGTCGCAGACCGACTCGCTCTTCGTCTCGCGCATGGACGCCTACATCAACGCCGACTGGCCGCCGCTGATCTTCACCTGGGCGGTGCTTCTGATCAACCTGGGCGTGCTGATGGGCGGCGTGCAGAAGGGCATCGAGCGGCTGTCGAACGTGATGATGCCGCTGCTGTTCATTGCCCTGCTGGTGCTGTGCTGCATGACTCTGTCGCTCGACGGCGCCGGCGACGGACTGCGGTGGTTCCTGAGCCCCGATTTCTCGAAAATCACATGGTCGGCCGTCATCAACGCCCTGGGGCAGACATTCTTCTCGCTGAGCCTGGGCATGGGCATTCTGGTGACCTATTCGTCGTACTACCCGTCGACGACGCGGCTGGCGCCGACAGCAGTGACGGTGGCGCTGATGAGCCTCCTGGTCGCCGTACTGACGGGCTGCGTGATCTTCCCGTCGGTAAGCCACTTCGGCCTTGCCGACCACTCGCTGCGCGGGGCCACGCTCGTGTTCCAGACGCTTCCGGAGGTGTTCTCTTTCCTGCCGGGCACGACGTTCTGGTCGATCCTGTTTTTCATCCTGCTTTTTGTGGCGGCCATCACCTCGACAGTGTCGCTGCTCGAAGTGGCCGTGGCGTTTCTGCGCGACCGCTTCGGCATGAGCCGACCCCGCGCCGTCGTGCTGACGGTGCTTCCGCTGTTCGGACTCAGTTCGCTGTGCTCGCTGTCGTTCGGCTCGCTGAGCGGCTTCCGGATAGCCGGGCTGACAGTGTTCGACTTCCTCGACTACTTCGCCACCAACCTGCTGCTGCCGCTCGTGTCGATAGCAATATGCGTGTATCTGGGCTGGTTCGCGCCCAAAGGGCTGCTCAAGGACCAGCTGACCAACGGCGGTACTGTGCGTTCGCGGCTGACGGCGGCGGTACTGTTCGTGGTCAGATGGATTGCGCCCGCGCTGATAGCGCTGATACTGGTGTTCAACTTCCTGTAAGACAGCCTGAGGTCTCTGAGATCTTTAAGACCATTAAAGTCCTCGGGGGCGCTTCTTCCTGAAGTAGTCGTTGTAGATCTTGATCGAGAAGATGGCTACTGAGCACGCCAGGGTGATGATGTTGGTGACGGCCAGCGGCCAGTTGCCGATCAGTATGCCCTGGATTACGAAAAACAGCGATCCGAGGCCCATCATGATGAAGGTAGGCATGGCTATGCCATCGGTGTCGCGGGTGCGGATCGTCACCACTGCCTGCGGCAGATAGCCGAGAATCATACAGGTGCTGGCGCACCAGCCGAATATGTTTGCAAAATCCATAGTTTCATAAAAAAATTGCAGGCCCGGAGATTTCATCCCGGGCCTGCGTGCTGTCAGTTATGTATTGTTATTATGTGTTTCCGGGATTAATTGGTATCAGGGGGCCGGTAGCGTGACGGTGCAGACACTGACACGGTTCCACGACTCTTCGGAGAACAGATGCCCCACTCCTCGCCCGACGGCCCATATGCGGTCGGCCGGAATGCCGAAGCGGCCCGTCAGAATATCCTTCACGGCCTGTGCGCGCTGCTCCGAGAGGCGGCTGTTGGCGTCGGAGGCGCCGTCGGCGCTGGCATACCCTTCAATCAGAACAGACGAAGCGGGCGTCTGGTTCAAATGAGCGGCCACACGCTCGATATTTGGCATCTGGTCGGGCTCGACGACGGCCGATCCTGAATGGAAAAATACGTCGTAGACGGTATTGAGGCGATTGTCGACGGCGACTTCAGCCACAACCTCGGCGCGCATGTCGTTGACATCGCCGTTGAGCCGGGCTATCTCCTCGGGCGTATAGACGCGGCCGTAGACGAAGCCGCCGCCGAAGCGGTAGCGCAGGCCGGCCTGCAGCAGGAACACGCAGCGCGAAGCCTTGAAGCCGACCGACGAACCGGATACGCCGGCATCTGACATATTCCAGATGAACGAGGGCTGCAGCTCGACCGACATCCTCGGCGAAAAACTGTATCGGAGAAAAGCGCCCACACGGGTCGCGAAAAAGCTGTGGTCGGCACCGGGCGCGAAGGCATGTCCCCATCCTCCGCCGAGCCGGATACCTGCGGCGAATGGCGAGCGGCGCGAGAAGGCACTGACGAAATCATATCCGGCGACGACACCGAGATAGCTATGGTCGACAGCCGTGGCCGAACGGCTCCACTGCGGCCAGCGCGAGGTGTTGAAACCGACCATGGCCTCGGCTCCGAGACCGAACGCCGGCGTGAGCATCTTCATGCCGTCGACAGCGAGCACGGGGCGCATATTGCCCCAGAATGCGCCGCCCCTGACGGGCGAAGCCGCACCGGCCGACACTCCGACGCTGATATTGTCGCCGACGGCCTGCACCGCCGGACAGTCGCGCCGCGCGGCAGCTGCGGGAGCCGCCGCGACGAGCAGGGCAAGTATGATCTTGTATAGTTTCACGTCGGTCGATATTTGCGGCAAAGTTATAAAACGCATGAAGAAAAAGCAAATTTTTAAGCAAATTTTTGTTAAAATTCGCAAAAGTCGCATTCTGTTAAAAAAAATTGTGTATAATCTTTGATATTTCACCAAAATGGATTAATTTCGTGGCATAAAGTCTGACATAACCGTTATTAAAAAAATCCTAACTAATACAACCCTTAAAGCCAACTCAACCAATATGAGTTACCTGAAATTTGATAAGAACCTGCTGATTAATCTTGACCAGTCGCTCCCGAAAGAGATGCTGCGCACGAATCAGGCGGGGGCGTATCACTGCACGAGTCTGGTGGGCTGCAACACCCGCAAGCAGCACGGCCTGCTGGTGATTCCCATTCCGGAAATGGACAACCGCCCGCACGTGATGCTGTCGTCGCTCGACGAGACTGTGATCCAGCACGGTGCTCCGTTCAATCTGGGCATCCACCGCTACAAAGGCGGCGTCTACAGCCCCAACGGCCACAAGTACATCCGTGAGTTCGACTGCGAGGACGTGCCGCGCATGACCTACCGCGTGGGCGGCGTGATCCTGACCAAAGAAAAAATCTTCATCTCCCAGGAAAACCGAATTCTGATCCGTTACACCCTGGTTGAGGCCCATTCGGCCACGACACTGCGCTTCAAGCCGTTCCTGGCCTTCCGCGAGGTCAACTCGCTCTGCATGGCCAACAACGCGATCAACAGGGAGATCAAGCCCGTGAACAACGGCGTGGCCACCTGTCTCTACGACGGCTTTCCGACGCTATACATGCAGCTGAGCCACAAACCCGTGTGGGTCGACGATCCCAATTGGTACAACGATATCGAATATGTCAAGGACCTCGAGCGCGGCGTACCTTACTGCGAGGATCTGTGGGTACCCGGCTACTTCGAGGTACCGATCAAGAAGGGCGAGTCAATCATATTCTCGGCCGGTGTCAGCGAGATCAATCCGCGCAATCTCAAGAAAATGTACACGGCCGAGATCGAGTCGCGCACGCCGCGCACATCGTTCTTCAACTGTCTGAAGAACTCGGCCAAGCAGTTCTATATAAAGGACGGCAAGGACATGTACGTCATCTCAGGATTCCCCTGGGGCACAGTCCTGGCCCGCAACACCTTCATGGCGCTCCCGGGCCTGACGCTGGCCATCGACCACCGCGCCGATTTCGAGGCGATCATGGCCACCGGCATCAAGGCGCTGACCCGCTTCATGACCGACGGCGACACAAAGGGACGCATCAACGGCATCGACCTGCCCGACATACCGCTGTGGGCGCTTTGGGCCGTGCAGCAATACTATAAGACCGCCGGCGCCGAGCGTGCGCGCGAACTCTATACCGAATTCGTAACCGAAACCCTCGACTACATCCTGCGCGACGGCCATCCGAACCTGAAGGTCGACGCCACCAACGGCCTGGTGACGACCGTCGGCACCGAAAAGCCCGTGTCGTGGATGAACGCCAACCACAACGGCCGCCCCATCATTCCGCGCTCGGGCTATCTGGTCGAGTTCAACGCACTGTGGTACAACGCGCTGATGTTCGGCGCAGCCCTGCTCGAAGACAACGGAGCCCTGGCCGGACGCCGCCAGGCGTTCATCAACGCTGCCGAGAAGATGAAACAGCCGTTCATCGACATGTTCCTCAACGAGAGCGGCTACCTCTTCGACTACGTCGACGGCAACTACGCCTCGCCCGAGGTGCGGCCCAACATGGCCGTGGCCATCGGCCTTGACTACTCGCCGCTCGACCGCCGCCAGCGCAAAGGCGTACTCGACGTAGTCACCCGCGAGCTGCTCACCCCCAAGGGACTGCGCACTCTGTCGCCCAAGAGCTACGGTTACCGTCCATTCTACCTGGGTTCGCCCGACGAGCGCGAGCAGGCGCTGCATCAGGGGCCGGCACGCCCGTGGCTGATGGGCTTCTACGCCGAAGCATACCTGAAAGTGTTCGGCATGAGCGGCGTCAGCTACATCGACCGCATGCTCATCGGATTCGAGGACGAGATGTCGGAGGGCTGCATCGCCTCGCTCTCGCAGCTCTACGACGGCAACCCGCCCTTCAAGGGCCGCGGCGCCGTGTCCCACGCCACAAACGTGGCTGAAGTGCTGCGCACCGTCCGCCTGATAAAGAAATTCACCAACTGACCTTCCGCCTAAACCAACCATACACATGAAAGCTTTAATGTTCGGGTGGGAGTTCCCGCCCCACATCCTCGGAGGACTCGGCACGGCATCGTACGGCCTCACGCAGGGTATGTCGCAGTGCGGCAACATGGACATCACCTTCGTCATTCCCAAACCATGGGGCGACGAGGACCGTTCGTTCGCCAACATCATCGGCGCGTCGCAGGTGCCCGTAGCCTGGCGCGACGTCAACCGCGACTACGTAGAGCAGCGCATCGGCCGCGTGATGGACCCCGACCTCTATTTCCGCCTGCGCGACCACATCTACGCCGACTTCAACTACATGCGCACCAACGACCTGGGCTGCATCGAATTCTCGGGCCGCTATCCCGACAACCTGCTCGAGGAAATCAACAACTACTCGATCGTGGCCGGCGTGATAGCCCGCACGGTCGACTGCGACGTGATCCACTCGCACGACTGGCTTACCTACCCCGCCGGCATACACGCCAAGCAGGTGACGGGCAAGCCGCTGGTGATCCACGTCCACGCCACTGACTACGACCGCTCGCGCGGCAACGTCAACCCCACGGTGTTCAACATCGAGCGCGACGGCATGATACATGCCGACCATATCATCACCGTGTCGAACCTGACCCGCAACACCGTCATCGAGAAGTACGGCATCGACCCGGCCAAGGTGACCACTGTTCACAACGCCGTCATCCCCCTCAGCCGCGAGCTGCTCGACGTCGAGGTGACAAAACCCAAGGAGAAGATCGTCACCTTCCTGGGCCGCATCACCATGCAGAAAGGGCCCGAATACTTCGTCGAAGCCGCAGCCAAGGTGCTGAAGAACAACCGCTCGAAGGTGCGCTTCGTCATGGCCGGCTCGGGCGACATGATGGACAAGATGATCGAACTCGCCGCCCAGCGCGGCATCTCCGACCGCTTCCACTTCCCCGGATTCCAGAAGGGCAAGCAGGTCTACGAAATGCTCAAGGCATCCGACGTATACATCATGCCCTCGGTATCGGAACCGTTCGGCATCTCGCCGCTTGAGGCCATGCAGATGGGCGTTCCGTCGATCATTTCGAAGCAGAGCGGATGCGCCGAAATCCTCGAGCACGTCATCAAGACCGACTACTGGGACATCGACGCCATGGCCGATGCCATCAACGCCATCATCTCATACCCGGCCCTGTACACGCAGCTGCGCGACGAAGGCCTGGCCGAAGTGGCCCGCATCACCTGGGACAAGGCCGGCCAGAAAGTTATCGACATATACAACAAAGTGCTGAACAACCGATAAACCAATCCAGAAAAATGAAAGCTATAGATTTTAACTTCGAGATACATCAGCCCTTCCGGCTCAAACGCTACCGCTTCTTCGACATCGGCAACGACCACTACTACTACGACGACTTCCTCAACGACGACATCATCACCCGCCTGGCTCAGCAGAGCTACATCCCGGCCGCCGAGTCGCTGCTGCGCATGATCGAGGAGACCAAGGGCGCATTCCGCTGCTCGATATCCGTGTCGGGCGTAGCCCTGGAGCAGTTCGAGGTATACGTACCCGAATTCATCGACCTGCTGAAGAAGCTGGCCAAGACAGGCAGCGTGGAATTCACCGCCACCACCTACGCACACTCGCTGGCGTCGCTCTTCGACCCCGAGGAGTTCGAACAGCAGGTGAAGGCTCAGTGCGAGAAGATCGAGACCCTGCTCGGCGTCAAGCCCAAGGTGCTGCGCAACACCGAACTCATCTACTGCGACGAATTCGCCCCGCAGATCCTGGCCATGGGCTTCAAGGGATGCATCACCGAAGGCGCCAAGCACATCCTTGGCTGGAAATCGCCCAACTACGTATACTCCGCCGCATCGGCTCCTAAGCTGAAGCTGCTGCTCAACAACTCGAAGCTCGTCGAGGACATCGCCCAGCGCTTCGGCGACACCACCTGGGAAGCCTATCCGCTCACCGCCGACAAGTATATCGACTGGATCGCCTCCACACCTCAGGAAGAGCAGATCATCACCCTGTGCCTCAACCTCGAGACATTCGGAGCCATGCAGCCTGCCCAGACCGGCATCTTCCAGTTCCTCGAAGCTCTCCCACGCTTCGCTGCCGAGCGCGGCGTCGAATTCTGGACACCCTCGATGGCGATCAGCAAGCTGAAAGCCGTCGGCGAACTGGCCGTCGTACACCCCATCTCGGGAGCCGACGAAGCCCGCGACACTTCCGCCTGGATCGGCAATCCGCTCCAGCGCGAGGCCACCGACAAGCTCTATGCCGCCGGCGAGCGCGTGCGCCTGGCCAGCGACCGCCGTCTGAAGCAGGACTGGTGGTACCTCCAGGCTGCCGACCACTTCTATTATATGTCGACGAAGCACTTCGGCGAAGGCCACTCGAACTTCAGCCCCTACGAGACCCCCTACCAGGCGTTCACCAACTATATGAACGTGCTGTCGGACTTCCTCGTGCGCGTCGACGAGCAGTTCCCGCAGTCGGTCGACAACGAGGAACTCAACGCCCTGCTCACCACCATCCGCAACCAGGAGCGCGAGATCGAGACACTAACCCGCGAGAAAGACTCCATGAGCAAGAACCTCGAACAGTACAACATCGAGCACAAGTACCGCAAGACCGAGACCGCCGAGGCCGAAGAGGCAAAAACCGCCGCGAAACCCGCCGCCCGCAAGGCAGCCCACGCGAAGGAGGCCGCAAAGAAGGCGCCGGCCAAGAAATAAGTTCCGATGCTGCATAACTCATTGAAAGCACGCCCCGAAATCGCTTCCGGGCGTGCTTTTTAATTAAAAAAGATGATTTTTTGCATTTTTTTGGAATTTTTCTTTCCAAAATCTATTATTTCTACTGAATTTTTGTATCTTTGCGACATATTACTCATTTAATACCAACTGTCATGAAAGAACTTATTGAAAAAGCAGCAGCTCTTGCCGAAGCTTTCCACAAAGACGCAACCGCTCAACTCGAAAACGGAAACAAGGCCGCCGGCGCCCGCGCCCGCAAGGCTTCTCTCGAACTTGAGAAACTGATGAAAGCTTTCCGCAAAGAATCGCTCGAAGCTTCCAAGAAATGAGACATTGATTCGGGCCCGTCGCGGCCCGCAATCATAAACGAAAACGGCGGCGAAGCCGGTCACCCGACCTGTTCGCCGCCGCCGTTTTTATATCCCGACCTTTACGCAGTGATAAGCTTCAGGTCAAAGAACATGATACGGCTTCGCAAAACTTCGTCTTTCGGTATGCCGTATGTTTCCTTTTCGCTTTCCTCGGTTTTGTAGAGTGGCTTAAATCCATTTTTGACATAGTAATGGATTATAGAATCTGAATTATAGGCATCCACGAGCATATAACGGCATGCGGCCTTGTTGTTTTCATCAACGAACCAGTATTTAAGCACCTCCATCAGCTGAGAGCCTACATTCAGTCCGTGTCCCTGGAGGGATTTATTGACACCGAGACGCCCGATCAAAACAGCCGGATAACTGCGGTGACGTTTCTGCTGCGGTATCTTGCGCTGAAGGGCATTACGTGAAGGATTGTCAAGCGAAAAGGTCTTTATGCCATCGTATGATAACGTAGCTATCGCCACTATTTCACGTTGGTTAGCTTTATTTATCCAACAAAAGGTCTTACCGAGCAATTCTTCTTCATACAAAAACACATCGCGACTGAAAAATTCATCTAAATCCTCGTCTCCACAAAAAAAGGGGGCACAATAATCTGCGACCTCCTTTGTATAAGGCACCATAAAGGTGTTTTCGACAAAATTGAATTCAGCCATTTTTCAGCAGCTCCGTGGAGGGAATACGATGTTACGCGCACTTTCCAGCATTGTGGAAAGCACCTTGCGCTGAGACTCTGAAAGCTTGGGAGTAGGCAACTTGCCGTTGCGTTCCGCCTCTTCAGTGAATCTTCTGGCATCTTCGCCCCAGAGTTCAGGAGATGTTTTGATCGTCATTGCCATATATCAAACTCTATGATTTATATTCAATTACAAAGTTACAACAAATTTCCCGAACATTTAGCTTAACTGCCAAAAAAAAGTCGAATATTTCATGAGACCACGTTTGCGGGGGAGCCGGCGAGGAAGGCGGTGAGGTTGGAGGCGGATATGTCGATGAGGCGGCGGCGCGCGGCGACTGACTGCCACGCCACATGAGGCGTGACGACGCATCGGTCGGCCAGATCGGGAGCTGTCAGCAGGCAGTCGGCAGCCGGCGGCTCGGATGCGAGCACATCAAGTCCGGCTCCGGCGATCTCGCCGGTCCGCAGGGCTTCGGCCAGGGCCTGTTCGTCGACTATAGGGCCGCGGGCGGTGTTGATCAGCAGCGCCGTGGGCTTCATGCGGCGGAAGACGGCGCCTGAGAACAGGCCGCGGTTGGCGGCGGTCAGAGGCGCGTTCACGGATATGACGTCGGCGCGTGCCACCATTTCGTCGAATGAGACTTTCTCGACGTACGGCGCTATGGCGTCGGCGTCCTTCGACGTGGACGACACTACGCGCATGCCCAGGGCGTGGGCCACGGCGGCGACCTTAGAGCCGATATTGCCGAGGCCGTATATGCCCATGGTCAGGCCGGCCAGCTCGGTGATGGGGCCGAGCGTATAGCTGAAATCGGCGCACGAGGCCCAGGCGCCGGCGCGCACCGAAGCGTCATAGCGGCCGACGCGGTTGGTCAGTTCGAGCAGCAGGGCGAAGACGGTCTGCGCCACTGAGTCGCCGCTGTAGGCCGGCACGTTGCTCACGACAATACCCCGGCGCCGGGCGGCTTCGATGTCGATATTGTTGTAGCCCGTGGCCAGCTCGCCGATAAAGCGCAGATGAGGCAGGCGGTCTATTATGTCGGCCGTCAGCACTACTTTGTTGACAAACAGGGCTTCGGCACGGCCGGCGCGGGCCACGACATCGGCCGGCGCGGTGCGGTCGTAGACCGTCAGCGAGCCCTGCGAGGCGATCGCATCCCACGACAGATCGCCCGGATTGGCCACATGGCCATCGAGTATCACTATGTCCATAATATGAAAAACCGCTCCGGGGAAGTGACCGGAACGGCTGGTTGTATGCCCGTAGGGAGTCGAACCCTAATCGTCGGAACCGGAATCCGAAATTCTATCCATTGAACTACGGGCACATACGGAATAAATCCGGTTTGATGGTGCAAAAGTAGACATTTTTTCGTAGATTTGCAAAAAAATCTGAGATATGTATGTACGAATAGAGCCATCGTGGCAGAAAATCATGAGCCGGGAGTTCGCCGCACCGTATTTCGAGAGCCTGGCGGCCTTCATCCGACAGGCCTACAGCGCGGGCACCGTCTACCCGTCGGCCGGACGCATATTCGCCGCTTTCGACGCATGTCCGTTCGATAAGGTCAAGGTAGTGATACTAGGACAGGACCCATATCACGAACCGGGACAGGCCAACGGGCTGTGCTTCTCGGTGAACGACGGCACCCCCCTGCCGCCGTCGTTGCAGAATATATATAAGGAGATAGCCGATGACACCGGCACCGCCCCCTACCCCTCGGGCAATCTGCGGCGGTGGAGCGATCAGGGCGTGCTGCTGCTCAACTCTACGCTGACCGTCGGCGCAGGGCAGGCCGGTTCCCATCAGGGCCGGGGCTGGGAGGAATTCACCGACGCCGTGATACGCCATCTGTCCGACGAGCGCGAGGGCATCGTATTCCTGCTCTGGGGCAACTATGCCCGCCGCAAGGGCGCTTCGATCGACCGGTCGAAGCATCTGGTGCTCGAATCGGCTCATCCGTCGCCGCTGTCGGCCCATCGCGGCTTCTTCGGCAACCACCACTTCTCGCGGGCCAACGACTACCTGCGCGCACACGGCCTGACACCCATCGACTGGAGATGAGGTCGCTGATCGCAGCCATAGCATTGACAGCCGCCATCATCGCCGGCGCCCGTGAACCGCACGACACCATGGACGGCATCTACAACGAGCGCATCCGCACGGTGACACTATCGGTCGATGGCGATCGCTTCGCCCCGCCCGTGGCCTTCATGGGGCTCGGTGCCCCGGTGACGGTCGAATTCGACCACCTGAGCGACGACCGCGTCTTCCTGCGCTACCGCGTCGTCCGCTGCGACGCCAACTGGCAGCCGTCGGTGCTGGCCGAGGCCGAGTACCTCGACGGCTTCAACGAAAGCGCCATCGAGGCCTACGAGTACTCGCGCGGCACGACCGTACACTACGTCCATTACGGCTTTCAGTTTCCCAACGAGGACATATCGCCCACCCTGTCGGGCAACTATCTCATAGAGGTGTACCCCGAGGACGACCCGGACGACGTGTGGATGACCCGCCGGGTGATGCTGTCGGAGCAGTCAGCCCCGATCTCGACCTCCGTGACCTCGCGCACCGACATCGACTACAACGTCGGGCACCAGCAGCTGTCCGTCGCCGTCGACACCGAGCGCGCCCGCGTGGCCGATCCGTTCAACGACCTCAAGGTGATGATCGCTCAGAACGGCCGGCGCGACAACGAGGTGATGCTGCGGCAGCCCCTGCGCATGTCCGGCGCCACGGCCGTGTATGAGCACTCGGCACCGCTGATCTTCGAGGCCGGCAACGAATACCGCCGCATGGAGGTCGCCGACATCAACTACCCCGGCATGGGCGTGGCCGACATCGTGTGGGCCGAACCCTACTATCACTTCGAACTGATGACCGACGTGCCGCGCGCCGACCAACCCTATGTCTACGACAGCACGCAACGCGGCCGCTTCTTCGTACGCCGGTACGGCTCCGAGAGCTCCGATACCGAGGCCGATTACGTGGTGGTGCACTTCTCGCTGGAGATGGACGAGCTGCCAGGATCGATGGTATTCCTCGACGGCGACTTCACTTCGCGGCGTTTCGACCCGGCGTCGCTGATGACCTACAACCGCGAGACCGGCCGCTACGAGAAGGTGATGCTGCTCAAGCAGGGCCACTACAACTACCAGTACCTGACCGTGCCGCCCGGCGCACGCTCGGCCACCGCCGCTACCGTCGAGGGCAACAAATATCCGACAATCAACGAATACCTGATCAAGGTGTACACCCGCGGGCCGCTCGACCGCACCGACCGGCTCATAGGCGTGACACAGATCACATCGCAACCCTGATGACCACCGAAACCGAAGAATATATGCTACAGATACAGAACACGCTGGTGAGCCTCGACCTGCTCGAGCGCTTCTTCTGCTGCGACCTCGACAAATGTCTTGGCGAGTGCTGCATCGAAGGCGACGCCGGCGCACCCATCACCGACGACGAGCGCCGCACGCTCGAGGAGATACTGCCCGAGATCATCGGCGACCTGCTGCCGGCCGCCCGGCGCGAGATCGAGACCAACGGAGTGGCCTACACCGACGAGGAAGGCGACCTGGTGACGTCGATCGTCGACGGCCGCAACTGCGTGTTCAGCTGCTACGGCCCCGACGGCAAATGCCTGTGCGCCATAGAGCGCGCCTGGCGCGAGGGCCGCGTGCCGTTCATGAAGCCCGTGTCGTGCCACCTCTACCCGGTGCGCGTGACCGAATACCCGACCTTCACGGCCGTCAACTACCACCGCTGGAAGATTTGCAAATGCGCCGAGGTGCTCGGCCGAGCCCGCGGCCTGCGTGTCTACGAATATCTGAAGGAGCCGCTGACGCGCCGCTTCGGCGCCGACTGGTACCGCGAGCTCGAACTGACCGCCCGCGAGTACCTGGCGCAGACCGGAGGCGGCACGGGCGCGCCCGACGAAGCCCCGGCCGACGATTGATGATTTTTTAACAGAGATTACACGTCGGTAGCCCGATTTTTTACTAACTTTGTGGCTGTGAAGAAATATGTCATCCTCATCAAGAGCCTGCTGGCGGCCGTGCTGATTCTGGCCGCCGCGCCCGCTGCCGCCGCCCAGATCAATACCGACCAGGTGCTCCGCGTGGGCCAGAACGCCCTCTATTTCGAGGACTACATGCTGTCGATCCAGTACTTCAACCGCGTCATCCAGGCCAAGCCATACCTGGCACAGCCCTACTTCTTCCGCGCCATCGCCAAGCTCAACCTCGAGGACTACAACGGCGCCGAGACCGACGCCTCGAAGGCCATCGAACTCAATCCGTTCCTCACCGACGCCTGGGAGGTGCGCGGTGTCGCCCGCCAGAATCTCGGCAAGAATGCCGATGCCATCGCCGACTACGACCACGCCCTGCAGCTCATACCCCGCAACCGCCAGCTGCTGTTCAACAAGGCCCTGGCGCAGAGCGATATCGATGACTACGAAGGTGCCGATTCCACTTTCAGCGCTCTGCTCACCTACTATCCCGGCTTCGACTCGGGCCTGCTGGGACGCGCGCGCCTGAACCTCAGCCGCAGCGACACCGTAGCCGCCGTAGCCGACATCGACAAGGCCATCGGCATCAACCCCAACGCCGTCAACGCCTACATCATGCGCGCCGACATCGCCATCAACCGCGACAGCGACTTCGACGCCGCCCGCGCCGACCTCGACCAGGCCATCAGGCTCCAGCCCCGTCTGGCCGGCCTCTACGTCAACCGCGCATACGTCCGCTACAAGCTGCAGGACTTCTTCGGCGCAATGGCCGACTTCGACTACGCCATCGAGCTCGACCCGCTCAACGACCACGCCCTGTTCAACCGCGCCCTGCTCAACATGGAAGCGCAGGCCAACGACCGCGCCCTCGACGACCTCAACCGCGTGCTCGAGCTCCGGCCCGACAACATTTCGGCCCACTACAACCGCACGCTCATTTATATGAAAAAAGGCATGTGGAAGGAGGCCCTCGGCGACGTCGAGCTGGTAATAGCCGACGATCCCGGCCTGCCCGAGCCCTACTTCATCCGCGCCGAGATCTACGACCACCTGGGACGCGCCCAGAAGGCCCGCGCCGACTACGACCGCGGGCGGCGCCTGGCCCGCACCGTCACCGGCACGGCTCCCGACCAGGGCGACGGCGACGACGCCGGCATCCGCTCCGACGCCGAGACCGCCCGACGCTTCGCCACTCTCGTCACCGTCGACGACAATGCCGAAATCCAGGAGGAATACAACAACTCCGCCATCCGCGGCCACGTCCAGAACCGCAATCTGCGCATCGAGCCCGAGCCATGGCTCGAACTGGCCTATTACTTCACCCCCACGGAGCTGCGCACCAGCACATACTACATCAAGGAGGTCGACGACATCAACGCCACCCGCTCGCTGCGCCAGACACTGCGCGTGACCACCGGCGTGCCCGTCCTCGACGAAGAGACCTCGGCGGCGCACTTCCGCTCCGTCGACTACTACAACTCCTACCTGTCGACCCACACGCCGCGCGCCATCGACTATCTGGGCCGTGCGCTCGACTTCATGACCCTGCGCGACTATGCCTCGGCCATCCGCGACATCGACCGCGCCCTGGCACTGACGCCCGACGCCGCCCTGGCATACTATCTGCGCGCGCAGGCCGCCTACCACCGGTGGCAGGCCGAAAGCGAGGCGCCCGACACATCGGCCGGCCTCGACGCCGCCACCCGCCAGTCGCTCTCGCGCAAGGCGCTCGACGACATACTCGACGACCTCGCGCACCTGATCGAGCTGTCGCCGCGCATGGCCGAGGCCTGGTACAACAAGGCCGTCGTGCACATCGCCGCCGAGGACTACACCTCGGCCCTGGCCGCCCTCAACAAGGCCATCGAGCTCAAGCCCGAAATGGGCGAGGCCTGGTACAACCGCGGCTTCATATACCTGAAACTCGGCAACGAACGCCTCGGCGTGGCTGACCTGTCGCGCGCCGGTCAGCTCGGAATCGTTCCAGCCTATAACCTTATAAAACGCATAACCAACTAACCTTACCTCAATGTTCAACACCGAAGACCTAAACCAACTCAAGGCTCACGGCATCACTCCCGAAGCGGCCGAAGCCCAGATGAAACGTTTCCGGACCGGATTCCCCTATCTGAAGCTCGCCGGATCGGCCACCGTAGGCCACGGCATCACCAAACTCACCGAAGCCGAGGAAAAGGCCGCGCTCGAGCGCTGGCAGCAGTACCTGGCCGACGGCGGCGAGGTCGCCAAATTCGTACCCGCCTCAGGCGCCGCTTCGCGTATGTTCAAGGCTCTGTTCGCCTTCGTCAACGGCGACGAGGAGCAGGCTCCGGCCGATTCGCCCGTGGCCACGCTGCTCGATAACCTCGACCGCCTGCCCTTCCTGACCGAGCTCAACGCCACCACCGAGCGCCTCCACGGCGCCGAAGCAGCCGCACTGCTCGCCCAGGGCCGCCAGAAGGACGTCATCGCCGCCATCATCTCCGCCGACGGCATGAACTACGGCGGTCTGCCCAAGGCCCTGCTCACCTTCCACCGCTACGCCGACGGCTCCACACGCACTCCGCTCGAGGAGCAGATGGCCGAAGGCGCACAGACGGCCGTCAGCCACGGCAAGGTCAACCTCCACTTCACCGTGTCGGCTGACCACCGCAAGCTGTTCGAGAAGAAGATCGCCGAGGTGCTCCCCGCCATGCAGCACCGCTACGACGTCGAGTACAACATCTCCGTTTCGGAGCAGAAGCCCTCGACCGACACCATCGCAGCCGCTCTCGACAACACACCTTTCCGCGACGACAAGGGCCGCCTCGTGTTCCGCCCCGGCGGCCACGGCGCTCTGATCGAGAACCTCTCCGACATGGATTCGGCCGTCGTATTCATCAAGAACATCGACAACGTGGTGCCCGAATCGCTCCGCGAAGCCACCATCCGCTACAAGCAGGTGATCGCCGGCACGCTGATCCTCGCCCACGACAAGATTGAGAAATACCTGACCGCCCTGCGCGAAGGCCTCTACTCGCCCGAGACGCTCAAGGAGATCGTCGCCTTCATGCGCACGACCCTGTCGACCGACTCGCCTCTGTTCGACAGCCTGCCCGAGGCCGAACTGGCCGACTATCTGGCCGCCAAGCTCAACCGACCCGTACGCGTCTGCGGCATGGTGCGCAACGACGGCGAACCCGGCGGCGGCCCGTTCCTGGCCGCCAACATCGACGGATCCGTTTCGCCCCAGATCCTCGAATCGACCCAGATCGACACCTCCAACAAGGAATACGTCGACATGATGAACCACGCCACCCACTTCAACCCCGTCGACCTCGTCTGCTACATCAAGGACGTCAACGGCGGCAAGTTCCGTCTGCCCGACTATGTCGACGCCCACACCGGCTTCATCTCGTCGAAATCGCAGAACGGCCGCGACCTCAAGGCTCTCGAGCTCCCCGGCCTGTGGAACGGCGCCATGAGCGACTGGTCGACCATCTTCGTCGAAGTCCCCTCGGCCACGTTCAACCCCGTCAAGACCGTCAACGATCTCCTGCGCCCCGCCCACCAGGCCTGACGCACCCAACTACAGATACCGTCGGAGGCGGCGCTGATTGGCGCCGCCTCCGACGGTATCTTCAAAAAACTAAATATTTTTGCAAGTGTTATACAAATGCATTACCTTTGTACTACATATAATTAATAGACATATTATGAATTCAGCTTCTATCCGCAAACAGACTTCATTCAGACTCAACGAGGATTTAATCATTCGCCTTCAGGCCGAGGCTAAACGCCACAACCGCAGCCTCAATAATCTTGTAGAAAGTGTGCTTATGGCCTTTGTCTCTCAACGGCCAAATCCGACGACACTGGCTGCAATGAAGGAAGCCGAAACTTCCGAAGAACTTGAAATACTTGATATGAGTAACTTCCGTAGTTTCGTAGACTCATTATGAAAACACTCAAAGTTACATCGCAATTCAAGAAAGATCTTAAAAAGTATAAATTCAAACCTGAAGTCATATCGAAGCTCGAAATTATTCTTAATCTTTTACGGCAGGATAAACCCATACCTGATGAAAATCGGCCTCACATCCTGACCGGAAATTATAAAGGCTATATGGAATGTCACGTTGAAAATGACACATTGCTTATATGGCTTGACACCGAACAACAAGTCATAAAACTCATTCGCTTCGGCAGCCATTCGGAAGTCTTTTAAAAATCAATCTTTTGCCAATTCCGGGCTGTTTTTTGTTTCTTTAAAGGTGTTTATTTGGCGCCCTTGCAAAAATGGCGTAACTTTGCGCCCGCATTCCCATCCGTTTTTTTGTAAAAACGGTCTTTTTAACTCCAACATCATTACATATTTCCAATAATACAATTTGCAAATGAGAAAAATGCTGCTCCTTCTCGCTGCCGCTCTGATCGCCGGCAGCGCCTGGGCTTCGCCGCAAGCCATCCGCTTCGCTGCCCGCGGCAACGCCCCGCACGTCGTATCAGCAGCCCGAAAGACCCCTGCCAAGGCTCCCGCCCGCGTGGCCGGTGTCGATGCCGTCACCGCTACCCCCGAAGGTGTCCTCCACGACAACATGTCGCTGAGCGCCAACGCCCTCTATCCCCGCGGCTTCGAGATCTACCAGCGCTTTGCCGACGGCAAGGTCAGCGCCATCGTCGAAGGCACCGACGGATGCCTCTACGTCAAGGACCCCGTAAGCGTCTTCCCGCAAGGCTCGTGGCTGAAGCTGACGCCCGCCGGAGGCAATAGCTACGTGGCCAAGCTTCCGCAGTCCGCCTCCGCCGAGATCGAATACGAAGGCGAGACCTACCGCATTAACTACGACCGCCTGGACTTCGACGAAGACGAGGGCTACTACTACCCTTCGTTCGGCCAGAGCGAACTCACATTTGAATATAAGGACGGCGTGCTCCGCGCCACCGGCGATCTGGCCGGCGACGAGGACATGGCCGTGATGCTCGGCCTGACCTTCGACAATGTCGGTCCCGACGAGAAGGACGACGCCTGGGTATGGTACGGTGTCAACTGCATCACCGTCGCTCCCGTTACCGACACACCCGCCGCCCTGCCCGCAGGCCTATCCCACGCCCGCAAGATCCTCGTGTCGGAAGGCGCGGCCGACGTAGCTGTCAGCTATGCGGCCGACGGCACCGACGCCTACCTGAGCCTCCCCGGCTTCAGCAGCTTCATCCGCGGCTCCATTGCCGGCGGCAAGGCCACTTTCCCTTCGGGCCAGTATCTGGGCGTCAGCGGCGGCGCACACTGCTACTTTGCAGGCTCGAAGATCGAGCTTATCGTCGACGAAGAAGAGGGCGAATACTACGAGAAGATCACCCGTCTCGACAATCTCACTTTCGACTACCTGCCTTCCGACGGCATCATCCTCTCGACCACCGACGCCATCCTCGTCAACGAGGGTACCGGCAGCGTCTACGGTCAGAGCGTCTACAAGGCGCCCCTCGTAAAGGACTACTCGCCCAACGCCGGCAAGCCACAGACCCCGTCGTTTGTCCGCTACGACGAATACGACGACTTCGATGAGTACGGCGTAATCGTCGTCGATCTCCCGGCTCAGACCGTATCCGGCGCCGAGATATCGGGCGTCGACCTTCACTACAACATCATCCTTAAAGAAGGCCGGACTGCCTACACGTTCGCATCTGACCTCTACGAAATGCTCGCCGATGACCTCACCGACGTGCCTTTCGGCTACGACAACGACTATGACTTCGAAGCCGACGGCTCACGCCACACCATCGTTATCTACGAGCCCCTCGGCACCGTCGTGGGCGTGCAGACCGTCAACACCGCCGCCGGCGAGACTCACCGAAGCGACATCGCCTGGAGCGACGGCACTTTCTCGGCCGGCATCGCCAACATCGAGGCCCCGGCCGGCGTCGGCGAAGGCGCCATGTTCGATCTCTCGGGCCGACCCGCCGAGGGCTCCGCGCCCGGCTTCTACATTCAGGCCGTGCGCACCACCGACGGAAACATAGTGATGAAGAAAGTGATCAAAAAATAAAACGCTGTAACGCCATACACCGAATCCCCGCGCCGCTACCCTGCGGCCGCGGGGATTTTTTTACACGCTCGGCGCAAAATTTGGTCGGTTGGGGATTTTTGCTTAACTTTGAAGCGTGATATTATGTTCTTATGATATGACAAAACTGACTGACACAACAATACCCGCTGAATACCAAGACATAGCCCCCTACGACGACTGGCAGTACCGCGAAAAAATCGCCGCGCTGGTCAAGGAGGACGGTTTTGAGCACGCAGTAAAATACATATTCCCCGACATCGACTACGAAGCATTCTGCCGCCAGCTGCTTCAGGTAAGCGACCGCGATGATTTCCAGTACAATGTGATGGGCCCGTTTCTGGAAATGCTGGTCAAGAACACTACCCTGGGGCTCACATGCGACGGCCTGGAGAACATAGCCGAGGGCAGCGCCTACACATTCATAACCAACCACCGCGACATCGTGCTCGATGCCTCGTTCCTAAACCTGTGCTTCATCCGCCACCGCAAGCCGCTCACTCAGGTAGCCATCGGCAACAACCTGCTGATCTACGACTGGATCACCGACCTCGTCAAGCTCAACCGCAGCTTCATCGTCAAGCGCGACGGCGAGATACGCACCGCTCTCGACAACGCCCGCCAGCTTTCCGGCTACATCCACTACGTCGTCGGCGAACGCCGCGAACCCGTATGGATCGCTCAGCGCGAGGGCCGCGCCAAGGACAGCAACGACCTCACCCAGGAAAGCCTCATCAAGATGATCGGACTCGCTCCGGGCGCCGACGTCAAGGAAAACATCCTCGGCGCCAGGCTCATGCCCGTGTCGATCACCTACGAATACGACCCGAACGACTACCTCAAGGCCCGCGAGTTCCTGCTCCGGCGCCGCGACCCCGACTTCAAGAAATCGCAGCGCGACGACCTCTTCAGCATGGAGACGGGCATACTGAAATTCAAGGGCCACGTGCACATGCATGTCGGCGAATGCATCAACGCCGCGCTGGAGCATTCGGAAGCCACCTCGCGCCAGGATGTCATACGCGAGGCCTGTCACCTGATCGACCGCACCATCCACTGCGGCTACCGCATCTACCCCTGCAACTACATCGCCTACGACGAGATCGAGGGCGGCAACCGCTTCGCCGCTAAATACGATGCCGCCGACGTGGCTTCGTTCGACGCATACATCAGCGGCCAGCTCGACAAGGTCGACATACCCGACGTAACGCCGCAGGAGCGCGAATTCATGCGCGGAATGATGCTCAACATGTACGCCAATCCGCTGCGCAACCAGCTTGCGGCCTCCGGGCTCTGCGAGAGCTGACCATACCGATGAGACTACCCCTGATACCGGTCCTTGTCATCCTTGTCGTCAGCATTCTGATCGACATATTCATCTACAGGCGCATGCGCAGCAGCGGCGTGGGCCGCAAGTGGTGCGTGGCCTACGTGGTCATCTCCTCGGCCTGCCAGCTCCTGCTGCTTGCCGCCACGGTGACGCCTAAAAAGACCGGCGGCGACGTGCAGCTGCGCGCCCTCATGTGGATCATCTTCGCATATATGTCGGTCTACCTGCCCAAGATCATCGTGGCCGCCTTCATGCTTGTGCGCATGGGCCTCGCCCGGGTTTTCCGGCGCCCGCTGCGCGGCATCACATGGACCGGAGCCGCCGTGGGCACCGCCGTGTTCTGCCTGATGTGGTGGGGCGCGCTGTTCAACCGCCACCGCCTCGACGTGCGCGAGGTCGGCGTCGACATCGAAGGTATGCCGGCGGCTTTCGACGGCTACCGCATCGTGCAGATTTCCGACATGCACGTCGGCTCGCTCGACGACGACCCCGAATTCCTCGCCGACGCCGTCGGCCGAATCAATGCCCTGCGGCCCGACCTGATCGTTTTCACCGGCGACATCGTCAACCGCCACAGTCCCGAACTGACACCCTACACCGACATCCTGAGCGGACTCCGGGCTCCCGACGGAGTTTACTCCGTGATGGGCAACCACGACTACGGCGACTACTTCGCCTGGCAGTCGCCTGCGCATAAGCAGGCCGACATCGACTCGCTGCAGGCCATGCAGCGCCGCATGGGCTGGCGCATGCTCAACAACGATCACACCTGGCTGCGCCGGGGCAGCGACTCGCTCGCACTGATCGGCGTCGAGAACATCGGCGATCCGCCTTTCCGCATCTACGGATCGCTCCGCCGGGCCTACCCCGACCTCGCCGACCGCAACACCAAAATACTGCTGTCGCACAATCCCGTCCACTGGACCGACTCCATCAGCGGCCGCGACGACGTGAACGTGGCCCTGACCCTCTCCGGCCATACCCACGCCATGCAGATCGAGCTGCTGGGCATCTCGCCCGCAGCCATGCGCTACGACTGCTGGGGTGGCCTCTACACCGACTCGCTCGGCCGCGACCTCTACGTCAACATAGGCCTCGGCGTCGTTGGGCTCCCCGCACGCATAGGCGCGACTCCCGAAATCACCCTTATCACCCTACACAGTAAATAAATGTCCGACATTTTCGTCAGGGTTGCCGCAAACCTCAACCTGCCGGCCAACAAAGTCCGCGCCACCGTAGCCCTCCTCGCCTCAGGTGCAACAGTGCCCTTCATCAGCCGCTACCGCAAGGAAGTGACCGGAGGCCTCGACGAGGTAGCCATACGCGACATCGAAGTCGAGCTGCAGCGGCTCACAGCCCTCGACGAGCGCCGCCTCACCATCATCGGCACCATCGAACAGCAGGGCCGCATGACCGACGAGCTGCGCCGCGCACTCGAGGAAGCCGCCACCCCGACAGCCCTCGAGGACCTGTACCTTCCTTACCGCCCAAGGCGGCACACCCGCGCCACTGTCGCCCGCGAACGCGGCCTCGAGCCCTTGGCCAAGATGATCATGGCGGGCGCCGACCCTGGCGCCGTGGCCTCCCGCTTCGTCCGCGGCGAGGTCGCCTCGCCCGACGAGGCTCTGGCCGGAGCCTCGGACATCATCGCCGAGTGGGCGGCTGAGTCGCCCCGCCTGCGCTCGGCCCTCCGCTCGCGCTACCGCCGCGAAGCCGCCTTCACGGCCTCGATCGTTCCCGGCAAGGAATCCGAAGCCGACAAATACCGCACCTACGCGCATTTCCGCGCTCCATACCGTTCTATAGCCTCACACCAGTACCTGGCCCTGCGCCGAGGCGAGGCCGAGGGCATACTCAAGGTCGCCGTCAGCCTCGACGACGCCCGGGCCGTCGACGACCTCACCGCCCGCTTCATGCCCAAGGCTACTTCGGCCGCCGGCCGCAGCCTCATCGCCGACGCCGTGGCCGACTCCTACAGACGCCTGCTCAGGCCATCGATCGACAACGAGATGGCCGCCGAGGCCAAGGTCAAGGCCGACACTGCAGCCATAGCCTTATTCTCCGGCAACCTGCGCCAGCTCCTCATGGCCCCGCCCCTGCGCGCCAAGCGCGTGATAGCCATAGATCCGGGCTTCCGTACCGGCTGCAAGGTCGTGGCACTCAACGAGAGCGGCGACCTCCTCGACGACGCCGTCATATACCCCACCGAGCCTCGCCGCGACACCGTCGGCGCCATGCACGTGCTCATGGACCTCATCGACCGCCACGACATACAGGCCATAGCCCTGGGCGACCGCACCGCATCGCGCGAGACCGAGCGATTCCTGCGCTCGTCGGGCATCGCCGACTTCGCCGAGCTGTTCATCGTCAGCGAGAACGGCGCGTCCGTCTACTCCGCGTCCGACATCGCCCGCGAGGAGCTGCCCGACAAAGACGTCACCGTGCGCGGCGCCGTTTCCATCGGCCGCCGCCTCATCGACCCGCTCGCCGAGCTTGTCAAGATCGATCCCAAATCTATCGGCGTCGGCCAGTATCAGCACGACGTCGACCAGACGGCTCTGCGCGACGCACTCGACTTCACCGTCCTGAGCTGCGTCAACGCCGTAGGTGTCGACCTCAACACTGCCTCGCCCCGCCTCCTGGGATACATCTCCGGCATCGGACAGGCCATGGCAGCCAAAATCGTGGACTTCCGCACCCACAACGGCCCATTCCGCTCGCGCCGAGCCCTGCTCGGCGTCCCCCGTCTGGGCAGCAAGACATTCGAGCAGGCCGCAGGCTTCCTGCGCGTGCCCGTTTCCGACAATCCCCTCGACAACACCGGCATTCACCCCGAATCCTACCCCACCGCCGAGCGAATGGCCGCCGATCTGGGCGTCACCGTCGGGCAGCTTATCGGCGACACGACGCTTATCGACCGCATCGACCCGGCCCGCTACGCCGATGCCGGCGCCCCCACCGTCGCCGACATCATAGCCGAACTCCGCAAGCCCGGACGCGACCCGCGACTCGATGCCGAAAACGTCGAATTCGACGCCGACATCAACTCGATCGACGATCTCAGCCCCGGAATGGTGCTCAACGGCAAGGTCAGCAACATCACGGCCTTCGGAGCATTCATCGACCTGGGCATCAAGGAGAACGGTCTGCTCCACGTCTCGCAGATGGGCGCCGGGCGCGTCAGCAATCCGTCGGAAGTCGTCCGTATCAACCAGATAATCCGCGTAAAGGTCCTCGATGTCGATCTCGACCGGCACCGCATCAGCCTTACCGTCAAAGACCTGTCATGACCGGGTGCATCCTTTGCATCGGCAGTAACCTGCCGCCGCGCCGCAGGCGCATAGCACGGGCCGTCGCGGCCCTCGCAGCCGTCGCCGAGGTTGAAGCCGTTTCCGCTCCGCATGAGAGCGACGACCACACAGCCCGCGGGCCGCGTTACATCAACGTGGCCGTGCGCGCCGTCACAGACCTTACTGCCGAGACACTTACCGCCCGGCTTCGCGGTATTGAGCGCGACTTAGGGCGGCAGCCCGGCTCCAAAGAAACAGGCCGAATGCCCATCGACATCGACCTAATCTGCTACGGCACCGCCGTAGTCAGCCCCGACGATTACGCCCGCCCGTACTTCCGTGCCTGCCTCGCCGATCTTCCTGCAGAACAGTAAATCCGCGTCCAAAAGCCGAAAAATCGGCCGCCGGCTTTCATATTACCAAAAAAATCGCTAATTTTGCAGCCGATTCGGGGCGTAGCGCAGTCCGGTAGCGCTCCTGGTTTGGGACCAGGCGGTCGCAGGTTCGAATCCTGTCACCCCGACAAAAATAATCCGCCGGATATCAGCTGTTCGCAACTGATATCCGGCGGATGCTTATTTTAAGCGCACATTACTGTTTGCCGGGACCTTTGAAGGGGGTGGGCTTTTTGGCCGGTTCCTGCGGCTCCTGCGGCTCCTGGGGCGTTTTTACTTTATTGATTATGTTGGCTGCGCCTACTCCGGCACCGCCGGCGTCATCGGCGTCGTCATCATCGGCGTCGGAAGGATCCGTATCAGCAGTGACAGTGGCGGTGACAGTGGCCGTCGCGTCGTCACCGCGGACGACCGCCTTTGATGATGCACCTTTCGACCGTGATTTTGATTTTCGCCTGGCGGCCTGCGGAGCGGGTTTGTCGGTCTCGTCATAGCCGTCGCCTCCGGCCGTGCGCATTACGGCGTCTACATCGAGTGCATCGTCATCATCGCTGTCAGCAGCTCCGCGGCGCACGTTCTCGGTCTTCGCCCCATCGGTCTTGATCAGATAGACGATCACGCCGGTGACTGCCGCCGCTGCTATGGCCAGCAGTATGTAGAGGAGCGTGCTGTTGCGCCGCTTCGGGGCTGCCTTGCGCTGCGATGCTGCCGGCGGCGGAGTCGCCTGGGCGGCAGCGGCCTTGCGGGGTGCGGCTGGTGGCGCGGCGGCCGGTGACGCTGCCATGGGCCGCCCGCGCTTGACGTCGTCGACGGTGCGCACCACGTCGTTGACACGCACTATGATGGCCGTGTGATTGTCATGGTTCTCGGCGGTCATGTCGATCAGCGCCGACACCTTGTCGGCGTCGGCCTCGCCGCTGACGTCGGAGAACACCGACTTCAGATCGTCGTCGGTCATGTGCTCCAGCATCCCGTCGGAGCACATGAAGAATACGTCGCCGGGGCGCACGTCCTCGGTGTGGTATACGTCGGCCGGATTACGGCGGTCCTGGTGCGGCTGCATGGCGCGCGTAAGGACGTTCTTCTGCGGAAAGTCGCGTGCCTGCTCGGGTGTGAGCTCCCCTACCTTGATGAGTTCGTTGACCAGTGAGTGATCGGAGGTGGCGAACATGATGCGCGTCGAGTCGCCGTCGACGCCCGGCCGGATGTGATAGACGCGCGAATCCCCGATATGCGCGATCGTGGCGCCCCGCGGATGCAGCTTCAGCATCGTCATGGTGGTGCCCATTTTCTTGAGAGCGTTCGTATCGCGGCTGTCGAGTGCGTCGTAGGCGCTGCTTACGGCCTTGTTGAGCATCTCGTCGCTGAACGGCGAGTCGGGCTCCGGACAAAGGCGCCCGATCTCAGCGGCCATGGCTTCGCACACAGTGGCGCTGGCCACTTCGCCGGCGTCGTGTCCGCCCATCCCGTCGCACAGCAGAAACAACCGGCTGTCGGATGTCATCTGGCCCGGTAAAGGATACAGCGAATCCTCCTGATGCGGACGCCCCTCGGCATCGGTGCGCTGGCCGTACTCCCAGATAGTATATGTCGATATGGAATATTTCATCAGAAACATTGTTTTTTTTAACGGTCCTTTCTTCTCAGTGCTGTCACTGCACCGGATATACGAAATCGATGATGATCGGTTCGCCGCCCATGGGCTTGATCAGTATCTTGTCGCCGCCGCGGAGGGTGATGCGCTCGCCGTGCATCAGCGGCGTGCTGTTGACCCATGTAGGCTGCACGAAGTCTTTGTAAAGGCTCAGCACATGCACGAAGCTGCCGTCCGGTGCGCTCTCGACCTCGATGGTGAGATGCTCGCGGCTCATATAGCGCGACTCGTCGGGCAGCATTATGCCGGCCGATGACGAAGATGCGCGGCGCCCGACGACGTTGCGGCCCGGCTGAAGCGGATAGGCGCAGCCGCCGTAGACAAGGGCGCCCGGGCGGCCGATCGGAGCCGGCTTGGGGGCGGCTGCCGGAGCCGGCTGCACGGCCACGTACTCGCCTACCGGGCGCCGCATCTTGCATACCGGGCATGTGACGAAAGCCGTAGGCTTGGGAGCGGTACGGAATCTCAATACCGCCGAACAGTTGGGGCACCGCACCGTGGGCGAAGCTGACATTTCTGCCATTTATCTATCGTATTTTTGAGTTAATGTATCAGCACAGACCGGCCGGAAAGCCTTCGGGAGGCGTTCCGGCGCGGTCATTGTGTCAGTAATGAATTGCAGCGGACATCAGATGTCGAGAGCCTGATCGTCAGTGATGTCTATGTCCGGATCGCTGTCGGCCGTATCGTCCGTGACATCGATGTCCAGATCGTCGACCACTTCGTCGGGATTCTCGTCGACCTCCACCTCATCGTAGTCGATCACATTGATATCAAGCCCTGTATTGGTCGAGATATCCTGCAGGGTGACTCCTGCCGCCGATACATCCTCCGTCTCGCCGGGATCGAGCTCGCCGTTGTCGTTCAGGTCCGACACTATCACGTCGATGGTGCCGTCGCCATCCTGGTCGATCATGTAGGTTTCGTGGCCGTCGACGCGCATTTCCACATATCCCATGCCCAGGGTGTTGTCCTGAACTATGCCGATTACCTCGACATCGGGTTCCTCGCCCGACGTGGCCGTTGTGACGCTGCCCGTGGGATCCTCGCCAGGATCCTCGCCAGGCTGGCGCTCCTGCGGACCGTTCTGGACGTTGGGATCCTCGTTTGGATCATCGCCGGTCTTGGCGTTGGGGTCGTGGCCCTGATCGTCCTGGCCGTGATCGCCGTGATCGCCGTTGTCGTCGCCTGTCTGGCCTCCGTGGTCCTGGCCCTGATGCGAGCCGTCGATATGATTCCAGTCGAAATGGCTGCCGAAAGCCTGCTGCTCGGCCGGCGTCATCGAGTTCCATTCCTGCGCGGTGTAGGTGCCGTAGACATTCCCGTGCCACACGAATGCGCCGCCGGCGCCGACTTCGCCGCGTGCGGCCGCGAACGCCTCGCCGAAGGTCATGTCGTCAGTCACCGTAGTGGCGAAGCTGATCTCGCCGTCGGAGAGACCGCGTACGTCGACCCGGTTGTCGATGACCACTTCACCGCCGTTTTCCTCGTCGTCGATCACCTCGTCGTCGTCATCGACCACGATCGCGTCGATGGTCTCCTCATCGCCGATGGCCGAGGATGTCAGCATGAAGCCGACTGCGCCGACAGCCAGGCCGGCTACTCCCGCCGCTCCGACCTGCACCAGCCGGGGCATGCCCGTCTTGGCCGGAGCCTCGCCGTCAGCGGGGTTGAAGCTGTCGTTCGGATACATGGGATTCGTGCCGAAGTTCGAATTGTAGATGGTCTCTTCTGGTTTCATATCTTATGGGTTTTTAGAGTTATTGTTTTTCTTTGTTTCTGACGCAAAGTTAGCAACATCCGGCCGCCCTGTCAACTGTTTCGGCGGTTTATTCCACGAATCGCCCGCTTTTTTTGACGAACAGGGCCGTTTTGCGGACTAATCGGACAGCCACGCCGCCGACTGGATTTTTTTTTGGCGCTGTCAACTCTTTGTTGTAATTTTGCCAACGGATAACAACATTAATTATAACTACTATGTTAAGCCCTAAACTTCAGGACGCTCTCAACGCCCAAATCAATGCCGAGTTCTGGTCGGCTTATCTCTACCTCTCCATGGCCATGCATTTCGAGAATGTCGGCTACCACGGCATCGCCAACTGGTACCGCGTTCAGTTCAAGGAAGAGCAGGCTCACGCAGAGATTCTCATCAACTATGTCAACTCGCGCGGCGGCCGCGTTGTGCTCGCTCCCATAGCCGAAGTTCCCGCCGAATGGAAGTCGCCCCTGGCTGCTTTCGAGGACACTCTCGCTCACGAAGAAAAAGTCACCGCTCTGATCAATAATCTTTACGCTCTCGCTGAAGCCGAGCACGACTACGCTACTCGCGGCCGCCTCGACTGGTTCGTTTCAGAGCAGGTCGAGGAGGAAGAAAACTGCCACACTCTGATCGACCGCATCAAACTCGCCGACGACACCCCCATGGCAATCTTCCAGTTTGACCAGGAGCTGGCCGCACGCGTCTACAACGTACCGTCGCCTCTGGCCGCCAAGGCCTGACGCACGCGCCGTCCCCGACATCGCACATCTGCCGAAACCGCATGCCTCCCTCCCGACGAGGCGGCCGTTTCGGCTTTTTTATGTTTATTCCAAAAAAAGTTTAAATATCCGGAATAAATCCGTAGCTGAGCCTCAGGCGCTTGCACATTTCCGCCAAAATCGATAATTTTGCAGCCAATTCACAATTACATATCATTTTTACATTTCCAATAGTTGACTGACATACTTTCCAAACTCCCGGCGCGGCAGGCTCAGCCCCCGCTGTGGATATCGGCTCTGCCGATAGCCGTACTCCTCACGGTATTCATACTCATCATAGTATTTCTCGGTCCGGCCGCCATCAGCGACTATTCCCAGATCACCCTCCTCGGGTCAGCCCTGCTCGCCGCCGCCCTCGCTCTGCGCTGTCGCTCGCTGACGCGGCGCTCCCTCGCGGTCGGGCTCCGACGGAGCGCATCGCAGATCCTGCCGGCTGTCCCAATGCTGGTGTGCATCGCTGCCCTGGCCACCACCTGGATGATGTCGGGCGTCGTGCCCACCCTCATCGACTACGGCCTGCAGATTCTCAATCCGCGCTGGTTCCTTGTGACCACTTGTGCCGTCTGCGCCATGGTATCGGTCATTACGGGCAGTTCGTGGTCGACTATCGCCACAATAGGCGTCGCCTTCATGGGCATCGGCTCCGTCATGGGCTACAGCGAAGGCTGGATTGCAGGAGCGGTCATTTCGGGCGCTTATTTCGGCGACAAGGTGTCGCCCCTGAGCGACACCACCGTCGTGGCCTCATCTACCTGCGGCGTCGATCTGTTCGCCCACATCCGCTACATGATGATCACCACCGTTCCGGCCATGGCTCTGACGCTGCTTATGTTCGGACTCAAAGGCCTGCTCAGTCCGGCTGTCGACAGCGGCTCGTCGGCCGACATGATCGCCGGCCTTGCTTCGACATTCAGCATCACGCCCTGGACGCTCGTCATACCTGTCATCACCCTCGCTCTTATAGCCATGCGCGTCAACACCATCATCGTGCTCGCCATCAGCGCTCTCCTCGGCGCAGCAGGCATATTCGTGTTCCAGCCCGGACTCGTCGGTGGCATAGCCGACGTGGGCGCCTCGACCTGGGCCGGCTTCACTGCCACCACCGGCAACGCCACCATCGACGAGCTCACCGCAACCGGAGGCATTCTCGGCATGCTCCCCGTCGTATTTCTGGTCCTCAGCGCGCTCTGCTTCGGCTGGATGCTCATTTCCACCGGCATGCTCCGCCGCATATCCGTTGCCTTCACAGGGCGCCTGCGACGCCGCCCGTCGATCGTGGCATCGACCCTTGGCACAGGCATCGTGCTCAACTCGTGCACGGCCGACCAGTATCTCTCGCTCATAATCTCGGGCAACATGTTCCGACACGCCTTCCGCCGCGCGCACATGGAGGACCGCCTCCTGAGCCGCACCATCGAGGACGGTGTCTCAGTCACATCGCCGCTGATTCCGTGGAGCTCGTGCGGCGTCACACAGGCCACCGTTCTCGGCGTTCCGACTCTGGTATATCTCCCTTATTGCCTCTTCAATTACCTCACGCCGGTCATGTCCATGGTCATCATCATGGCCGGCTTCAAGGTCCGCAGCTCCATCCGCGTGGTCAAAACAAAGCTCGCGTAAAGACGCCCACCGTCACCGCCGACACGGCGCTGCGCAGCGTCCACAGCGAATACCCTGCTTCGGCACCCAGGGCAAGGCATGGCGTCAGGGCACAGCTGACACCCGCCGACATATCGAGCGTGAACGACATTCCGGGGCGGCTGAGCCCCTTCCCGTGAAAATTCTTTATAAATCCGGGCATGACACGCGCCTCCGCCGCCCAGCGCCGCGACGGCAGCGGCTGATAGTAGACTGCGCCAGCCGCAAGACCGATGCCGTCGATCATCGACACATAGCGGTCTGCCACATATACCGGCTGCGAGCGCATCCCGGCCGAAGCGCCGACACCGAAACGGTCCGACAGCGGCAATGTGGCGCGCACGCCGGTGCTGATGCCTGTGCGGCTGCTGCCGCCCTTCACGCCCCCGCACAGCGGGAAGTCGGCCCGCGTGGTCACGTCGACCGACGGCAGGAAGTCATTCGTCGCCGCCGGCAGCGGACGCCTTGATGAGGGATATACGAGCCCCCCGACAATGTAGCCCAGCTCCGTCGACACTATGCCCGTGAGCATCCCCCCGAGCACGTCCTTCGGATAATGCGAATTGCTCAGCGTTCGCTGCATGCACATCGCATCCGCCACCAGGTGCGATCCCAGCACCCACCAGGGCGACTTCATATAGAGTTCATGGCTTACTATAGACGCCGCTGTCGCAGTCCACGACACGTGCCGCGACGGCCATGAGTCGTTGTCGCTCCGGTCGGGCCGCAGTTCGTGCACCGTCGTTTTCAGCACCTCGGTCAGCGCCGCATTCGCCACGACCGACACGCCTATGCGCACCGCATACGGCGCCACACGCGCCGAGAAATCGGCTGTATCCGCCTTTTCCGCAGCGCTTACACCGGCCTGAGCCGCCAGGCTGGCCGCCAGTATTGTTGCAAATATCTTTTTCACCTTAAAAACAACCCTTCAACCATGCATTTTGTTTGATCCGCTTCAGTTTTCAAGCGATTTGTACACCTGCCTGAACAGCTCGGGACGTATCGCCGACCGGTTGAAGGCTTCGTTGTCGCGCGTCGGATCCACTCTGTTGCACAGGAAGATGAATATGAGGTCGTGGGACGGATCGACCCAGAATACGGTACCCGTAAAGCCCAGATGCCCGAATACCGACGGGTCGGCCTCGTCGCATGTGGGCGAATAGTCGGGATTCGCGGTGTCGGGCTTGTCGAAGCCCAGCCCCCGCCGGCAGGTGGGACTCTTGGCCGTGGTGAACAGCTTCACCGTCGGTTCCGACAGCACGCGGGCGTCGCCGTATATGCCCCCGTTGAGCCACATCTGGCACAGCTTGGCCAGGTCGGTCGCCGAGGCGAACACGCCGGCATTGCCCGACACGCCCCCGAGCATGGCCGCCGTCTCGTCGTGTACGTATCCGCGCACGTGCTGGCGGCGCAGGTATGTGTCTTTCTCCGTGGGAGCTATCTCTGACAGGCTGTGATGCAGCGTCGGGCGGTAGCAGGCCCCGTAGGCTCCTAAGGGCGCCCATATGCTGTCCGTCACGAACCGGTCGTGAGGCTGCCCTGTCAGCCGCTGCTCCATGTCCAGCAGCAGGCAGAAGTTGAGGCACGAATAGTTGTAATTATTGTTCTTGCGCAGCGGTATGTTGTAGATGCGGCCCATGATCGTGTCGACCGCAGCCTGACCTACCCACATGCCCCGGGCGGCTGCCACCGGCGTGGCCGCGGTGCTGTCGGCCGACACTATGTCGGTGCGCACGCGGCCGTCCGTGTAGCCCCACGCCCCGTTCTGGATCTTGACGGTGTGCTGCGCGTCGCGCCGCGGCGTTATGAGCTTGCCGGTGTAGCTCGCCGGATCGATCATCGTGTTGAACATATTGAGCGACGCCGGCATGCCCGACTCATGGTAGAGCAGCTGGCTCACGCGGATGCTGTCCTTGCCCGTCCCCCGCAGGCCCGGGACGTAGGCCGACACGGCGTCGTCCAGCGCAAACAGCCCCAGGTCGTAGGCCTTCATCACGCCCGGCAGCGTGCCCGTCGCCTTCGACACCGACGCCAGGTCGTAGACCGTATTCGGCCCCACAGCCTCGCCTCCGGCGGTCAGACGGCCGTAGTTGCGGTCGACCACCACATTGCCGTGGCGCGCCACCAGCACCTGGCATCCCGGAAAGGCTCCTTCGGATAGTGCGGCGCCCACGATCGAGTCGATCGAGTCGGTCAGCGACGGCCGCATCCCCTCGGCCAGCGGCGACGTATAGCCCAGCCGGCTCTTGCCTATCTTCACGCCCGTCCCCATCGGAGCCACGCCCGGCAGATTGACGGGCAACGTGCCACCGACCTCAATGCCGCCGAAGACGGCCATCGCCGCCGCCGTGCGCATCTCGGGTATGTTGTCATACGCAAGTACCACGGCGTCGCTCTTCTCGAGCGCGCCCTTGAACTTGCTCATCTTGTAGGCGTTCATCATGAACACGCCTACCAGCCTCGGCGCCTCGGTCAGCTGCGCGTAGATCTTGCGTGCGGCGTTGTTGTCAGTGTGCACCGCCGCTATCACCACATCGTAGCCCTTGATCTCGGCCAGCTTAGCCTTCGGCAGCGCGGCGTCGGCTGTGTAGACGTCTACCCCGGCATACTTGCGGCACATGTCGGTGAAGCGCGTGTCGCCGTTGGCCCCGATGCTCACCACCGCTATGCGCCGGTGAGCCAGGTCGCCCACCGGCAGCAACTCGCCGCGGTTCCACAGCACCGTGATGGCGCTCTGGCACAGGGCGTCGATCAGGGCGCGCGTCTCCGGCGTGTCGATGCGTTCCATCAGTCCCTCGCGCTCGATGGGCTGCTCCTGCGGCAGACCCAGCACATATTTGTATGCGAGGATGCGCTTGCAGTGATCCTCGATGACTTCCTCGCTGATCTTGCCCTTCCGCACAAGGTTATATATTATGTCGATGTCCGACACCGGGTCGAGCGACGAAAGCAGCACGTCGGCCCCTGCTTTCAGCGCCTCTACAGCGCCGTTGAGGCCCTCGATGCGCGCGCCCTTCATGCCTAAGGCGTCGGTGTAGATCAGTCCCTCGAAATGCAGGCTGTCGCGCAGCAGATCGTTGGTCATCTTGCGCGAGAGGGTGGCCGGGCGTCCGCCGCGGTCGAGCGCCGGCACTACGATATGCCCCACCATGATACCCGACAGGCCGTTGTCGATAAAGTCGCGGAACGGCACCAGATCCACGTCATGCAGGACTTGGAGCGAATGGTCCACGCGCGTCATCTCCTTATGCGAGTCGGTCGACGTGTCGCCGTGGCCCGGGAAGTGTTTCCCCACCGCCTGCACGCCGCCGTCCTCGAGTCCGCGCGAGAAAGCCGTTCCGAGCAGCGCCACACGGTGCGGATCCTCGCCGAACGACCGGTAGCCGATCACCGGATTGTGCGGATTGGAATTGACGTCCAGCACCGGCGCGAAGTCCACATGCTGCCCCACAAGGCGGCTCTGCCGCCCCATCTCGCGGCCGTAGCGGTACATCAGCTCCGTGTCGGCCATCGCCCCTAAGGCCATGTTGCACGGATACTTCGGGGCGCCGTCGATGCGCATCGCCAGGCCCCACTCGCCGTCGAAGGTCATCAGCACGGGCACCTTGGTGATGCTCTGCACGTAGTTGGTCATCTCGACATACTGGTCGAGCGTGCCGGCCGTGAACAGCAGGCCGCCCACGCCGTTTTCGGCGTAGCGCTTGATGGCCGCCTTGGAGTTGTTGCCCTGAGCGGGCATCGTCTTCGGAAAAATCAGCTGCGCCACGCGCTCGCGCGGGGTCAGCGTGCTGTAGACCGAGTCTACCCAGCGGGCGCAGGCCGCGCGGTCGGAGTTTTTGATCAGATTCGGTGTCACCGCCCATGCGCCGTAGGCCACGGCGCCGGCAGTCAGTATTGCAAACAGTCGTTTAAGCATTGTGCGATGTATTTAGGTTCAAGGTATTGGGTGTCGGATAGTTTTTCAGGGATGCATGCGCGGCGCCGTCGGCGGGTTGATCTTCTTCTTGCGCCCGTGGCCCTTGCGCAGGTAGTCGAGCACGTCGTCGTACACCACCGTCGGACTCTCGGCCACGAGCCGGTGGTTGCGCATCGTCGACATGTAGTCGCCGCCGTTGGCTATGTAGTCGATTGTCGCCACGCGGTAGGTCCGCTCGGGGTCGATCGGCTTGCCGTTGAGTGTCGCTGAGGTCACGTAGGCGTCTTTCTTCGACAGCTCTTCGGTGCCCGGCACGTACACTATCTCCACGCCGTCGCTCACGCCGTTGCCGTCCACCGCCGCCATCACGTTGAAGGCATCCATCAGGTCCTTGCCCTTGATGTCGATGACCTGCACGCGGTTGTTGAACGGCATCATCGTGATGATCTGGCCCTCGTTCACCGTTCCCTTCGGCAGCCCGCGGCGCAGGCCGCCTTTGTTGAGGATGGCGAAGTCCACGCTGTCGGCCAGCTGCCGCCCGCGGTCAAGCACCACGTCGGTGGCCCAGTTGAGCAGCGCCGCCGACTCCTGCGGCAGCTCCGCCGCGGTCTTGCCCACCGGCACGCGCGTCATCAGCGAATCCACGCCGGCGCGGTACGGAGCCGTGATCTCGAAGAATTCCTCCGGTACTGCCGCGTCCAGGCGGCTGTTCACCGGGATTACGCGGTACGTCGGCCTGAGCGTTTCCAGGTCGACGGTGATCTCGCCGACGTTCTTGCCGGCCTTGCCCACCTGCGTCACCAGCACGTCCTTGCCCGCGGCGTTCGGCACCAGATACTGGTACTTATCAGTCGCCGGGTCGATCAGGTCGTGCGAGTGGCCGCCGATGATTATGTCGATGTTGTCCGACGAGCGCGCCAGCAGCAGGTCGCCCGGAGGCGTCGCCGGATTGTAGCCTATGTGGGTGATGGCCACCACCAGGTCGCAGTGCTCGATGTTGCGCAACCACCACGCCGAGGCGTTGGCGGCCTCGATCGCGTCGAGATACTCCACACCGTCGTAGTTGCCCTCGGCTATCATGCCCTCGGGCCGCAGGTTGATGGCGATGAAGCCTATCCGGCGCCCGTCGATCTCCTTTATCGCGTATTTCTCGAACATCTCGCCTAAGGGCGACGCCGCCAGGTCGTAGTTCGTGGCCAGGAAGTCGGCGTCGGCCTTCGACAGCACCGCCGCCAGCGAGTCGACGCCGTTGTCGAATTCGTGGTTGCCCAGGATGCGCAGGTCGTAGTCCATCGCGTTCATCAGCTTCTGCTCCACTTCGCCGCCGTACAGGTTGAAGTACAGCGTGCCCTGCACGGCGTCGCCTGCATCGATCAGCAGCACATTGTCGGCCGCACCGCGCACGCTGTCGATCAGCGCCATGCGCCGGCCCGCGCCGCCCAGGTTGTCCCGGTCATCGGGGTCGATCTGCGAGTGCGTGTCGTTCGTGTGCAGGATCACCAGGTTTTCCGCCCCGGCAAGCGCCGGCAGGGCCATTGCGGCGGCCAGCATTGCCGCTTTCACTGTCATCGATGCTGTCTTCATCTCATATCTGGGTTGATAAGCCGCGCCGCGCGCCGCTTTGAGGTTGATATTATCTGCGAAGATACGAAATTATTTTCATTTACAGCCGCCGCAGCACGCATTTTTGTGCTTTTGCAGCCATTCGCGAAAAATAATTCCGAAAAAATTTTGCAGTTTTCAAAAAAGGCCGTAACTTTGCAACCGCAAAAGCAAAGAATCCCGGCTCGCTAGCTCAACTGAATAGAGCATCTGACTACGGATCAGAAGGTTACAGGTTTG